>FLOH01001519.1_pt1 | contig 34536 bp, 56 predicted proteins | sample 756751 | NCBI WGS metagenome assembly FLOH01 (sample SAMEA4026879, study PRJEB14308) | marine metagenome | biome: coastal water; material: water | depth 74 m
AGCGACAGCGCACAAGACGCGGCAGCTGGCACAGGCGCGGCAACCGTTCAGATATACGGAATAAGCTCGGCTGATGGAACAGACCAGAACGAGATAATAACGCTGACAGGTCAAACGCCTGTTACTTCTACGCTTTCATACTCTCGCGTTTTCAGAATGATTTGCCGAACAGCTGGAAGCGCAAGCACTACACTGGAAAATGCAGGGACTATTTATGCAGGAACTGGAACGGTTACAAATGGAAAGCCTCTCATTGTTTGGGCATTAGTTTCTCCAGCGAGAAACCAGACTTTGCAAGCCGTTTGGACAGTTCCAGCGGGAAAGACATTTTATATGACTGATGCTTTGTTTTCTGTTGCCGGCTCAAAAGGTGCGGAAGGTGTAATGATGGTCAGACCACCAGGAGAGATGTTTCAAGTCAAGTTCTTGGCTCACCACGCAGGCGGCGTTGATTATATTCCGTTCAGTTTTCCGCTTATGTTTACTGCTGGAACTGATATCGATATGCGAGCAACCGCTGTCGCAAACGGTACAGATATCGGGGCTACGTTTTCCGGTTGGTACGAATAAGGAATTATTATGACTGATACTTTTACATTCGACAACACATTATCAACAGACTTGGCAAAAGTCCGTTTCCATGTTGGAGACACTTCAAGCGCAGGAAATTATCTCTGGGATGAAACCATCACGGCACTTCTAACTTCAGAGGGGTCGGTTGGTGGAGCGGTAGTCGCGTCAATTCGTTACATAATCTCTCAATTATCAAGTCCCGACTTCAAGCTCGACTGGCTTTCAGTCTCTAATAAAGAAGCGCGGGCAGGTTTTGAGCTGTTACTGAAACAGAAGGCGCAAGAGCTTGGGGTTTCCCTTGGTGCTACCGCTTCATCCACGATCAATAACGCCTACCGCGCGGACAGTGACCAGTACACCAGCTCTACCAGGGTATCACCAACGGTAGACGAAACCGGGGTATACGATGGGGGCTAGACTTGCAAGCGCACGCCTGGCGGCACAACTGCAAGCTAAGACCGTTGCAGTTGCTTACGGTGACACGGCGGCTGTGTTATCTGACTCTGTGACTACGTTGGACACCTACGGTCAGGCGAATGTAACCACGACCACAACGGCTATATCTTGCAGCTTTACGGATAAGCCGAATAAGGAAAAGTGGGCTGGTTATGCTGATATTGAAATGATAGCGGCTGAAATCCGCTTCGCATCCCCGGCCCCTGCAAAGGGAAACCGTGTCACGTTGAAAGGCCGCTTTGACGGCACGGGTTATGTAGATAAGACTTTCGAGATTATCGGCATAATGAACCGGGACGCTTTCGGTTACGTTTGCGCTTTGATGGCGGTGCAAATATGACCTTCAAAGTAGATGATAGAGAGGTGATCGCATTTCTGAACAAAGGCTTGACCGCTGGAGAGATGTTATCTATTGAAAAGCCAATGGGCCTGACCGTTGTGAATAAACAGCGACAGGATGTACCTGTTGATACGGCAGCCACAAAGAACAGCATCCAGCCTGATATACAAAGCGCAACATCCTTGCAGGTTGTAGACCATGTTGGGCCGAGTACGGATTACGCGCCGAGTATTGAGTTCGGAGTAACGTCAAAGCCGAACTACCCAATACAACCATTCGTTAGGCCGTCAGTGAATGGTTATGAAAACGCGATTATAAGAGTTGCGCAGGCAGCTTTCAAGAAGATGATAGGGCAGAAATATGGCTGAGTTGCTACCGATAATGCGTACTTATCTGATTGGGAAGACTGGAATAAAGGCTGTCTTTGGATCAACTTTGGTGCGGCTTTACGTTGACCGCATCGACCCCAGGATAACAACGGCTTACCCGTTCGCTATCCTTAGAGATATAAACGGCGGCCCGGACTACGCTCACGATGGCGCAATGCCTGACACAAACTTTGTCCAGGTAGACGTTTACAGCGATGCACAAAGCACGGCTGACAGCGGACGCGCAGCGATTGAAGCGGAACTATCAGCATACAAGGGAGCGATGGGTGCGATCACAGTCGGCTCATCTTTTATATCAAACAAGCGCGGGGATTTTGACCCCGACAGCAGGACTTTTCGCCGCTCTCTCGATGTTGAGATTGGGCAGAATGGATAAGGAGTAATAATGAGTGAATTTGATGCCTATGGTACAGCTTTCAAAGTAGGGACGGCACAGGTTGAAACCGCCGTAATTGTCGGCACGGGCAACTCTGCATCTACGCTTGATGTTACCGTTACGGCTAACGGGATGGGTAGCTCCCCAAAGACAATCAATGTAACGATTGTCACTGGAGATAGTGCAGCAGTAATGGCCGCCAAGTGCGCGGTGGCGTTACAAGCTGATGCAGATGTGAACGCGCTCCACCGCGCTACTTCACACGGGGCTAACCTTGTGCTCACCAAGTTGGTTGCTATTGCCAATGATGCCTCGATGAATATAGCCTACACGGGCGGCGGTACAACCCCTGACACTACCAGCAACGACACAACCGCTGGCGTTGTTGTAGCTACCGTTGCGCAGGTGACGAATATCTCAGGGCCGTCTTTGTCAATGGACACCGCAGACGTAACCACCCACGACTCAACTAATGCGTGGGAAGAAACGGTAGGGACAATCCTGCGAAGCGGAGAAGTAACGATTGATATTGTCTATGACCCCGCAGATAACACGCAGGACGGAACCGATACGTCCGGGTTAGTGTATCGGATGAAAAACAAAGTCCGCTCGGCCTTCTCCGTTGTCTTTTCAGACACGGCAGGGAGCGTTTGGAGCTTCGATGGCGATATAACGGGCTTTGAGCCTGGCGCACCTGTTGACGGTGCATTGACTGCAAGCGTGACGGTAAAACCGACAGGCTCGCTCATTCTAGTTTAGGAGATTTGATATGGCAAAATATGATGCCTACGGAACAAAGTTTTACAGGGGAACTTCGGCTGGTGGCGATCTTTACGGCCAAGTAAGTTCTATTTCCGGCCCCGGACTTAGCGCAGATACGATTGACGTTACCAGCCACGACAGCACGAACGCGTGGGAAGAAGTTGTTGTCGGTATTCTTCGCTCTGGCGAAGTCACAATGGAAATTGTTTACGATCCTGCTAACGCTTTTTATGCAAATGCCGGAACGGGGCTACTCGCTGATTTTATCGGCAGAGCTTCGACAACTTACACGCTTGAGTTTCCTGATACCGCCGGGACTGAGTGGGCGTTCTCCGCATTTGTGACGGGCTTCGAGCCTTCCATGCCTGTTGATGGCGCACTGACCGCAAGCGTAACCTTTAAGGTCACAGGGAACGTCACGTTAGTCTAATGCGGATATTCCGCGGAAAGAAGTATATAAATGGCTTTACTAAATAAGCAAGATATTCTCGACATCAAAGATATTGAAATCGAAAAGGTTGAAGTCCCGGAGTGGGGCGGCTTCGTATTCGTCAAAGGCATGACCGGGATGGAACGAGATACCTTTGAAGCGTCAATCGTACAGCAACGCGGGAAAGATGCGCGGGTGAATATGGTAAACATCCGCGCAAAACTCGCGGCGCAAACGATCTGTGACGAAGAAGGCGTGCGTCTGTTTAATGATAAGGACATCCACGCTCTTGGAAAGAAGTCCGCTAATGCCCTGCAACGTGTTTTCGATGTGGCGCAAAAGCTATCCGGTATCACTGGCGATGATGTTGAAGAACTGGCAGCGGAGTTGGAAGAAAACCCTTCCGAAGGTTCTGCTTCCGATTAGCTCTCGCTTTAGGCATGACCGTCGCTGAATTACTGGCGAGAATATCAAGCAAGGAACTTTCTGAGTGGATGGTGTTCAGCCAGGTTGAGCCATTCGGAGCAGATGCTGGCTACTTAGGCCACGCGATAACCGCAAGCACTATTGCGAACGCGAACAGACAGAAGGGACATAAACCTTACGAAGTAGAGGAGTTCATGCCTAAATTCAAAAAGAAGAAGAAACAGTCTGTTGACCAGATGATACAAATGGCGCAAATGTTTACGACTGCGGCTGGTGGACAAATTGGAGACAAAGACCGATGAGCACAGTCGCCACTCTTTGGGTTAAGCTAGGGCTTGACAGTAAGGGATATTCTGAGGGGCTTAGTAAGGCTGCCGACAAAACGATGAAGGCCGGAGCGACTATGATGAAGGTCGGAGCGGCTGCTACGGCTGGACTAACCTTGCCTATTATCGGTGCTGGTGTTGCAGCCACAAAGATGGCTATTGATCTTCAAGAGAGCCAAAACGCCGCGAATGTTGTGTTCGGTGAAGCAATCGGTATCATGGATGATTACGGAAAAACAGTTGCAACCACCGCAGGCCTGTCACGTGCCGAGTTCAACCAGCTTGGAGCGGTCACTGGAGCGTTTCTAAAGAATGTAGGATTTGACACAGAGCAAGCAGCAGAAGAGACAATCAAACTAACCGAGCGCGCATCTGACATGGCATCTATTTTCAACACGGATGTTAGCCAAGCACTAAACGCAATCCAGTCAGGACTCAAGGGAGAGTTCAACCCGCTTGAGCAATTCGGCGTAAAGCTGAACGCTGCGGCTATTGAAGCTCGTGCCCTGTCTATGGGACTGGCTGACGCAGAGGGAAACATATCGGACTCTGCCAAAGCAACCGCAGCTCTCGCTCTTGTGATGGAGCAAACAGACCAATTCGCTGGTGACTTTGTGAACACATCGGACGGCCTTGCCAATAGTATGAAGATTGCAAAGGCTCAGTTCACAGATGCCGCCGCCGCTTTAGGTACTCAGCTTCTCCCGATTGGGCTGAAGATTGTAGAATTTCTAAGCGGGTTGATTGAGAAGTTCAACGCACTCAATCCAGAACAGCAAAAGACGATTTTGATCGTTCTTGGCATCGTAGCAGCCATCGGGCCACTGGTGAGTATAATTGGCGCATTGGTAAGCGTTTGGGGCGCATTATCTGGCGCGGTTGTTGCTGTAGCTGGAGCGATAGGCATAGGCGTTGCTCCACTTCTATTGATAATTGGCGCAGTCATAGCAATTATTGCACTTCTAAAGCTGGCCTGGGACAATAACTTTGGCGGTATACAGGAAAAGACAGCGGCATTTATTGCATGACTGAAACCAATATGGGATAAGTTGTGGGAAGGTATTTTATTCGTATTCAATTATGTTTGGTCGCAGATAAAAACTATCTGGGAAGCGTTGCAAGCGGCCTTCTCTGGTGATTGGACTACATTCGGAGAAAAATTGCGCGAAGTATGGGACAGGGCGTGGAACTTCATCAAAGATGTGATTGCAACTGCTTGGCCTGTTATCAAGGGATTAGTGAAGACGCTCATCAATAATGTCTTGACGTTTTTCGCAACTACAGATTGGGGAGAAGTCGGTAAAAATATCGTTCGCGGTATTGGGAACGGGCTACTCTCAATGATAGGCTGGATTAGGGATAAGGCTGCCGCTGTTGCGGGCGCTGCCCTTGCCGCCGCAAAGGGCTTTCTCGGTATTCAATCACCATCTAAGGCGTTCGGTGAATTAGGCAAGTTCTCGGCGATGGGCTTCGGGATGCAGTTCGAGAAGTCAATGGCTGGATTTCAACCGCAGATGGCGCTGGCGATGAGCGTTCCTGCTGCAAGCGTGTCAACCCCATCTGGCGCAGGATCACAGGGCGGCGGGCAAGATTTAGACGTTATTTATAGGATGCTCCGCAACTTGCCTGAAGATTTGAAGCGCGGTAACAGAGACTTAATCGAAAAGCTAGGGCGCTGATAATGTCCATAACGCCAACCATTAAGCTGGAAATGAACTGGGGCGCGGCTATCCTTGACGCAGAAGGAAACGCTATTCTTGACGCTGCTGATGAAGCTATCCTGGATGGTGATTGGGCTGATGCGTTGGCAGATACAAGAGAGACGCTACCGATACGTATCAGGCGCGGTAATTTCGGCTTAGGGCAGCTTGACAGGGTGGCAGACGTTGGTACGATGTCATTCGGCCTTGATAATTCTCAGGCCAACTCAGAGACAACTCTAGGCTTCTTTTCCCCGTCTCACGATAGCGCACGAAGCGGTTTTAACGAAACAACAAAGTCAAGGTTTTATATCTCATCCGCAGGGAATACCCGCTATAAATATCAAGGCATCAGGCTGGATGTTATTGACCCTGACGCTGGGCAGTACGGGCGCAGGGCTACAAGTTGCACGGCGGTAGATTGGATGGATGAAGCGATAACCGCTCCGGCGAAGGGGCTTGAAGTTCAGCTTGCAAAGCGTGACGATCAACTGCTGGCACTACTTACGGCTATAATGGAAAACCCGCCGGAGAGTACCGATTATGCTTTGGGGCCAGACCAATACGGGGCTTCATTTCACGATGTACGCTCGGAGAATACAAAGGTGGCTGGTGTGCTTCAAAGTCTGGCCCTGTCTGGATTGGGAACTGTATTTCTGAACGGCACAGCTACGAGCGGCGAAGAATTGACTTACCGCTCCAGGCACACGCTATTATCCAGCGCAACGCCGGTAGCAACGCTCAGCGATTCGATGATAGACATGCAAGCGCCGAGAGTATCAAGGAACAGAGTGCGAGAAGTGAGCGCGGTATCTCACCCGCTTAGAATTGACACCGCTGCCACAACTGAGCTATTTGTTCTCAATCAGGAAATACAAATAGCGGCAGGTGATACGGTCACATTCACAGGGAGATACATTGACCCAAGCCAACAGGCCGTCAGGGTGTCAGGGACGAGCATTGTTACTCCATTGGTGGCAAATACGCATTACAAGTTCTCCAGCACGTCCGGCTCAGGTACAGACTTGAACGGTGATTTAGGCGTAACGACAACGATCAACGGCGATAGCACGGACTTCTCTTTTGTAAATAACGCTACCGTGACTGGCTATCTCTGGTTCTTGAAAATCATCGGCAAGGGCGTTTACCTGTACGATGAGATTGAACACATCAGCACAGATACAACCATCAAGAAGGGACAGACGCTGACCTACGATATGGTTTATCAGGACAGCTTCACAGTTGGTAAGAATGTATCAACTTCGATGTTATCCTGGGAGAGCGCCGAAGCAAACGAACGGCCCATTGTCCACTTCAAAGCCAATAGAACCACCGCTCTCATGGCTGCCGCAATACTTGTTGAGCCTGGCGATCTTGTGTCTATATCTGAGACTGTCACGGGAGTGTCACGTAAATTCTTTGTAAATGGGGTAGAATTAGATATAAAGGCAGGCGGCAGAGACATTGACGTATATTGGCATTGCGCCCCTGCACAAGAAGGACAGCTATTCTGTATCCTGAACGCGGTAGGTTTTGCAGAATTGAACACGACTGCAATCCTGGCATTTTAGAAAGGTAAACTATGAAGAAAGTAAAAGCATTTTACAACCATCACAGCGAGTGGATTTGGTCTTGCCCTGTGTGCAACAAAAAAGAATATGACGGTACATTCATCCCCGTTGCAGATAAAGCCGTTCCTGGCGAGCCTGGCGTTTGCTCCAAGTGCTACCCTGAAGTGTTGGGCGCAACGATGGTCGAAGTTAGAAAGAACGTCTATGTCCCCGGTACGGATTTGAACATCAGAATAGCCACGATTGAAAAGGCAGAAAAAGAAGGGCGTGCTTACGAGATAGTATTCCCCAAAGATAAAGATAAGATTATGAAAGAGCTACGAAAGAGAGATAAGGCGAATATGAACTGGCTGCCGGGCGAATCGCTCGCGGATATTGTCAAAGAAAATAAAGATAACGGAGTTAAATAAATGGCCTGGATAACCCCACCCGTATTCGTAGCACTACAGACACTAACCGACAGCGTGATGAACCAGCTTTCTTCGCGCCTGTCTGATTTATTTCCATATACAACGATTGGCGATATGCCCTATGCCAGCGCAACCGATACGCTGTCACGGCTTGGCATTGGTACGGCGTTGCAGGGATTGAGAACTAACGCAGCAGGAACAGCGCCTGAGTGGTCAGGTTTATCTTATGCTCAATTGCAGATTTCCGCCGACCAAACAATCGCTAATGCGACATACAGCGCCATTTCTTGGGATGTAGAAAATTATGATACGGATAGTTATCATGAAAGCATTACCAACCCAACAAGGATTACAATACCAACCACTGGATGGTATTTACTAAGTGTCATGATACCGTGGGCGACTAATGCTACAAATTTAAGAGAAGTTTTACTCAGGTTAGGCGGCACAACGGCACTGGCTAAAGATTCCAGGTTGGCAGTCTCTGGCGCAAGAACTAACTAGCCTCTATTTACTCCTTTATATTTAACGGCGGCAACCTACATAGAAGTTGTTGTATGGCAAAATTCTACCGCGTCCGTAGCGGTGGAATACGACGATGGAGCAACCCCGGCAAATAAGGTTGTAGCACAGGCAACAATCATAAGGCTAGGGCCATAATGAAAAGAATTGCATTGATTATTATTGTTGTTTTCTTGCTTGTTTTCTTGCTTGCCCCATTTTCCTTTACATCAAACGGAGCATATAACAGTCTAACAAAAACGATCTGGTGCAAGACGAGAGCATCGTGCGTCCATGAAGTTGGACACTATTTAGACCAACATTACGATTACCCTAGCAAAGAATGGCGTTTCAGTTTGGCGGTAAGAATGTACATTACTGACGAAACAAGGAAAAGCGTCTCGTCTCCACTGGCTGAGTATATTATTGCTTTTCAATTTCAACACCACCCAGGCCCCAACTTATTGATGAGTTGGCCGATGGGTGAATTATATGCCAGCATCTTTGCGTTTACAGACGGCCAGCGCGAGAACATGCCAGCGCAATTACAAGAGTTTTACGATTGGGAACTAGCTGAGAAATTGCTAGAGAAATATAAGGAGAAAACATGGTAGCTTCAGGAAAGCAAATAAAAGACTATACAGCGGCGACAACGCCAGAGTCAGATTGGTATCTTGTTATGCAAGATCCGAACGAAGGCACGCCGGCGAGTGCAACGAAATCTGTTATAGCGTCTAATTTGGGGAAGGCGCTAACAGTAGAAGGCACAGCCGTTCTATCTACTAGCGAGACAGGTGGCACAAAGTTCCTGCGTGAAGACGGGGACGGGACGAGTTCGTGGCAAACATTACCAACCAATAGAAACATCCTTATAGACGGCGGCTTCACTATCAACCAGCGCGTTTATGTTTCAGCGGCAGCCTTGGCGAGTGGAAGCTATGGACACGATAGGTGGAAAGGTGGCTCTGGTGGCGGTGACTATTCCTTCACACAATTAGCTAGTCCGACCACGATAACTATTGCAGCGAATAAGACATTGATACAAGTCGTTGAGGATAAGAATGTTGTTGGCGGCACATATACTTTGAGCTGGACGGGAACTTGTCAAGCTAGATACGCAATCAACAGCGCCACGCCAGCAGGTGCTTATGCAGCAAGCCCAATTACTATCACAGGACAGACCGCAGGAACTACAATGTCGGTGGAGTTTGGCAACGGGGCTTCATCTGGTACGCTTGGGAAAGTACAGCTAGAAGCAGGTTCTGTGGCTACTGAGTTTGAGTTTAGGCTGTATCCAGCAGAGTTGGCGTTGTGTCAGAGATACTGCCCAGCCTGGAAGTTAGAAGATGGCGTTACTGATTATCTTGCGGCAGGACAATGTATCAGTACGACACAGGCGCTTATTATATTGACACATCAAGTGAAAACAAGAACAAAACCAACCGGAATTGTGGTGAGTAATGTCGCTCATTTCGGTATCATCGACGCTGGGGGGGCTCCAAATGCGTGTGTAGGTCTTGCACATAATCAAAGTAGTCGATATGCTATTCTGGCATTGGCGACAATTGGGGCTGCCAACTTAGTAGCAGGAAACGCAACTTTCCTTGGAAATAATAATACAAGCGCACTTATCTATGGAACAGGATGTGAGTTATGAGTGAATACAAGTTATATTATAATTTACAAAAAAGAGATTGAAGAAGGCAGGGATATGACAATTAGACCAGACATTAGCAAGTGGGCCGAGACTGTAGACTTTGACCAGATGGCAACGCAGACAGACGGCGTTATTATTCGCGCTGGGCAGGGTGGATGGGTTGATAGATACTTTTACGAACACATGAACGAAGCGGAAGGAAAGCTGAAGCGTGGCGTTTATTGGTATTGGGACAGTCGTTACAAGCCAGCCAACCAGGCCGCTCTGCTTGCTGAGTTTCTAAAAGAGTACAACCTTGAATTGCGTGTCTGGTTAGACTTTGAAGAAAACTATGGTGGGCCTTATGGGGATTGGACGCACATGGTTACGTTCCTTCAGGAAGTAAAAAGATTGTTACCGCAATACGAAGTCGGCGTTTACACTGGATATTATTGGTGGCTTGACCGTGTACCAGAAATTGCTCACAAATACTTCAAAGACGTTCCCCTATGGATAGCATGGTATACAGACAATATTGACAACGTTCTAATCCCGCAACCATGGACAGATATTACTATGTGGCAATTTACGGAGAGCGGAGACGGGAAACTTTACGGACTTAACCCGCTAGTAAAGAAGGCCATTGACCTGAACGAAGTGTTCATTGATGTGACAGAACCTTTGCCACCCACCGAGCCACCTGTAGAGCCACCTGTAGAACCGCCAGTAGTACCAGAAAGTGATACTGTATCCGGTAAGTTACTTTTCGGCATGAACCTGAGAACTTCGCCTGTTGTAAATGATACAAATCAAATTGGTTTCTTATTCAAGCACGAAAAAGTAAAAGGAAAGTTGGTCCCGGAAGGTGCTAACTCGTGGCTTGAAATGGACGCTGGCTCGTTTGGTAATCTTTATGTTGCTTACGATTATAATAATCGTAATTATATTGAGCTAACCGATACGACTCCGACACCAGATCCAGACCCGTTATCGCAAGGTCGGGAAAACTGGAAGCCTGACCCTAACAGACCTGCCGAATTATATTGGGCGCGGCATGAAGTCTATTATGAAGTTCCTGTTTACGAAACAAGCGCACTCAAAGTCGTTAAGTTTATCGCTCCACACTCGGCTATATTTCTTGGGGACAGGATTGTCAATAACCACATGCACGTTATCAGGATGAATGACCCGCTCGATAAAACCAGAGAAGGCTGGATTGATTTAGGCGCAAAAGATATTGTTCACAGCAGAATACCGGAGAACGTGCTAAATTCACTGATCCCGCCAAAGATAAAAGAGCCTGTATTGAAGCGATTTGTCAAAGCCCCTGATAGCGGTCAGTACCTGCATATTCCACACATGGTTACAAAGCCTTACAACGTGCCTGTACCTGACACGATTGTATTGTGGGAAGACAAGCCACATCAACCTGGATGGGTTACACTCACCCCGCCTTGGCAATGGTTCTGTTTTGACTTGATGAAAGTAGCCGCTCCTGGGCAGAGCATAATTTATTACGTCATGGCTTACGCATATCACTATCGAGACAATGGATACTGGACAGACTTGCAAGAGAAAGATAGGCATAGGGACGTAATCACGGGGCAGAACCCCAACGCAACCGACTACAAGGTGAAGTGGTCGATTACTACTCGCGGGAATATCGCCAAGGTAGATAACAAGATCAGCAACAGCACCGCCGTTCTTGGCGGCCTTGACATAACCAAGTCTCCCCCACTGGCAGAAGATGTTATTGACAATCCTGCTCTTGTGCATGGTGGAACTCAGCAATACCCGAAGATACTGGAAAACAAAAGACCGAAAGTAACGAACATGCCATCTGTAAAACAAGTTGTAAGTGGCGTGGTCGAAAAGACCTTTGCGCCGTTCCCGAAGTTTGCTGCTCCGCATGAAGTGGACATTAGGGGAATGGTTGTAGCAACAAACGGGATAGATTATCCCCTGACTAACCTGGAAAGAGACCAAGCATAGGAGACAACATGGAAGAAACCAAAGGTAGACTAAATAAACAATACGGAGAGCTTCTACAATTAATGCAAAGCATGGACAAGAAGCTGGATATTCACATTGCCTTGAATGATATTAGAAAGATAACCCTGGATGAACACGAGAGAATACTAAAGGGTTCTAACGGATCACCATCTTTGGTTGAGCAGGTGCGACAAAACACATACGTAAGAACAAAGCTAGAGAAGATATTAGAAGCCGTAACTCTGAACACAGACAGAAGATTGTTTATGGAAAGGGTTGTCTGGATGTTCATGACCCCTCTGATGTTGGCGATGGGATCAGGAATTATTTATCTAATTGTACAGGGGGCGGCGGGAAAATGAAGCTAAGGCGGTATGAGTTTGTGCTGCTGGCTCTCTCTTTGTTGGTCGCCTTGGGCATATTCGCAGCTATACTTTTTTCCACACAAATACACTAAATATGGTATGATTGGGGGTAAGAGAAAAGGAGATTAACAATGGACGCTGAAGACTTTCCTAATAAAGACACGCTAGTAGTAGTTCTTTCAGACATGCACTCCGGGGGGACAACAGCCTTATTTCAAAACGAGATACAATATTTCAAGCACGGTAATCACACCCCTACTGCGGAGCAGGTTGCCATGTTTGAACACTTTGAGAAATGCGCCCGACTTGTATCGGTTTTGAGAAAAGGCAAAAGACTTATCATTGTCCATGACGGGGATGCAATAGACGGAGTACACCATAAATCACCACAATCAGTAACCACCCTAAAAAACGAACAAATAAAAATCCACGTAGACCTAATGAAACACTTTTTGAAACTGGCAAAATTCAAAGAGAGCGATAAACTGTATTACATTGTAGGTACAGAAACCCACACTGACGACAACGAAGACGAGTGCGCTCGTATGATGGGGGCTGGCAGGGCTTACGATGAGCTAAACCTACCTGTAAACGGAATAGATATTTGGTTCGCCCACAAAGGGCCATCAGCGGGAAAGGGGGCTAATCAAGGAAACTCACTCTATAATTTCATTCGTGATTTATGGATTGATTCTGATGAAAATCCCCCGCCAGATGTTGCTATATTTGGACACGTTCACACCCCGCGCTATAGGGTATTTAGCAGAGTAGTAAAGGGAAAGATAAAGAAACTAGAGGGCTGGATTGTTCCATCATGGCAGATGAAAACACGGTTTGCTTATGGAGTTGCTGCTATGCAGACGAACAGTATTGGGATGGCTCATTTTGAAGTTACAAAAAAAGGGAATATTGTTAACCAAAATTTTTGCATTATGTGATATACTCTGGATTAGAGACGTTTATGTTTCTCTTTTCTCCTCCTTAAGCAAACGCCTGGTTATTAGCCAGGCGTTTGCGATTTAATTACTCTTGTTCTTGCTTTTCTCTTTGCTCTTTTCTTCACTCTTTTCCTTACTCTTATTCTCGCTCTTTTCTTCACTCTTTTCCTTGCTTTTCTTTTCACTCTTTTCCTTGCTTTTCTTTTCACTCTTTTCTTTGATCTTTTCCTTGCTCTTATTTTCGCTCTTTTCTTTACTCTTTTGGTCATCGTCAACGACCACATCTTCTTCCTGATTATCATCTTGTTCGTCAACAGTGTCTTGTTCGTTAACAGCGTCTTGTTCGTCAACGCCCTCTTGACCAACAGTGCCTTCTTGAACGTCTTCTGGAACATCACAACTGTCAGGCGCTTGTTGCTCACAGCAGCAACATTCAACAACCACCTTGATTGTTTCAGGCTCTTTATCACACGCAGACAACAAAAACATAACCACAACTAGAAAAGCTAACTTTTTCATTCTATACTCCTTGCCCGGGCATCACAATTATTACATTGCCACTTGCCTGGGCGTACAAATTGGACTTCATGGCCGCAGTTGCAGCACACGTTCGCTGTAACAGGTTCTTCTACCAAGCACCTTTCCATTCTTTCTCTGGTAGACAATCTTTGTGCTTCACGTAACTCGTGTTCGGTTCCGTAGACTTTTAGCGTTCTGATACATTCGGTATCTGGAAGAACGACACGTTTCGGTTTCTTGATCTTGCACAGGATATTATAAAGCCGACCTATCTTATCTCTTAGAGCGTAACTTGCTTTGTCAAGCTGCACTCCGTTGCGAAGATTAGCTATGTACCCAAGAGAACAAGACCACCCGACGCGCCTGGAAAGCTCATCGACAATAGCTCTATTTACATCTGTTTTTGTGTAGAGATTTTTATCGTTTTTTGCCAGCACGGACGCTATGCAGTCCAGTTGCTCTTTTGTAGCATGTTTCATTCGCAAACCTATCTTTTAGTGTCTTTTAGGGCTATTTATGTTAGCCAGCAAAACCATATTGGCCCCGCTTCCCCCTAAAGCGGGTGTTGGTTAGCTAGAAAGGCGAATCCATCTCATCTTGCTGTGGAGATTTTTGTTCATTGGTGCCTCGGCTATCAAGGAACTTGACTTCTGAAGCTGTGACTTCAAAGCTGGACTTCCATGCACCGTTGCTTTCGTAAACACGGGGGCCTCCAGTTGCTTTGTCAACGGTCATTCGTCCGACCACCAAGACCTTAGAACCTTTTTGGAGATAAGTGTTCGCGGCTTCGGCGGCTGCTCCCCAGATTGAAACTCTAAACCAAGTTGTTTCGGATACCTTTTCTCCGTCCTTCTTTGTGTATTTATTAGATGTGGCTACGGAGATATTGGTTACCGCTGCCCCGTTGGGGGTAAAACGCATCTCAGGTGTGTTGCCCAAATTTCCTACTAGCGTTATTTGCTGATACATTATACAAGCTCCTTTTGTCCCTTGTCTTTCTGGGATTGATTGAATACGGCGTGAAGCTCTCTGTTTGCAAGACCTTCGTTTGCGTTGATGTGGTTGAGGGCGGCGACAATCTGAGCCTGTGATAAATCTTTGCTCTTGCGAACTCCAAATAGGTACTCGCAGACTTCATATCGGCTGATGGAATCTCCTAGGATTGCTTCATAAAGGCCGACCATAACGCCACGCTGTTTCTCGTTCTCAGGGACATCGCCAAGAGTTGCGACCTTTGAGTCCATTGCTGCCTTGAGTTGTTTTGGAGTGAATGGGCGAGCTGTAACGACTTCTTTTTTGACACCACCCAACTTCTGAGCGGATTGGGTGAGAGATTGTGCGTCATCGTCATCGCCTGAGTAAACACCAAGAACCGCCTGCCATCCATAGCGGCGCAGATAGGTAATTGCCTTCCCTGCTTCCTGTGCTGGATTGGGTGAGTCCTTCAGCGTGATTGTGGCTGTGTTGGAAATCCACTCCCCGCTTTCGTGCATCAGGACGGTTTCAACACCAACCATTCCGTTTTCTGTGGCAGGAAGTTGAGAGATTGCCAATCCATGTGCTTTAAGAATTGGAACGGTTGACTCGATCATTGCGCCAAGTGACGCATATTTGCTTTTGTAAAATGGGTTGTCCGAGTCATGTCGGACGACTTCAAACTCGGATTGTGCGCCGACTAATGCGGCGGCTAACTTTGCGATACTTTCGGAACTGTTCATTCTGTTACTCCTTTATGCTTCTTCCTACTGACACCCTGTTACGATAACACTCGCCACAGGAAGATATGCCGCAGTAGATTCTCCATTTTCAGTTAAAAACGATACAAAATAGATTTTTCCTGTCGTAAACATTATTTCTAAGGGTGTTCCACTGCCCAACTGTAACTCTGGGTAACTTCCATCGTTTGAAACAATAACAGACAGGTCTTCTGCTGTAATCCCTTGGCATATATTTAGAACTGGTTTTCCTTCTTTGAAAACCTGAACATCTCCATGATAACCTATTCCAGAAGAGCGTCCAGCGAAAAAGATTAAGATTGATAAAGCTAATAAAACGATTATATTTCTGGTGCTATCTTTCATTCTCATTTTTGTTTCTCCTTTATGCTGATTGATAAGAAAGGGTGCGGGTGTTTGTTCTATAGTCTCTCCTTAGATTATAATTAGTAATTCCTGCTGTTCTCTGTGAAAGTCCAGGTCTGCTTCATCAATTATCCAGCAAGCAAGATGAACGCGGTCAGGCATTTCTCTTGCGATCTGTGCAGCTTCTTCCAGCATCAAGATACTGTCGCAGCACTCAGGGTCGCCAATTCTGCGACCGCACTCGAAGCACAAGCCAGCAGCGGCGTAAGTCTTTTCAGGGTCTTCTACCGTTAGTGGGTATTTTCCTTTAGACATTTTCTTCTCCTTTTTGAAAAAATAGCCTGCCCAGATAATTTTAATTGGGTTCCATCCACAATAATTTTTTCCCTGGACAGGCTATTGTAAAACCAAGTTAACTAATCGACTTCCTGTGCTTGTATAGCTCTTGTGTGACAATTCTGTGAACGAACTCAACGATACTTTCTTCCGTCTCAGCTCGCACGATGTTGATGAGCTTCCAAGTCTCTTTCCAAAGTTTTACTGTCCTGTATTCTTTCATGCGGTAAGTTTACCACCACGCGCAACGGGTGTCAAGGGGGAAAACCGTTACATATCGGTTACTCGTCCCCATCCAGCTTCTTGGCGACGTAGATTGTCTTATTGGCAGAGTCCATCTTTATAGACAGGCGTATGGCTCGCATGTAGTATTCGTTTCGCAAGTATTTACCAGTTGTCGCGCACGTCTTACCGCTTGGCAACTCGCTGATCTTGATATACTCTCCAAACTCAGCTTCGTCTATTGCATCAAAGACTTGTTTATACTTTGAGTTTCTTATTGCCTTGACTTCTTCTTTGGTGGCTTTGGAGATTTTCATGTTCTTACCTTTCGTGTGCAGTAGGTGAGCTATTTCGGGACATTTGATGCATCAGACATAATTTTGCTTTTATACTTATTTAGCAATCAATATGAGCGTGAATGTCCGCTATTCACAATTAGCTCTGTATCTGATAATAAGAGATTTCAAAGCCCAGCCAGCGCCGGTTGAGCCGACTTGATTCGGTTTTCAGCTATTTTGAAATAGTCAGGGTCTTTCTCAATGCCAATGAAGTTGCGGTTAGTTCTGATGCAGGCAACGCCAGTTGTGCCAGAGCCGAAACAGAAATCTAATACAACGTCACCTTCGTTTGTGTAGGTTCTGATTAGGTACTCCATCAAGGCTACCGGCTTTTGGGTTGGGTGAACTTGTGCGCCATCTGTATAATAGGCGTTTTTCACTGGGATGATAGTTCTTGGAAACCTGCCGCCCTCAGTGTTGTCTTTGACGTTTACACCAGTACGAAAAGCTGGGTTTATTTTTTTGTCATATTTTGGATTTTTACGCGGCTGTTTATATGGGTCGCCCTCTTCCTTTTGTGGATAATATAAAACAGACTTCCCAAAAACGAGAATGTTTTCGTGCGCCTTCATTGGGTGGTATTTTACATTTGCGTGCCCCGTGGCTTTTGTTTTCTCCCAAATCCACTCACACTTAAACCATTCAGGATTACTCATCACAAGCGCACTTGTAAATGGTTGCGATGCTGTCATAACGATTGCGCCTTTTGCCAGACGCTTCAACTGCTCCCACATCGGAGCGAAAGGAATAACTGTGTCCCACTTGCACGCCGTTGTGCCGTAAGGAACATCAGCCAGAATTAAATCAATACTCCCGCTTTCCAACTTAGGCATTTCTTCCAAGCAGTCACCATGTATTAATTTTATCATTTACTTCTCCCTTACCAATCATACCTTAGCGGCAGTTTCCAGACACGCTTCGCTTCGTCCAATATCATATCAAAGCAAGGCATACAGATGTCTTTGTATCTAACGGTAATGCAAACATCCAGGTCAAAGTCTTCATTGCAGATGGCGCAGGTAACGCCTTCTTTTTGGTCTGGTGGCTCTTGGCGCATATACTCAATCATTATAAACTCCTTCTTTTTCGGCGCATTCGTCACAAAGTGGCCCAATTCCGTCTTCTGTATAATTTGAATCTTCCCCTTCTCCGGCGCACCCTGTCGGCTCATCACATATAATGCACATCTCTAACTCATTCATTTTTCTCTCCTTATAGGTATTCTTACGTGGTTACATCGGTAACAAACTAAGTAGCTCGACCATGACGGGTAGCGAATAAAACGTGTAACTTTGTCGCAGCGGGGGCAGTGGCGTTTCATCCTTATACATACCGCGCTTGTCTGATAACGCCGCGCAGCCATTCTTTGTCCAGATCGTGTTCCAGGATGTAATCATCTACCTTATCTGATAGTCTTAGTATCCTTGTTCCTGTATGCCGTGATGCTTCCACTATATCTTTTTCTGGCGCATCAGGGTCAACTACTACGATGATATTATATTCTTGAGAATGTTTATAAATATTCCTGCACATTGCGCTTGGTGATACTCCGATTACTTTCATGCTTGGGTCGTCATAGGTGTCCCGAACAACCTTAACCGCGCCTGGTTTTCCGTTTACCATAATCATATTCTTTGTGCGTGCGCGTTTTTCTTTGTCACTCATTCCGATAAATACGTTGTCGGCTTCTTCTTTATTGTGGAATTTCTTATGACAATCTGAGCAAAGACAAATTAGATCACCTGGCAACTCTTCGCCAAGTCTGTCGTATGTGCGGTGATGAGCATGAAGCTCGCCATCAGAATTACATAGTTGGCACAGGTTTCCAGCAAGCTCTTTTGTCTTTTCTGACAACTCTTTCCAATGTTCAGTTTCTAGGTATTCTTTATAGTTCATGCGAAGTCCCTTTTGGAGAAGTCTCCAGTTTCAAAGTTTATTCTGAGCGGCCAGTACATCCCGGCGGGAAGTCTCTGTAGTGTATCTGGATCAAACCCGCGTTGTTTGTTGCACCTAAACCAGGCATAATCGTCTGATACCGTGTATGTAATCGCCTTTCCGCTATCGTGCGTGACGGTTTCTCCGAATTGCAAATCTGTCTTTGGCATCCAGATACTAAAATCCGTGTCGGTGTGTTGCGGGATTGCGGATGTCTCTTGGTGATCGTAGAGACCTGGTAATTGCATGTTATCTCCCAGAGCATAGCCCAAATTCTGTTTTGACTGCGAAGCCATGACACACGGGGCCGGGATTTTCATTGCCATTTTACGAAGGCCGAAGAAATCAGCTCTAACCTGCAATCGTCTCGTTTTGTCAGGCATACCGCCAATCACTTCGTTATCCATCGGCATAGCCTGAATGTAGTCTGTGAACACTCCCTGAACAACCGTGTCAAGTCCCTTGTCTTTTCTCTGCTCGATAATCCTGGCAATCGCTCTGGCTACGTTTGACATGGTAGGCATGAGCGTACTTTCTGCGGCTCTGGCGATGCTTGACCCGATGTAGTAAATCGGGGTTGACGCTATCTCTGCGGCCACTATCTTTATATTGTCCATGCTTGATAAATCGCCGCGCATGTTCATTCTCTCCGCTTGGCGCATTAGCTCATAAGCCAGCTGTTCTTCTACCATATCTTCTGCCAGTATTGAGATAATAATGTCTTCTTTGCGGTGGTTGCTTTCCAATCTTTCGGCAAGGTTGCTTTTCCAAAAGTCAAGGAACATTGATTTTCCATTGTGAGACTTTCCTTGCAGGGTAAGCACCTTCCCCGGCATAAGCGGCGGGACTGGATAACTTTCTGCAATTTCGTCAATCGGAAATCGAAGCCCGAGACCTGCCTTTATGTTGTTTCTGGCGGCTTCAAGATACTTGACCGCGTAGCTTACGCCGTCTGATGGGCTATAAATAAGTTCATCAATCATCGGTAGCCACCACCCACCATTGGGGTTGCTTCTTCTTTTGGACCGCCGCTAAATACTTGCAGCCAGTTCTCTTTTATCTTTCTGGCGTTCAGGTATACAGAGCCTTGCTTGGCGCGGAAGTCGTCACCCTTCCACCACTCCATGAATTTCTCGATTGTCTCATGTTCCGGGCGAGCGACTAGCCACCTGTCAAAGCCAGCCCAGTCTCCGCGCTCATAATCAGTGATGTTTTTCTTGAGTGCTTTCTCTATGCGCTCCCGCATATCAACCAGCTTTGCAAGTCCGCTGTCATGCTTGGCTTGTTCTTTGATATAGTCGAATACATCCATTTTCTCCAAATTCTTTTTTGGATTAGGTCCGAACAATGGACGGATAGCCGCCGCAATGTCGATCTCCAACTGAAGGCATGAAATATCATGCGCTTCCAGGATGCGCTCAAGGTTATACTTCCCCACAAGTACCTTTGCAATTAGTGGCCTTATCTCTGATGCGTTAAAAGTAATCGGTGTCATCTTTTCTCCTTTTCAAATAGCGCAGTTCAATATCCGCATAAACTTCTGGCGGTTCAGTCCGTATTGGTTGTAAGCATCATCTATCTTATACGGCAGGGAAACGATATGAGTCGTTTTAGGATTGCTCGCTTTGGCTTTTCTTTCCCAAACTTCTGATCCGGGGTCTAGAATAATGTAACGCAATCCGCAATCCTTTGTTGCTTTGAGTGCCGCTCCGATGGTGTTGTTTGATGAAGCCGCAATAACTGTGAATCCTTCCTGCAACCAGAACCATGTGACAATCGCTTTCTTAGCCCCTTCGCAAATAATCACCTTGTCGCCTATCGGTTCGGTTGGGTCAGACATATAATAATGAACGCCGCCGCCGAGACCTTTTTCAAATCTGTATTTATCTTTCGGGTTGACCGGATTGGTCAGGCGGTACTGCATTGTCTTCAAGTGGAAGTTCTCGCCGAACCAGGGTATTGTGTATGCTGGTGACGAATGGAGCGTCATCATATCGTCATAGTATTTCTTTTCCGCTGTCCACCCTAGCCGCAAAAAACCTTGTATTCCTTCGACTATCCCCTGACTTTCCCACCACTCAACCTGTTCAGCCGTCATCCTTTCTGAGTATTCTTCCCACAACTCACCGCTGGAAAACTCTGCCAGCTTTGACCGCCTGTATTCTGCTCTCTCGTGTTCTTCTCTAACCTGCTTTGCTCGTACCGCTTCAAGCTGTTCCGGCGTGATCTGCTTTCTGACCTTCTCCCACGCCTTTATTTCATAACCGCACAAACTGCAAAAACCATTCCATAGGGGCCAGTCATTGTCTGTGAATTGAACAAACCTTCTAGTGCCACCACAAGCAGGGCATGAACCGCGCCATGATTTATCGTCAGAATATTTGAAGCTGTTCACGTCAAGTCCTATTTGTTCAAATTCTATTGGAGGCGTTCTCATAGAAGTACCTTTCTTAGTAGTTGTATTTAATTTTAGGTACAGTTTACCCAGAGCGGCTCTGGCGACTTCACTTTTTCTTTTTACGGACTATTACGTCCTTATTAGAATAAGCTGACTGGCTAGGTCTGAAGTCGGCGCGTTTTATAGATTGCGAGTCACCACCTTTAGGATTTCCTGGCTCCTGTTACGGAAACCTTCCCACCTGCCCGTTCTCCAGCTTTGTCGCAGGTAATTATTCGGGGTCGCGCCGTGTTGGTCTCTTAAGTGTAACGGCGGGGATCGGTTTACGCCCTGCTGGTTATCCCAGCTTTATTTGGTGATATGTAGCTTTGGCATCCGATCCCGTCTATGCCGTAGCGTTGTTAGCCATTTGATACGTGTCGGTTACTAAAAGCGCACGATTGTATTTTGAGCCTGTTCATACCCACACGCATCTTCGTACTGTTGCTCTCTCTTCTCAAATTCTTCGCGCTCTTTATCGGTTGCGTTGAAGTATGAGTTTTTCATTGTATAGCACCACTCACACTGCTCTGGCTCCCATCCATGTTCATTAGAGCCGTGCGGTATACAACCAGAGTCGCCGCAGTAGCGGTTCGGGCATCTTTCAATAGGTGTTTTTTCTTTGCTCATTTTATGATCCTGATACGTGTAGGGTTAAAAAAAGTCATTTGCTTTGTGACGACTTGTAGCTCGTAGCCTGTAACGGTTCCCAGCAGCTGGGTAAGGTTGCAAAACTACAAGCCATCACAAAATAAATGACTTCGTTCAGCTGCTCATGCGTCCGTTACAACGCTCGCCGGTTTTATCTCCGACACCCCTAGTATATCAAAATCGCTCCATTTGTCAAGCACTAATTTTCTTCAGGGCTTCATCTGAGATTGCCCACGCTGCATAGCTGGCTTGACACGCCCTGTGATGGCAGATTTCATATGTCTTGCAGACCTGACCAAAAGATTGATTGCGTATTCTCTCCAACGCTTCCTTTAGTATTTTGTTTTCAGCAAGGATACTTGGATCGTCTGGATAACAATCGAAGCAGTCTCTATCTCCGCATGTATTATTCATTTTGCACCTAGCATCTTTCTAACGTTGTCTATCTGTTCCCAGGTGACAGAGAACACCAGATTGCCTGCTTGCGTTATCTCTATTCCGGCCTTGGTTACAGAGAAACAAAGGTTAATCCCATTGACTACCATGTCGCTGCGGGTTATTAGTTCAATTTTCATTTCATTCTCCTTTAGACATACTCGAATTCCATGCGATGCACTAATGTTTCAGGTGTACATTTATTGTGTCTGCAATACATGTCGACAAACTCTTGCGGTGTCATATCTGGAAAACCTTCTCGAATAACTTCTTTTTTTCCGTATTCTGGATCATCTATCATTTTTCGCAATGGTTCCCATCGAAGACTCACCCAATAGTGTCGATCTATTTTTATTATCTTTTCCCCCTTCTTTAGACCTTGACATTTCTCACACCCATTTACAAGATCGCCAACTTTCGCAAATGCCCAACCATTGCGGCGAGTCACGTCTTTTTTATGGTTGCGATATTGCTCTTTAGTTAGCATGAATGACATATTTCTCATTTCATTCTCCAATCTATCGGTTTTAGATACGGATGATAAACAAGCACGACCATAACATCAGCACAAAGTACAATGTGCAAAACAGCCAAAAGATTACCCTGTGCGTCCAATGCGCTCCGTCCTGGGCTATCGGTGCTGGCTCTGGTGTTAGTTGCACCATTTCGCCATCTATGTATTCCCACTCGATGAAGCTGGGGCCGGTTGCTTTTAGATTCATTCTCTCTCCTTATGTGTGCCTAACGAACTTAGTTCTCTTGCGTGTCAACGTCAAGAGCAACGGGTGTTGGGCAGACTTGCGGGGAATGGCTTACCATCATCATCGAGACAAAACAAAACTCTCGAAATTGCCATTTTTTCCCAATTTCTACCCAAATCACAACTTGCCATAAATTGCATTTCTTGTTTTGACAATAAGCGCGTGACTGTATTATTTTCAAGCCCGCGAATAATAACAACGGGATTATTTGTGATGATTGTGCCTATCATGGCGCCAACAATTTCTTTCACGATACCTCCATTTTCAAGGGGGGGGGGGTCTGCCCAACGGACTGGTGCTACCTGCGTGGCGGAAACGGCAGCTCGATTTGTTTTGGTGTGCGCTCCGCCACGTCAGGTGCGCACGTTGTTAGCCACCGCCCTGATACGCGGTGATAGCCTTGATAATTAACTCGGCAGTTTCTTTACTGCTTTCATCGAGCGGGACAAGAAAAGCCTGACCATTATCATCGCCAATGGACAAGGCTTCAAACTTGAACAACTGCGGATGCCTTTCTTTCATTTCTGCTTCTTGTGGCGTGGCGGGAATTGCTTCATAGGTTGCGGTACGAACGCCAAACTTTGCAGATTTCAAACGTTTCAAACTCCAAACTTTTGCCATGCGAAACTCCTTTTATAAGATAGGTGGCTAACTAGTGGATATAATGCAACATGCGGTTATGCACGTCGCAGGTGGGTATTATAAAGCAAACTTTCATTCTCTCTCCTTATGTGCGCCTAACGGTTTGCGTTAGCGGCTTGCGCCACAATACCCGCAAATCAATTTACCATTACCAAGCCGAAATAGATATTTAGCGTGATGACCGCAATGCTGGCGCAAGTCCGCTGCACGCTTTGTTAGGCGGCTTGCCAACAACTGAGCAATCTCCTCAGCCAATTCAACATCCATTTCAATTGCGCTCACTTCTTGATCACACCAAATTCGGGCAGCTACTTCACGAGCAATTTTTATATCCATTTTATCTCCTTAGCCGCCTAACGGCTTGCGTTAGCGGCGCGGCGATTATCCATCGCCGTCATAGCCCCAAACATCAGGGGTATCACCACACTCAACCGCAACGTCACTAACGTCCGCTGCACGCTTTTGTTGGGCGGCGTAGTGTGTTTCAATGGCATCAAGAGCTAGACGAACGTGCTTACACGGAGCATCTGCACGACACCCAAGACAATTGCATAGCGACATCAAAACCACTAGAACAGTTTCATCTTTCATAATTCACCTACTCTTGGGCGCGAATTGCATCTTGCAAAGTGACTGCGATAAAGAAATCTTCATCATGCCACTGGACAGGAATTGTCATCTTTGGCGGTCGACCTTCACTGCACATTTTTCCAATCATCTCATGGCATTTATCAAGCCTCTCAATTAGAGAACCGCTATCTCTAACACGTTTTTCTAAATCTTCCTTTGACATTTTATCTCTCCTTTTGTTATTGCAATCTCGTGAAAATCTGTTATAATTATATTCTATCACATAAGGAGTAAAAATGCTAACTGAAAATGAAATGAGAAAACTGATAGCCGACTGGGTAAAGACCGAGCATAACGGCGTTCAATCGGACGCGGCAAATTCTATCGGTGTTTCCGGTAACTATCTGGGCCTGGTGCTTCGTGGCAAAACTACCATCAGCGGAACAATGGCGCAGAAGTTCGGCTACCGGCGCGAAGTAATGTACGAGGCGTTATGAAGAGCGTGCAGATAGTTGATAACGGACGTAAGGCGGTATTCTCAGACTGTGAAGACAAAGCGGTTGACTATACCAAGATGGAAGTAGACATGCGCCTTGCCAAAGAGACAGACGAGCGCATTATCAAGCTGTTGAAGTGGGCAAAGTCGCACATGGTGTACTGATACGTATCGGGAGCAAAACAATGAGTATAAAATTCGATAATAATAAACCAACTGACATTCCATGTCCGCATTGTGTTCCTGTTGTTACGCTCATAGTAAAGACTAACAGGATAAACGAGAATCAGTTTCTTGGATGCCCTAATTATCCTGAATGTAATTATACACGCGGGATACCAGAGGCGTGGAAAATGCGAGCTAACGGACAGCAAGAATTGATATAGGGAGTAAAATATGAGAAATACGAACTGGCTTGCTAACGTGTTTAGCTGGATTCATCTTGTGGTCGAACAGGCGGATAAGCCTATATCGCTACTGGTGCAGGTGTTCCTACCGTTTATCGCGCCCCTGCTACCTGCGCTGATCACGGCAAACAGCTTGCGGATATTTATGGGCCTGACCAACTCCGAGACGTGGATAGCGGTAATCAGCTTTGAGTTTATCGGCTATCTCGGAATGATCGCAGTAGTTGGTGCGTTGATGAGATTGATAAACGGTGATAAGAAGGAACGGCTTCTAAAGTTCAATTTCTACTTCTATCTTATCGCTTATCTAATCTATCTTACAACGCTGATAACATCCAACGCAATTTTAGAGTTCAAGAACGGCGCAAGCTGGGAACGCATCATTGTCATTCTTTGTCTAACCGTTGGCTTGTCTGTTAGTGCTGGTATTCTCAATGCTTCACGGCTTTATCAGCGAGACGAGAAAGACGATAATTACATATTGCGCCAGGAACGCCGCCAGGACAGGCTCAAGGGCAAGGCTCTCAAGGCAGGAATAAACGTGTTCGCTAGTGAAGTGCAACTGGCGCAAAGTGGCGTGCAAGATACGCAACTTTCGAGACGAGACGCGCAACAAGTGGACAGATTTCGCAACGTGCTAGGCATAAATGGGAACTGGCGCACCGACCAAAGAAAACTAACGCAAGACGATCTGCGGTGGTTGAAAACTGCGGACGTACTTGTTATCATGCAGGCAACTGGCGCGGCAAAAAGAACGGCGCAAAAGTGGAAACAAAGCGCGCGTGAGATGTTGCAATGACTTCAGAACACGAAGAACAGAAAGCCGTTATCGACTGGGCAACCGCTCATGCAGATCAGTATCCGCCGTTAGGCTGGCTGTACGCTATCATCAACGGTGTGCCTCTGCTGGGTAACGCAAGAAGCCGTTCCAAGATAATCAACTATCTTAAAAGCGAAGGACTAAAGCCTGGCGTTGCTGATCTTTGCCTTCCTGCTGCACGCCAAGAAAAGAATGGACTTTACATAGAGATGAAAAAACAAGGCGGCAAGGTGAGCGAAGGGCAGGCCGAGTTTTTGGCGTATCTTGAAACCGAGAACTATCACGGCGCGGTATGTGTTGGTGCTATCGAAGCTGTAGAACTGCTAAAGTGGTATCTTAATATTGAATGTACGTGCGTTGCTTGCCAGATAGCGGCGGCGTAATTAAAAAAGGAGTAAAGAATGGAAATAAAAACAACTTACTTACCAGATACTACTAGCGCTGAAGGTTATGTGTGTTCTTCATGTGGGGCGTGGGTAGGCGGACTAGGGTGGCATAGTTGCTGGCCACCGCGGGTTCCACAACCTGTAATCCCACCACCATTTATGAACCCTACCCCCATACAAAACATATTCATTGATAACGCTATATTAGAGCGCATTGCAAAGGCTCTTGAAGATATTGCAGAACGTCTTGCAGACAAGGAGAGCTTATAAGAAATAGGGTATAATGGAATATAATCCAAATTATAATAAAGGAGTAACAAATGGAGATTAATGATTTTCTTGTATGGCTCATGTCCAGCGGTGGGGCGATTATCGCCTTTTCGTGGATTGCCGAGCAGTTTCCTGGCTGGCACAATCTCGTTTCTGAGCAGCGCAAGTGGTTCAGCTTCGGTGGCAGCGCCGTTCTTGCTTTGTCGGCGTGGGCTGTGCTAACTTACGTTTCTGCTGCTGCGTTGTCCGCGATTGCCGTACCGTTTTCGTTGGTGGCTGGTGTGTTCGTTCTTGTCTTTGTGAAAGATGGCTTTCATAACGTTACAAAGTAATCGCGGTTCTATAATTGATACCCTGCTATGTCGAAGGTTAGCGTAAGCTATCAGTAGGCATAGTGGGGTATTCTAGTCTAGGAGAGAGAATGTTTGACTTGGAGCTTCTCGGAGAATCATTCGCAAAAGCGGAGCAAGACGCAGATAGCGACCACTGGAGAGCATGTAAAATAGCTCACCAAGCCAAGGAAACGGGAAGGCCAGAGTGGGCTTGGGTGTTGGCTAAGTTCTCTCAAAAAAGCGATGACCAAATACGTCACCGAGCCAATGCCTACGTTATGTATCTGGAGCTTGCAGAAGAAACTAATCTCGCTGAACCTATCAGGGACAGTTTATCTTTTAGCCATTTCTCTGTGGCTTATAAATTCCGAGACAAAACCGAAACGTCACGGTTAGCAGAGGCATTGTTACAGGCCAAGATGGAAGGATTAAGTGTGCGCGAGTTTGGGGGATTGCTTGCTGGTATCTTCGGGGACGATCCGCAGGCTGTGTATATGTCAAGGTTGGGCAGGTATGGCAAGGAAACAAAGTATCTGTACGGCTTATCGGAAGTTAACGGGGTATCTCAAAAGACACGCCGGGCCATGTTGTTATTATCAAAGCGACTTGAAAAAGAAACTTAGCCCTAACGACTGGGGCCAACTTCGCCAGGAGATTTTCGATGCCTGGAATAAGAAGAATATGGGGGTCGTCTGCCAGAACTGCGGTCAGAAGCCAGCGTCAGAACTTCATCACGGTATAGTGGGGCGTAAGAAGGGTTACACTATTTTAGATCACAAGTGCAACCTGCTCCCGGTCTGCCATGAATGTAATTTCAACCGCGTTCTTGATAACCACGCTGGCCGACAAAAGGTGTGGCGTATGATGGTAGATATGTGGGGTCAATCCGTCATGGACGAGTGGCTTATCCTGGTAAATCTTGAATTTACAATTTCCCCCTTTAAACCTGAATAGCCCGCCGCTGTGTCGGGTCTTTTCAGCGCACGACAAGCGGACAGGCTATTGGCTAATTGTACCACTATCTTACGAAAGCATAATCTTGTTTCTCAAATATCATAGTGGCAATCGGTTGCGGTTCCAGTGCTATTTCTTCCGCGTGGTCCACAGCGTAGGCCCAGGCTTCCGCTTCCGTCAGTCCGTGGGCAACGCCTTCAGATTGTAGCTCGCGGATGTATGCAATTTGTCCAAGTAGTAAAACTTTGCTATTCATTCGTTTCTCCAGTCAAAATAAAGGGCCATAATCGCAACCCCTAGAATAATAAGTGCCATTATTGGAGACATATTATCACCACCATTCCCCAGATAAGCGCCGCCAGTGTGACAAAGGCGAAGCTGACAATTCTAACGTCTCTGCGTGTCATGGCTTCACCAACATAGCTTCCCCATGCTCCGCAATGATCCTTTCGTAAGTCCCTTTGCAATCTTTCAGCATGATAAAGGCAAGGACGGCCTCCTTGTATAATAGATTTTTGGCTAGTTCCCTGTAATCTTCAGGTGCAAGGGGTTTTCCACAACCCAGGTTACATTCGCATATAAACATTTCATTCACCTTTCACTTTCTCTATAAGGTCGCGGGCTTCGTCTAGCTCGCTGATAGGATACTCCTTGCTACAATAGGCCACAAGGTCTTCCAGAGCTTCAAGTAGCTCTGGGGCTGCGGCAATCAGGCGGGCGTTAGCTTCTGCCTGTTCCTTTGTTGGAACGCCTGAGTTATATTGCACATCTGCGATATGTGCTCCCATGAAAGATCCAAATGTTGCCGATTCTCCGGGCTTCACAGCATCGTCCCATTTTCGGCAAACTCGAATTATGCAATCTTCATTCTTACTGTAATACCAAGGTCCAGGTGTATGAGCTTTCATGTCTATACTCCAATCTCTAATAACAGCATGGCCATCGAAACCGCTCCGATTATAACCATGCAGGCAATAGCTATCTTCTCGAATAGTTGTCTCATTGTTTTACCCCCTTGATTATAGTAATCACTAAAAAGATAATTATCGGTAATATGATGTATAACGCGGCGGTGGTCATTAGCATACCGCCTGCATAGCATACATAACGCAGTCTTCAATGTCATCTTGGCTAAAGTCTGGGTAGGTGTTCCTGGTGCAGTCACATAATGTCTCGTACGCTTCATATCCACTATCGCCGAATGAAGACACGCCCTCACGCTCTATCTTTCGTATTAATCCTAATGAGCACGCTTTCTTTTCAGTTGATTTATCCATTTCGTCTCCTTGATTAGTTTTGATTGTGACTACAGTATAAAGGATAGGCACCAGAAAGGTAAGTTACATTCTTCCATGATATTGATTACAATTATCCTTGACTTTTTTCCTATTATATGCTTACGGGTTGTGGTACAATGATACAATAATGGCAAAACCAACCTGGAAACCGATACGTGTCAAATTAGGACAGATAAAGGCATGGGAAGAAAACCCGCGCCTGTCTACAAAGGCACAGGCCGAGCGGATAATAGCCAGCGAAAAGAAGTTCGGCCAACCGCTTCCTTTCCTGCTCGCTCCTGAGCTTGACGGCAGATACCCGCTCTTGGACGGCCATCAAAGGTTGTCGGCGTGGATCACTATTTACGGCGCAGATTACGAGATGGATGCTAATGTATCCAGCAGGCCGTTGACTGACGATGAACACAAAGAATTGATTATCACTCTGCACACTGGCGCGACTGGTCAATGGGACTGGAACTCTCTCAGCGGGTGGGATGCTGGCGATTTGCAGGGGTGGGGGATGGATAACAAGGTGCTGGACGAGTGGAATAATGATGCAAACAATTTAAAAGAACTTCTCGCCGCCGAAGAAGAACACAAAGACGCAGATCCACAGATTGACCGCGCAGAAGAACTCTTGGAGAAATGGCAGGTTAAGTCTGGTGACTTGTGGCAGATAGGCCAGCATAAGTTGATTTGCGGTGACTGCACAGACGCGCAGGTCGTGGAAAGGCTGATGGATGGGGAGAAGGCGGATTGTATAATGACAGACCCGCCCTACGGAATGAATTTGAATACAGATTATTCTGATATGCCAGAGACTAGGATATCTTCAAAAACATACAATAGCGTTAAGGGAGATGATAAAGATTTTGATGCGTCTCCGTTTATAAATATGTTTGATTATGTCAAAGAGCAGTTCTATTGGGGGGGAGATTATTTTTATACAACATTGCCGATTGGCGGATCGTGGATAGTTTGGGACAAGCGCAACGAAAACAGCGACGGGTTAATTGGTAATCATTTTGAAGTTTGTTGGAGCAAAACACCACACCGTAGAAGAATGATAAGAGTTCACTGGTCTGGAGTAAACGCAAGAAATCAAGGTGTAAAGCGCGAGCATCCTACAGAAAAATCCATAAAGGTTATTTCTGAAATATTAGGAGACTATACAAAAGATAATCAAATTATTGTTGATATGTTTGGTGGGGTTGGGACAACTATGGTTGCATGTAATAATTTAGGAAGGCAGTGCAGGATGATTGAGATAGACCCTAAGTATTGCGCTGTAACACTCGAAAGAATGGCAACCGCGTTCCCTGAACTAACCATTGAAAGACTTGACACCCCAAAACTGACATGACAGACGCAAACGCACCAACAGCGAAGAGAAAAGTAACCGCGGCCCAACGCCGCCACCAGGCACTCCAGCGCAGAATAGGCGGCTGGACGTTTCAGGCTATCGGCGACGAGCTTGGTATCACGAGACAGGCCGCTCACGGTTTGGTGGTGACTGCGTTGAAAGACCTGAACGAGAAAACAATGGAGAGCGCGAGCGAGCTGCAACGGCTTGAGCTTGAGCGGTTGGACGTTATGAACAGCGCTATCTGGGGGGCTGTGTTGAAGGGTGACGTTGGCGCGATTGACCGGGCGATTCGGATACAGGCCCGGCGTGCGGCGTTGATGGGGCTGGATGCGCCGGCGAAAATAGAAGAGAGCTTGAAAGGTGAAGTAATCATACGATATGAGTCAAACAGTGATCAGGATGCCGAAGATGCACTCGGCACAGCAAAAAATAAAGGATGAGCGCAAGCGCAGAAATGTCATTGATTGTGGCCGCCGTTTTGGTAAGAACATCCTGCTCCAGGATTTAGCGGTAGAGACAGCGTTGGCGCAACAGTCACCTGTTGGATGGTCGGCCCCCATATACAAACAGGTGCTTGACGATTACAGAACGCTGGCCGACACGCTCGCTCCCGTGATTACCAGAAAGAGCGGGTCTGAAATGCGACTGGAGCTGTACGGCGGTGGCGTGATTGAGTTCTGGTCACTGGACAAGCCGGATAGTATTCGCGGCAAGAAATACAAGCGTTTCATTGTGAACGAGGCTGGCATGGTCAACAACCTGCTCGACATTAGGAACTTTATCATCACGCCCACGCTGATAGACATGCGTGGTGACGAGTACCATGCAGGGACACCAAAGGGCATGAACGGGTTCTTTCACCTGTACAATATGCAGGGCGATGACTGGATGCGCTGGCAGATGCCGAGTTACGCTAACCCGCACATTCCAAAGGATGAGCTTGATCTGCTCCGCGAGACGATGACGGAGCGCGCCTTTGAGCAAGAAATACTGGCGAAGTTCCTGGAAGATGGTGGTGGAGTTTTTCGCGGTGTTCGTGCAGCTGCTACTTCCGAACCGCTGGAGAGTGGCATTGAAAACAGTCGTTATGTTATTGGCGTGGACTGGGGACGCTCCTACGATGCAACCGTCTTTATGGTACTTGACGCAGAAGAGCGCCGGGTGGTGGCAATGGACAGAATGACGAATACCGACTACGCATCACAGCGGCTAAGGTTGCAGGCAATGTCCCAACGCTTCAACGATGCGCCCATTCACGCGGAGAGCAACAGCATCGGGCAACCGAACATCGAAGCGTTACACGATATGGGTTTATATGTGCAAGGATTTCAAACAACCAACGCATCAAAGGCGCAGATCATACAAGGTCTTGAGCTTGCGTTTGAGCGTGGAAGTATACGGATATTAGATGACGAGACTACTATCAATGAACTTATGGCTTATCAATCAGAGAGGCTTCCGTCTGGCATGGTAAGATACAATGCTCCTGACGGGATGCACGACGACACAGTGATTGCTCTCGCTATTGCGTGGGATGCAATCGGAGCTCCAGCGCCGCATGAGCTGGTAGGTTTTGCTTAGGAGTAATAAATGATTACATCAAAAGAAAGGAAGCGCATCACGGATTTGTACCGAGCATCGAAGCTAACACGCCAGGATGAAGTGCCGGGGTTTGCGCTTGCTTCGGCGGGTGCTAACAAGTTCTCATCGCCTGACCCATCGCTATACAAAAATCAAGCTGAACTATACAGACGAGTGCCAGGCGTTAGCACAGCCGTCGACATGATAAGCAGGGGCGCGGCTGATTCAAGATTGCAGGTGTTCCGTTTGGAAGGCGAAGATAAGTTTGCCATCCCTAACCATCCGCTTGAAACTCTTATGAAGAAGCCGAACCCGCTGGACAGCTCCTACGAGTTCAGAACCGCGACAACTAACTTCAGGCAACTGGCCGGTAATTGTTACTGGTGGCTGAACAAGGCCAACGAGAACGCAGAGCCGACAGAGATATGGGTGATACCCCCGCACAAGATAAGACCTGTTCCAGATGAAAAACTATATCTTGCCGGATACATTTACGATCCAGGTGACGGCAACGAAATACCGCTTGACATCTGGGAGATAGTCCACTTCAAACGCTTCAACCCGTTCGATGAGTTTGTCGGTCTGTCTGCCATAGAAGCATTGGCCGTTACCGCATTGGGTGACATCGAAGCCCGCAAATGGAATACCCGCTTCTTTGGCGAGAATAACGGTCGGCTCGAAGGAATGATAACCTTTGCAGACAACATCATCAACAAGGATTGGGAGCAACTAAAGAGAGATTTCAAAGATGCGTCAAAGAAGCGCGAGCAGATGATGCTGCGCGGAGTTGGCAAGGGTGGCGTAGATTGGCACCAGTCCAAAGCAACGCCGCGCGAGATGGAGTTCCTTGAAGGGCTGGAGATGAACCAAGAGACGATCTGGTCTGTGCTTGCCCCTGGCCTTGCGTCCATGCTGGCCGTGAACAGCAACGAAGCCAACGCCAGAGTAGGAGAGGCTATCTTTACAAACAAGACCGTCTGGCCCTGGCTGGAAGAGGCAGCGTCAAAAATAAATCATTCTATCTTGCCTTTCTTTGGTGACAACCTGATTGCAGAATACGAAGACATAAGGATTGCAGACCGCGCCCTTGAGTTGCAAGAGATGGCGCAATACGAGAAGTCACACACAGTAGACGAAACAAGAGAGAAGTGGTACATGAGCGAGCCGATTGGCGACGAGCGCGGCAGATTGCTTGTTGCTGAAGTTGGTAGAAGTGGAGGTGATCAAGTCTCTGAAAGTGTAACGGCTACACCACAGAACGCCAGCATCGAAGAGAGCAAGCCGGAAGATACCGCTGACGAGCCAGTGAAGTCAGAGCTGGAGATTGACCTGGACAAATGGCGGCGCAAAGCATCTAAACGAATTGGCGAGAGCGTTCCGTTTGAAAGCAAACATATTCCGCACGCAATCAAGCGGAAGGTGCTTGATGGGCTTGAAGCGTGCAAGGATAAAGCAGACGTGAGCGCCGTGTTTGGTGCCGTGTTGGATGTTCCTGTTGAGAAGACAGAAGACATGACCCCGCTGCTTATGTTGCTTGATGATGCAATCAAGGCAGTCGCTGACGAGAAGCCACAACCACAGCAACCGCAGATTATCAATCTGACTATTCCAGCCAAAGCGGATATGACAACCGAAGAGCTGGCGGCGGCGTTCACTTCGGCCATCAGTGGTATTCCCGCTCCCAATGTGACGGTGACAAACGAAGTACATCCATCTGAAGCGGTTGTCAAAGCTGGCGACGTGGTTGTGAATGTGCCACCGCAAGAGAAGCCGGAAGTAAATGTTGAAGTCAACTTGAAGCAGGTTGATAACATGAAGACAGAAGTAAGGCGCAACAAGAAGGGCGATGTAACCAGCTTGAATACTGAGGTGAACAATGGCTGATGACGTAAAGTTTGAAAAGACTAGCTTCCCGTCTACCGTTCCAGATCAGACAATAATTGAGACAGAAGAACAAGCGGGCGGTGAGCATCGGCAGGTAATCAAGGTTGGAGAGAGCGCGTTACCTTCTGGCGCGGCTTCGGCGGCAAAGCAGGACACGCTTCTTGCAGAGTTGCAACTGAAAGCAGATTTAACAGAAACGCAACCAATAAGCGCGGCGGCGCTACCATTACCTGCGGGGGCAGCTACGTCTGCAATTCAAACAGACGGAACGCAAGCAACGCAGTTTGTAGACGAAGCCGGAACGCCTTATGGCGTGAAGCATATAGGAAACAAGCCACGTGTTTCTGCAACGCCGTATTATGTGGATATAGCAGAAGGCAACGTACCAGACCATCAAGCGGTTTATAAGTTTGGAAATAATGACGCTGTTGGTACGACACAGGAAAGCATTTGGAATGAAGGCGGTTTATATCCGTGGGTTGCTATTGACGCGGCAGCTGGACAGGTTACAGTTTCAAGCGACAGCGCACAAGACGCGGCAGCTGGCACAGGCGCGGCAACCGTTCAGATATACGGAATAAGCTCGGCTGATGGAACAGACCAGAACGAGATAATAACGCTGACAGGTCAAACGCCTGTTAC
>FLOH01001520.1_pt1 | contig 34249 bp, 48 predicted proteins | sample 756751 | NCBI WGS metagenome assembly FLOH01 (sample SAMEA4026879, study PRJEB14308) | marine metagenome | biome: coastal water; material: water | depth 74 m
AAGGATAGGCTTCTGCCTGATGCTTCCAACTCAGTCTTTGTGAATTTCCTCATATTTCTGGTGGTAGTTACGTGGATGGCTTCTACCTTCCAGACTTTGGCATTAGTGAAATCTTTATCCTCCCCTAGATATTCAAATTTAACTTCCAACGATGGAATTATTCTAAATTGATACTAGAGAACTAAATACCTGTCTTTTCTTTTATCATAGCCCTCATTCTCAGAGGATAGTTCTTTCTATGATTATCACATAACCACTTGCCACATATCCCACAGAGTTTAGTATCTCCACATCTATCTCCAGGAACTGAGAAATAACAGGGATTAATTTCCAAGATGTATATTCCTATGACAACTTGGGCATACTTCGATTGTGTGTGCTAAAGGGTCAGATTCATCATATTTTATGTGGTGCATTACTGTGAATTTAATTTCCTCTTTATCTCTGGACTTATGACATATAGAACATATCCCTGTTCTAAAATCCCTGCCTGTAGATAATCTATTCCCATTAAATCTAATATTCCTCTGGTGGTATTTTTGGGTTAATTCAGGATGTTCTTCTCTACGTTGTTTTTGATATTCTAATACAATGGTACGATTTTTGGCATAGTGCTTGCGTGATTTTTCTTGTAATTCTTTCTTATTGTCTTGATAATATCTTTGCTTTTTTAATTTAATTTGTTGTTTATTTTCCTCTTGATAATGTTTATCGATAAGTCTCTTTTCTTCTTTATGAGTTTCAGCATATTGTTTTCGATATTGTTTTAATTTATCTTGATGAAGAACTCTGTATTGTTTAGATGTTTCATTTAATTCTTGTTTGTGTGTTAGATAGTATTGTCTATCATATTGTTTTTTATCCAATAATATATTATAATCTTTCTAGTAAATAAATATATCAACAATCGTGAAGTGTGCGAATTTCTCTCTGGAAAAAGGCTCCCTTACTACTTGCACCTTCAAAGGCATCAAACAATCTCCTAGATACGTTACAAAAGTTATAGGCCTTACCGTTTAGTAGTATTCTCATCTCTAAACTATCTGTATCATATCGTACATTGCCGATAAAGGATGAACTGTGAGTAAATGCAATTAACTGTTCATTGTGGCATTCCTCATTAAATGTGAATCCCCTGATGGTAGAAGGCTTATCCATTGAGAATATCTGTTGTGCTACCTCTTTTAGCATGGACAGTTTGGATAGTCTAATCTGTCTGCCCATCTGGATTGATGGGTGAGGGATAGCGAAACTCTCCATAGTATGTTTAAAGTAGATATGAGATAGGGATTCGTTTACTGTCTTGAATATGATTTTAGCAACTGACTCTCCCATTTGGTGTGGTTTCTTAATACACTTTGATTCGTTGATTGATTTTAGGATAGGCCATCTGGCTTTGGTTAATCCCTTGGCCTTGAATATGATACGTGCTGTGGATTCTCCTGAGGTTACACTGGTTGGTCTGTTCCCTAGATTATCAGAGATTAATTGTTTACCTACTCTCTTTCTTACTCTAGTGCCTGTACCTGATGTGCCTCCTGTTGCAGGAGTTGGACCAGCAGAGCAGTCATCTCTATTCATTTGTAATTCTCCCCCAGCGTTGAGTGTAATGTTACCACCAGCATTAAGTAAAAATTTACAGTTTGCAAGTCCTGCACTACAAGAAATATCATTCATTTGTAGGACAGATGTGCCATCGTTAAGTAGGATTGAACCTCCTGAGTTTAGTAAAAAGGTACAGTTAACGCCAGCCAATTTAATTCATTACTCCCTCAGCGATTATTCTAGTATATGAGGTCAATTTATCTTCTCAATAGAATTTTCTTGTTAATTTCATCAAGATGGCGAGTGGTTTCTGTTCTAGGTTCCACTGTGTAACTACCTATGGGGTCAAAGACTATTTCATCTATTAATGGATTATTCTTGACTAATAGAATACATCTTTTAAATTCTAATAAATCTTTCAATGTCGGATTTTCAACTATTGGAATGTGCTGTGATACAGTCAAGAGTGTGAAATCCTCATTCTATTCACTTTAGTATAGTTGCTAAATGACGCCCCTGCTGGGTCAGGCAGTGCTGCTATTGCCCTTGCCTTGTATCTGTTATTACCACTAGTCTGTGCTGATAATGATTTCCAAGTTGACGCAGTTGTTGAAGCACCATCATTGAAAGCAAGCCATGTGGTTGTAGTTGCTATTGCAAATTCAGTGATGGTTCTGTCAGTGTATGCACTGTCAGGTGTAAATGCCCCTGCAGTTCCTAGTCTGTTGGTAGGTGCTCCTGCTACATCATCATAAGCACCAATATGGAATGAACCAGCACTATCCCCTACATCTACTGCTATTCTGTCGTATAGGTCATTTACAGTAGTTCCTGTCAATATATTACAAACTAAAAATCCGTTAAACCCATCAGACCCATCGGTACTTGCTACCGTTTCAAGGGTTGCACCACCTGCTACTGCGAATCTAGAGGGATTCATAATAAAACCACAGGCAAGTACAGATGATTTCATATCCATCTCTACATAATTTTTAATTTTTGAGAAAAATCCATCATGGTTCAAAATATCTGTATTTTTGTATAGTTTTGTTTGATATTGCTTTAACTTGTTTATCATCATGTTTATTGATTTGTCCTTTAATGAATATTCGGCTTCCTCAATTTCTGCCAAATAATTATTAAGAAATTTATTATTTACTTTTTCAGATAATTCAGGTACAGATTTTGGCATACCTCTAACCATAGAATTTTTAATTACTACTGAATCGTCAGTATGCTGTGGAATTTCTTTTTTACAGGTATCTAATAAGATATTGAAATCATCAATTTTCATAATAAACCCTAAGTCTGATAACCTATGAGGTAAACTTTAGCCCCTGCTGCCAAATTATCAGTATCAACTAAATCAACAAAGATTTCAATTAATGAATCTGCTGCTAGAGCAGAGTCTGATATTACAGGTTGAGTTGCTGCTGTGGCAGATGTTTTCTCACTAGCGTCGACTGTCACTTTAGTAGAGAGTACGGTTGTTCCTGCTTCGTGAACATCAAATGTTGCCAAGGCTGCTCCTGTTCCTGCTGCTGTCAGTCCTACTTTAACATTTGTAAGTGTAAATCCATAAGGCATATGATATGTAACTACTGGCACTGTTGTACTTGCTGCTGCTAATACTGTGGATTCATCTCCCAATGCGATTGCTATAAATTCTGTTTTTGCTGCTGGTGCTACCATTGAAAGTAATACTTTGTTTGCTCCGATTGTTGTTGCTACTGCTCCCTCTACCGTAGTTACATCTCCTGTAAGGTTTGGCATACTAGCATCAGGTAATACACCTGTGCCTTGATTGACTGGTATTAATGTGCAGTTAGATAATGCTCCACTGGTAGGAGTTCCTAAAATTGGAGTTACTAAAGTTGGGCTTGTTGATAAGACTACTGCTCCTGTTCCAGTTTTAGTAGTGACACCTGTTCCTCCATTGGCCACAGGTAATGTTCCTGTGACACCTGTTGTCATTGGTAGGCCAGTGCAGGATGTTAAGACCCCTGCTGATGGTGTTCCTAATGCAGGAGTTACTAATACAGGAGATAAACTCATGTATGTCTTAATATCATCCATGCCCTCCTTCTTATCTAGATTACCTCCTGCTACATCATTAATACATAATTCATCAGATGCTACTACTGTAGTCTTTGCTGTTAAGTCCTTGATTAGAGTGTCAGCCATTATCCTACAATAACCTCATAGCCCCAAGTTGCGTGATGTGATTCTATCTTCTCAGGGTCTGAATTGTATATTAGTTTGACAATTCCTTTCTCCCCTGCTAATAGTTTAGGTGGATAATCGTTAATGGATAATTCCTCTGATGTGCTAAATGGTTGTCTTAGAACTAATTTGTCTTTAGATGTATTAGTTACAAATATTGTTCTCTCTATTCTTTTACCTGGAATTATCTCGCCAAAGTCAACGATAGGAAAACCATTCTCATTGACCTCATAGCGTTTAGTTAATTGTTCATCGTGATAATATTCTAAAGGAGTTTTCATATCTTATCTATCTTCTCCTGTAAATTACTTAATAGCACTAATTTCTCATTATGTTCTTTCTTTTTTAGGTCCAAGGATTCATTACTCTCTATATCATCTTCTACTCCTGGATTCTTATCTATTGCAGGGGATGCGTTAGGCTCTGGGGTATCTCCTATTGGTTCATCTATTTCAATGCCTTTCTCCTTTACATCCTCCATAGTAGGAATCTTCCAGTGGTATTGTTCTTCAAGGATAACCTGTGCTTGATACTTGTTTAACACGCCAGTCTCTATTGCTGTCTTCATGGCATCTGGGAACTCTAAATCAAACTGGTCTTTGGCTCCCCACTTGAATACTAGGATGCCTGCCTCTAATCCTGTCACTCTTGGAATTACTTCCTTATTCATAAAGATGGTTAGTTTCTCCATAATACCGAGTGTTCTATCGTCATCGTTTCTTCCTGCCTCTTTAGCATCAGCCATTGCAGATGGTTCAGCGATGATTCTATTAGCACTGGATTGTAACCCTGTGTCCATCTCGTCTATGATTTTATTAACGTGCTCGATAAATCTGGCATTGCCGTCTACTGTCTCTTGTGTAATTATAATCTCCTCATTAAACACGGCTCTATCTCCTGGAACCATGCCCTCGATAATTGGTACAATATCATTGTCTATTGTTTCTTCATTAGCGTTAGGGATAGAATAGATAACTCTAGGACTAGCAAATTTGTGGTGAATCTTCATGTTATCCTGCAAGGCCTGTCTGTATAGTTTACAGGTGGAGTGAGGTGCTCTGCCATCAATATCCACATAGTCTTCTGACATTAAACTGTCAAACATACCTACTCCCCAAGGCTCTCTGTCTAGGTCAATATATGGTACTTCTAGGTATTCAGTTGCATCCATGCCGACCTCTTGGCCATTGATAATCTGAATATACTCTTTAGTGATTCCAAACTCATCTCTCCTCTTAGCGTTAAGTGATTGTAATTGTACGAATTGCCAGTCAATAGGTGAGATGATATTATCCCCAAAGATAAGCCAGTTTCTGACCATTGTTGCTAGTAGTTTATTTGCCACTACTTGCTCCTCCCAGTTCTCCATTAGTTTGATGTATTCGTCTAGGTCTTGGCTGTTCTCATTCTTTCCTGCATCATAGAAATATTCTCTATTCTGTATATCTAAAACATATGACTCTACAACATTCTGCACTCTACCAATGGTTCTATAATATTCGTTTCTTTGCCAGAATGGTATGCGAGGATAGATTCTATCCCAGTTAGTTCCTGATAGGCCACCTGGTCTTGTATTACCTACTAGAGATGATGCCTCTGATAGTTTCCTGCCATGTGTTCCCTGTGTTGCTGCCTTGATTGATTCAGTTGATGGTGTTGCCACTACAGGATTATTATTCCCTTGGTATGGAACTGGTGTATTATTCATTATGATGACTCCGATGCTTGAACATATACCTTAACCAAATCTGTAGATAGTTGAGCACCTGACTTTGTAAGTTCTACTTCTAACCACATTATTCCCTCTATTGTTGGCCTGTTAGATGATGTGTATGCAAAGTGACCTAACCCTGAGGATTGAGTGTCCCATGTTACTGAAATGTTTGGAATTATTTGTGCTAATGTTCCTACTACTGACAGGGCTCTCTCTACATCTCTAAAGAAGAATGCTCTATCACCATGTCTCTTGTAGGATTTCAATACTGCACCTGTGTAAGATGAAGCATCAAAGGCCGTTAAATCTTCATTGTATAATTTGAATGATATATTATTACCATAATCGTATCGGGCAAGTCTTTGTGTGTTGACCAATACCATTCTTAACATGGATTTAATTATCTGATTTGGTTAATAGAGAACTAATTAGAACTGTGTCTTCAACTTTCTAGCCACTCGTTTACCACCTGTGAAGTGCCATATACCTTGTAGGTAAGCATCGCCAAGGTCGAATCTGCTTTGCTTCTTATCGGGAACTCCTTTCTCGTCTCGCTTGATAGAACGCAGTTGTACGATGAGGGATTCGTGGGTAGGATGGATATGAACATTGAGGTCACTTGTTTCTTTCTGTGCAGTATCTACCATATTAGCAAGGTTGTCATTATACACTATCCCATAGGCGTTGTATTCTTTACTAAATGTCTTAATGATTCCTGTCCAGTGGCCATCACATACTAGATTCTTATATCCATACCTCTGCATCTCTCTCCTGATAATCTTTAATGCTTCCTCATCTGATGGCTCTTCCAACTCAATACAGGAACGGGTGTATAGTTGGCCATTCTCCTTATACATTCCAAGTAGGGCAAACTTACTGCTGGTCTTATCCCTCATCTTACCGTATGCAGGGTCTATGGATAAACAGTTGGGTAGATTTGATATGTCTTTGAGTTCGTATTCATCCCTTGATACAATATCTAAGGTACGAGAGTCAAAGATGTTACCAGCACCATAACCCCAAATGCCTAAGAAATTCCTCTCAAAGGATTTACTGCCCCTCAACTTGTCTATCTCATCCTTATTGTATAGAGAGGTCATGGATTCTGGATGGACCACAAGGCCTACGTTATAATCATAGAGGTGTTTACGGTATATGCTCTGCTGCTCAGTCTCTATCTCATATCCTACGCCACCTGGGTTATAGCCTGCTGTGGTGATTAATACGATAATAACTTCGGATGCGCCTATATAATGTTCGAAGGCATCTCGAATTTTTTGCTGCTCAGTCATCCTAAAGAAGGCTATTTCATCGATGAGTATGTATCTCATGTTAGGCTGGGAACGAATGGAATCTATGTTGTCTGCTGGGTGAGCCCTGAACTCTACAGTGTTTAATGAAAATTCTTTCTTAGTGTTATAGTCTTCATTGATGTTTAGTCTAGTCATTAAATTACCATTCTCATCTCTGATTGGCTTGCCCTCTTTATCACGGTAAGATAGAATCTCCTTACACCTCTCGACCATCTTTAGGGCTTCCTCTCCCCTTGTGCCTACAACTATGGCCACCTGTCCATTAAACCAGTTGGAGTTTATGCAGGCCTGATGTAATGCCCAGGATAAATAGAATTGTGTGGCTCCTATCTTTGGGGGTTTCCTGGTATAGTGATAGTTATACTTGCCTAAATCTTCCAAGGCCTGTTCTTCCCAAGGGTACATTGGATGCCTCTTGCCAAATCTCTCAGGTAGTCCTACCCAGTGTGTCCAGCAGCAGTCAGCACCATCGGGGATTATCAAACTCTTGTCTTTAGGGTTTAGGTAGTGGCCACACCAGAATGAATGGGGTGCGTTCTTTGGGTTGTGGAATGGATAGAGTGCTCTTAACGCTGTAGTCTCAGTCTTGTTTAACTGGGCGATTAGTCTAGTTGGTAGTTTGACTGCCATTGTCCATCTGGTATTTGGTTGCTAGTAGTGTTAATCCATCGCCATGAATGACCCATCTCATATTGATTAACTCTTTTAGTTCATGGATAATCTTTAGTTTATTCCCTAGGTCTTTCTCAGTAGAACGTAATGCCTGCAATTCATGCTCTATGTCTTTTAGTTGGTCTATGGTATTCCTAGTCTCAAAGATGTATCCATCTAATGCGTGGCCTGCTAGGGATGTTTGTGCTGTCTTTTTCATCCAGCGTAAATCATTCTTTACATCCTCAATCTTTAGGCCTGTCTGTTTAGATATATCAGTGGGATTGGTTATTGATTTGGCTAATACTAGGGAGATTTTCTCACGCCTCTCTAAGGTTTGGGCTTTAGTTCCCAAGTAATTACGCCTCCATAGGTTTATTCTCTAAGGGTAATTTCTCTGCTTTAAGGCCTGTAAAGTTCTCCCATCTTTGTATTATTACATCGATATATGCAGGGTCTAACTCCATGCCATAGCATATTCTGTTAGTTTGTTCGCAGGCGATAAGTGTAGTGCCTGTGCCTAAGAATGGGTCTATGATTATATCATCTTTTAGAGTGAATTTTTCGATAATAAAGAGGGGTAAATGGATAGGGAATGTGGCTTTATGTATTTTAGAATACTCTCGTTCTTTTTGTGATTTGCCCCTATACATATTATCTATACTACCTTGGAATGATAGTCCTGAATTGATTGTTTTAGGTGGGTATTCTTTGTTTTGAAATATGAAAATTTCTTCAAATGTTGTATTTAGGACATTTTTTACCATGTGAGGGATTCCATGTTCTTTATCCCAGACAATTTTATCCACATAATATTTCCTAAATTTATGTAGATATTCAATAAGATTAACTTTGTTATCTGCAAGTAATAATAAATTGATAAATTGATAATCAGAATGCTTCATACAATTAGAAGTAAATTGTGTTAAAAATTCTAAATAATTCTCGTTCCTATCATCGTTATTATTGTATTTTGTAGTATTTTTATCGTAAATATCTACCCCTCCTAAATTACTAGAATATCCAATGTTATATGGTGGACTCGTAAATGTTATTTTTGCTTTAGTAATCATTAACTTACCCATATCTTTCGTGCTATCTCCACACATCACTCGATGCTTACCTAACTGATAGACATCGCCTAGTTTTGCTTTAGGCTCTGCTGGTGGCTCTGGTATATCTTCAGTTTCTTCTGTGATTGGTAGTTTAACACCAATATCTTGAATATCCATCTCAAATGGCTCAAATAGAATAGGGTCTATCTTGTCATAGGCTATCTGTAAATTCTCTTTAATCCAAGGGGATTCATTCACTTGGTTATCTTTAATCATGTATCGGTATTTCTCCCCCTCACTCATATCATGGACCATAATGCAGGGTATCTTCTCCCAGCCTAGTGATTTAACAGCCTCTAGTCTTCCGTGGCCTACCCATATCATGTAATCCTCATCGATAACTAGGGGATTGGTAAAGCCTGGCTCTTGCTGTATTTGTAAGGCCAAGTCATGTATCTGTTCTTTAGGGTGCTTCTTTACGTTTAATGGGTTTGGGATTAACTTGCTAATCTCTATATCTTCAATTTTTGGCATTGTTCTCCTTATCTAGACATACCTTGCAGTCATCTATGAATGATTTTAAGATATTGCCACATTGGCCACACTTGTGGATATTAGCCATTAGTTTCCTCCTCGGTTGGTTTGTCAATGGCATGACCCGTACATATCACACCTGTTTTACATTTACATTTAGTCATTTTCATTATCTCCTATTTGTATAGGGGTATGTAATCCTGTTGGGGCTGTCTCTATATCTTCAATCATTTGTAATTCCTCTAGGTGTTTCTTCTCTGCTGCGTGTTCTCTTAAAATAGACAATAAAAGGGAATTATAATAACTCTCATCCAATTACTACTTCCTCCAACTTCTTTTCATAATACCTTATCATTATGTTCTTTTTTATCTTTGCCTTATTAGTTTGGTAATATTCTTGTTTGTAAATAGATTGGCAGACTAGACATCTCCTACCTTTCTTTTCTTGTGTGTATTCATGACCTTTAGGACATACTATTTGTCTTGCTTCTTTTGCTGCAAAGGATTCACCTCGTAGTATATTCTCTTTATGGGTGACTGCCTCAAGATGTTCGGGATTACAGCACCCTCTATTTCTGCATAGGTGGTCTATTTCTAATCCTGATTGTATTTCTCCGTAATATTCTTGATATGTTAGTCTATGAATAAAATTACCGTTAAACACGCCATAGCCATCTCTATCGATATATCCTGTCCATTCCCAACAGGTAGATGTTTTATTGATTTTCTTCCAAAAATTATTCGATAACAAGTTGAACCTCATTCATTTTCATTGTTTTTAAGGGTGACCATTGGTCTTTTACTTTGTCTTTATGAATATTGAAACAGTATAGTTGGTCTTGAGAGCCCACTGTATTAGGATTATATCTCTTCTCTGTTCTCCAAGAGCCACAAACACCGCACTGCATTCCATAGAATCCTAACTCTTTGGCTTCAAGGAAATTCTTTGGGTCAAATAACGTGTCTATTTTATTCATGTGTAATCTAGATAACTTACTGGATTGTTTCTCTGTTAGTTTGGTATCTTCTTTTGCATACTTTACATACTCAATATAGGCATGATTTAGAGAAAATTCAGATAATGCATACATCATTAAGTGTTGATGGCTGGATAGTACCTTCTCACGACCATCGAAGGCTTCTTGGTGTCTCTTTAGGATGTGCTCCCAATTCATGCAGAGTTGCTCTAGTTCTTTCTCAGGGATTTTACTCTCTAGGAATACGTCTTTGGATAGTCTATCTACGTTACTCTTTAATGCCTCTATGGTATTCTTTAGATAATCAATTAGTGTTTGATTGGATTGTTTTGCTTCAAAGGAGATTAACTCGGAACTATCTTTGTGTGGTTGTTCCACACGGGGGTAATTCATTTTATTAGGATTTTTGTATTTGAAATCTAAAACTTCACTGACGTAATGGATAGCGTTATCCATCTTCCAAGTTCTAAACTTATCACTTATGTGAGTAGAGATAGTATTAATGTCTTTATGGTATTCTCCTATCTCATGTAATAATTCCAGGTTAGTAGCCCACCTAGTGATTAGGTCTTTACGGGGTGCGTTTGAAAGGTAGATTTTATGCTCTACAGAGTTAGGGTTTTGTAGTGCTGTCTCTATCCAAGATAATTCTTGTTTAATTTCATCTGCATCCACGATAGTGTTAGAAGTATTTCCCCCTAGTTAGAACTATTTGGTTTATTAAATTAAACAAAAGGAGAGCAGTCTTTGACATTGCTCCCCTTTCCTCACCTGATGATGACTGGAAAATCTGGCGAGTATAATGGGTAATATCATAGGTAAACATTCTCCTTGCAGATGGTGCAAGTATGATATTTCCTCTCTCCCCTTGAGAAATAACATATCTTACTGGAACACTCTGGGCATTTTGCTTCTGTATAGATAGAGTTGTCTTTACGGCTAGACAATATAACAACTGTAAATCCTTTATTTATGATAGTATCCCTCCTTTTCTTTTCAATAGGCCTGTCTTTGTATACCGACATTGATATTTGTTTTGTATTTTAGTTTGATTAAATTAAAAGGGTTGGATTTAGTTGACTTTGTTTGCTCTAACTGGATAGATAGCATCTTTAGACAACTGATTAAATCCCTCTGGTCGTGCTCTGTCTGGATGGATAAATTACAGATGAAGCACTTTGTCATGCCTCATCCTCCTTTGTTGGTAGGAATTTATTGCCTCTCTCTATTCCTTCTTTTACCACCTCATCATGTAAATCCCATATCTTCTTGGCCAGTGGAATATTCTGCACTATATCTGCAACGTCTTCCTTATTCTTCACTATGATATTCTCCATGTTGCCATAGGTTAGTTCCACAGTGAGTTCCTTATACCCTACAAATTCTTTGGGGGATGTTACTGTGCCGATTCTAGTCCTCATTGAGAAGTAAGGGCTGTGTTGTTCTTCACTCATGCTCCTATCACTCCTACTGTTTTAATAAATCCACAGTCTACATTTTTACAGATTACTTTGACTTTGGTTATTTCAAAGGCTGTGAGTCTTTCTTTGTGGTCTTGGCCTGCTTGACTTCTCTTTAGGTTGGTTGCTAGTTTTGGGTTGTATGTTCCACACTTACATTCCCATGCAGAGATAATCAAATTTTCACTCCGAATGGTGTATAGTTTGCTGTTGAATATCTTCTGGCTATTACTCTGTCACCGTATCTGCCACAAGGTAGGATTTTAGGAGTCAATCTTCTTCTACCTCCAATAATTTAATTATTTTGCCGTCATTATTTCTAATGATTTGATATTCAACGTTGTCATAGTTCAAAAAAGATGCACTAACGTTTCCCATCATTTTGATAAGTTTTTCTGTTGTTTGTGTTGTAGTCATCATATTATTCAGGACATACTATTATATATAATTATAAAGTCTTTAAAACTTTATATATATAATAATTCTAATATTCTATTATGAAACAACTAAACGTGGCCATAGAGAATGAGTTAATGAAAGAACTCAAAATTGAGGCTATCGATGCAGACCTTACTTTACCCCAGTATGTTTCTAAACTATTAGGGAAGCGTAAGAAATGAAGACTTGTAACAAATGCCAAGGAACATTCTCCTGGAAGATGCCTTATGATGGCACAAAATTAGCAGCAGGAGATAACCCTTGCTCATGTGGTGGACATACAGAATCAAAGCCATCTGCAACACCTAGAGTAGAGGTTCCAATAGAGCAGATAGTTGCTGAGATTGTAGCAATCAAAGGGACTATGGCAAAAATATCAAATGACATACAAGCAGATAGACTTGACGAGCCAGACATGACTCCTGAGATGGTAGAGGGAATCTGGAAGTTTGCCATTAGTCGAAAGATGGGAGGTAGAAATTGAACTACATATGCCCAATTTGTAAAGCTGTAAGAAAAAACAAAATGTTAGCTGAAGCACATCAAATAATGGAGCATGACAAAAAATGAGGTTGTCAAGATGAGTACCCCAGAGAATAGATATTTTTTCTCTGGTATGGAGAAAGTTATTGAAGAACCAGACCCAAAGGATGTTAGGATTTTAGTACCTAATCAATTCAACATCTATGAATCTCTATCATTCCCTAGGTCCTTAACTACTCTATACAAAGTGCATGGTCATGCTATGCCAAAGAGTTCTGTAAGACGAATCCTCTACTCCCTAAGAGATGAGGGATTGATACAGAAAAATAACAAGATGAAGTGGGAACAGGTTCCACTATGAACCAACACATCCTAGACATGATTGATTCCCTCCATTCTTTCAATACTGACTTTTTTAGAAAGGGTAGGGATTGGCCAAAGTATTTGCAGAGATACTGCAAGGACACTAACCAATGAGAGCCCCATCCCAGAGAGATAAGATATGGGCTATACTACGCTATGATGAAAAATGGTATGGTACTATGGATATTATGAGAATTGCACACTCTCTACCTGACCCAAAGATTAACCGTATCGCCATCACTACCATTAGACGTTGCCTGCAGGAGTTGTTGGCTCGTAACATGGTAAAAAAAGATAGTAGGAATATAGAATTTCCTTTATGGGTAGGCGTTCCCCCAGGTGAGTTTAATGTCGATTAGGCCACTTGAGGGAGATATTGCAGTTGCAGCAGATGCGACCCTAGCACGAATGAATAGAAAAATAAACGAATTAGTGGGGGCTTCTAATGATGACTTTAAGGCAGTACGAAAATTAGAGAATAAGATGGTGGATATAGAGAAAGAACTCAGAGAGATTAAGATACGATTAATGAATATGGGTTAAAGTTTAGATTTCAAGTCTGCAAGTAATTCCTCATCTGTCATCTTATCTAATTCCTTGGTGACGTAACTAATCAATTTAATTCCTGAATATTCATAATATTGATTTCTTAGTTTGGTTCTCTTTGCTCCCTTTTCTGAGTTGGTGTGAAAGTCTCCATCCAGTTCAATTATTAATTTTCGAAGTGGGAAGAATAAATCTGGCATGAATGGTGTCCATACTCTGCATAGTTCTTCTTTAGATGAAAACCCTACTGGATGCTCTTTGGTCCACTCAAAGTTTGTATTATGAATGAAGATAGTCTGGTCTATCAGGGGGTAATGCCTCAAATTATTATCTCTAATCAGTTTGATTATACGTTGTTTTTGTGATATGTCATGGCCATCTGTCCAGTTCTTCATGGCCTTGTGAATCCATTGCTTCTTACCTGTCACGTTGCCTTATTCCTCGCATTAAACTTGTCATTTAACTCTTGGATAAAGTCATCATTAGCAGGGTCACTCTGTCTCTCAGGTTCTGCTGCTTGGGTTACAGTGTCAGAATATTCCTGGCACTTGCAGATACATTGGCCTTGATGGCATTGATAATGCTTTGACTTGTTGCAGGGGGAGCATCTCTTACCCATTAGGCTTTATCCTTTAATTGTTCATCGGTCATTAACAGTGGGTAATGCCTCAATGCACTGGGCTTATTGCTTAATTTTTGTTGTAACTCTAATCTCTTTAGCCTGTTAGCCTCTGCAAGTTCATTGGCTATCGTATTAAGACATTTTGCAAGAAGCATACCATTAGAATTATCCTCTTTTATCGTAGGTTTTATTTTATATTTACCCATTAGAGGAACTTCCCTAAAGTATGGTCTAACATGATAATCTGAGCCTTTAGTTTTTCTCTCTCATCTTCAGTAGCCTGTGATATGTAGTTCTTCCATACCATATTATCCCGATAAAATGCTGGGCAGGCGATAAAGTTAGGGTCTTCAAACTGCTCTAGAGTAAATTGAGGATTACCATCCCCATGCTTCTTTAGATAATCATCAATCAAATCAGTGATTAATTGCTTTACTGTTGTTCTTTCTTTCAAAGCCAACATCTTCAAATCATTATATTTTTCTTCATCAGTTCTAAAATTTACTAGTTTTTCTGCCATCTCTATTATTATTATTATTATTATTATTAAAGCTTTAAAGCTTTATTATTATTATTATTAGGTTGTTTTAGTTTACCTAAAATCTCTAGCATTAAGCCTACGAAGGGCAAATCTATCATATATCCTCTGAGGTAGGCTTCTAGGGGCATATTTCTCCTGTATTCTAGACACATCTCTTGGTCCTAACTTGTATTTTTGCTGGCCTAGATTGAAACTTGGGTACATTATGGAACTAGTATCTATGGTGTCATGTCTTAATCCTAAAGAGTGACCAAATTCATGGATTAGGATAGGCACTAGAGGAGGCTTTGATATTTTCTGATATTTAGTTGCAGCGACCCAGTCCCACTCATCATTGATATGGCAGTCCCCAGAAATATCTCCCTGTCCTGGGAAGTAAGCATGAGCTAGAACTCCCTTTTTTCCATCAAAATGTGCTAGGTTTTCAAATGAAACATTAAAGTCAACATGAGTGTCAGGATTTCTTTCTCGTCTAAATTTTAATTTTGATAATCTTAACTGCCATACTCGTAATGCTACAGTTACTGCTTTAGTTTGCCAGTCTTCTCTCAAGTCTCCAGAGAAATTATTTAATCTATATGAGATTTCACCATCAGGGAATGAGTGAGGCCATTCATCTATGCCTTCAATATTCTCTTTAAATTTAATATCTGATAATCTAGTATTAGCCTCACACATTACTTCCATAAAAAAAAGATGGTATAGAATAGTAAAAAAGACTATCTATTTTTGTGAAGAATCAAACAAATGCTTTGCTGCGAATCCCAATAAGACTCCCATTCCTGAGGCTTCTAGTGGGGATGTAACGGCTCCTGCAACAAATCCATATACGACTGCTAGTACAACGACTGCTGCCACAATGTTTGATACTCTTGCTTTGGTGAATATATCGACCATAAAACCATCTATAAAATTTCACTATTAAAGTGACAATTACACTTACAATACTTTCTTTTATTCATACATTTAGTTATACAGCCTGAGTGCTCATGCTTTTTTAAATAACACAAGTGGGATATGTCGTGCCTAATCCTCATCTTCTAACTCTGAAAGGAATCGTCTGACTCTATCCTTATACATATCATGAATGATGTAAGGGTCTGCATCATTATCGATTCTAACTCTCATTCTGGTATCACCCATGATAGGACAGGTCTGTATTTTGATTTATCATATAGTCCAATTTGTCTTTTACAGTGAGCACAGAATAATTCATCACCTAATGAGTTTGCCATTAATGCATTTACTCCACAGGCAGGGCAGATTAAATCAGTCATGTCCCGTACTCCTTATTACTATACAGTAACTCACGAAATGCGTCTTTCTCTCTTATCTCTGGAGGAGAGTTGTCTGTTATGCCTCCCCAGCCGTGATATGGTCTAATCCCTTGAACGAGATACTCCATGTCTATTTTAAAATGGCATAGTTTCAATTCTGTTGGGTCTGAATGATTGATGATACACTCCAAGTGCCCGACCTCATGTATTAGGATTTTGAGATTAACTGCATAGATGTGGTTGCCTCTCTGGAATCCTCCGATATTTCCCTCAATACCGTATAGTCCCTGAACCTCATCTAGTGGTAGTATGTCCCACTCATAATTACAGTCTTGGGCTCCTCCACTGTTCAAACATAGAATAAAGAAAAAAAGAGGGGTCATTGACCGTCTCCATGTGATTTGAGTTGTCTATTCAGTTCAGATATTTTGTTCTGAATTGATTTCTTTCTCAATTCTTCTGTCATCGCTGCTCCTCCATCTTTGAGGTATTGCAGCATCTTGTCTTCGGCATCATTCTGGATTTCTGTACTTGGGATATGTCCACCTGAGAGTTCTACTTTAGAATCTCTAATGTCACGACATTCCTTGAAAGTCATTTTGTAGGTGTTGGTATAGTAACCCTCACAAATATCCTCCACTATGTCATATCGGTTGTTTGCCATATCTAAGCCAAAGTTACCTTCTTGGTTAATTCTGGATTGACTCCATTCTGGGACTGTTGCTTTCAAGTCTCGTAAGAAAGCACCACTAGACATTCCACATCCTGCTTGAACAGATTCTTCAATAGACAAGTCTTTTGAGTGTACGTCACAGAATCCCGATTGGTAATCTTGTGATGATAGCACTCCCCCTTGAATATTATTCAAAATCATCTGGGCTTTGCATTCTTGTCCATGTGTTAGAATCTCTTTGAGTAGACCACCGTAGTTCATCGCTCCTCTTGGAACCGATGTATCTAATTCAACGAAGGTTTTACCGTCTCGTGTTATAGTATGCACGGGGATTGAAAAGTCTCTAACTTGTTGGACACCTGTGGTTGTGCCAAATCCTTGATAACATCTTGGGTCTTCTGCTGCTAAGATATTGTTGATTTTCTTAATCAATTCCTTATCTGTTGCTCTATCTGAGTTTGCGTCAGGTAATTTTGGATTTACCTCTGGCTCTGGATTTACTAAACTCTTAAAGTATTCCTCTTTAGCCTCCTCAGCAATATCCTCAAATGGTCTGCACTCTCCTGTGGTAATGTCAATATCTAATCCACTTGGACAGCCATCTTCACTAGGAGCAGTTAGTTCTCCAGCAGGGTCTATGTAGTCTGCTGAACGCCACTCTCCATAGCACTCCCATCTTTTTAGATTGTCGCTATTTGTTATCAGCGTACAGCCTGATTTTTGAGATTCAAAGGGTTCTTTATACTCGAATCCGTCTACTGTGACGCTATATGATAGTCCGATAGTTGTAATGGAAAACAGCACAAAAATTACTAATAATTTATTCATTAGGTGTCTTGCCTCCACAACTAGGACAGGTGACTTTATGTAATTTTGACTTTGATTCCCAGTCATATTTACAGTTGATACACTTTGTCATTAGGTAGTATTAGTAGTAGGTGTAGTAGTATTATCTAGTTAAATAAATTAAACATTTACTGTTAATCTAAAGCATCAAACAAATTTGCTATCCTATGAATGAGACAGTGTGATTCATCACCGTTAGAATATTTTGACATGGGTAAATTTTTGTCTAGATATTGTAAAAATTGGGTTTTTAGATTCATGGGACCATCTTACTTGCCTCTGCAAATGATTTGGCTAGTTGTGGAAATACGGTCATGAGTCCTGATATACATGGAAATATTCCTAGATTGAAAATTGTAAACTGTGTTGGGTCTATTGTAGAGATTAACCCCAAAGATGTTGCAAAGCCAGCAGAGTAACCATAGAAAAATCTTGATATTATTAAATAGCCATGTGATCTCCAATTCATTTTTTATCAATATCAACTTAAATTTAAGTTATATAGATATTAATTATTTCTTTTTTGGTTTATCTAGTTCGGCTACTCTTGCTCTTAGTTGTACGTTGTCAGCCTGCTGTCTTTGTAATTCAGTTGCTATCATCTCGTTTAACTGGGAGATTGCTGTCTGGTGTTTGGTGACCTCTCTAATTATTTGGTCTATTGTTGGTGCTTGTTGTGACATGATGAATGATTTAATTATACTCTTTTAATATGTATTGTCTATACTTGTGGACTTGTTCCTGTATCCTCTATCCACCCAATTAACGTAGCCCTTGCAGAACCACTGTCCAATACATTCTCAATCTCTATCTTCTTTGCACTATTACCTACTAAAGTAAGACCCTTACAGTTGAATTTACATTTACCATCCAACCCAAATCCAGAACCAGAGCCACTGTTTCCAGCCTGTGACGAATTGGCAGAGGTTGCCATACCTATTTTCGCTGTATCATATACTGTACTGTCAATTTTCAAATCTGCTACTATTTGGTCTATGGATGTTGAGGCTGTCCCTACCCCTGATGCCGTGCTTGTGGCTGATGGGTTTGTTACCATTACTATTGTCGCCTCATGAAAATAAAATGTCTTACCACTTGCAGGGACATACTCGATTGTATTTGTTACTGCGTTAATTGTACCTGTTACTGTCACCACTTTACCGTCAAAGGCCTTAATAGCCATAAACTCTGTATCACTCAATCTTCTTCTCCTTGACTTTAGAAACGGAATCCAAGGAAACATTATTCATATCATTCTCCCATTAGATTTGTAAATAAGTTTTATCATACTAAAGTATCCCTCGTTAATGCTACGGCTGCCCAGTTTCCTGAGGTCTGTCTTACATAGAGAAATACGCTTCCAGAGCCAGTATCACTAATTCCTGCACATCCAGGAAGATTGCCAAATGCCGTATCTGCTGCTGTCTTAGTTCCAGGTGCAGAAGTTGCAAAAGGTAATTCAATAGACCCTTCGGCTCCTACTGTTAAACTGCCATTAGTAACTTGGAATCCTATCTCAGTAGTGTTTTGTGATTTGAATACAAGTCCACCAACTAGAAGAACATTAGTATCTATCTTTCCTACATAGGAGATTGTATCTACACCTGATGAGCCAAATGTGATATTATTCTGAACGGTACAATTACCATAAATATTAATCACATCTGTTGAGGCATCACCTATATCTACTGCCCCATTGAGGTTAGTTGCCCCGTCTACTCTAAATGCTGATAATGTTGTTAATGGTCCAGAGAATATACCACCAGCATTATTCACTGTAAATCTGGCTGTACCACCTGTAAATAATTCAAATGTATCATCCACATTATTTTCTATTTTGGTATCACCATCTAAATCTAAAATAAAGTCATTACCATTAGCATCATGGGTTTGTGTCCAAATTGGAATCTCTTGGCCTAATAACATATTGGTTTCAGTTCCAGCCTCATCTTGATAGAATGGAGCAGTTTGTGTTCCAGTTATATTTTTGACATATACCCTACCATAGTTTGCTGCTGGGGCAACAGGTTTTAACATCTCTACAATATCTAATCCTGTGGATGCAATCTGGAATGTGGCCGTAACTCCTACCAAAAATTCATGGAGAGTAGGGTCAGTATATTGCATAGCAGCAGTTCCTTTTAGTATGCTTCCTGTGGTAGAGCCAGTAGTTTCTGCAAGGATAAGTTCTGCACCCAGAGAATCTTGAAGTTCTAAAGTTGCTACATTTGATATATTATTCAATAATGCTTGTGCCACGCCTGCCTCATACCATTTATGCTGAGACCCTAATGGAATGAAGAAATTCAAATCACTGCCAGCATCTGATTTTATTCCAGTACGGGTAGTTCCAAATGCTGCTCCTGCTGCCTGGTCAAACACCAAAGTATCTAGGGTGTTAATGTCAAATGTTCCTACATTCAAATCTCCTGTTAATGTTATTTCATCTGAGCCGTTTACTGTTATTCCTACATTAGCAGAGTTGGCAGCATTACGCCAATTAATTACTTCAGTATTACCACATCTAATCACTCCTGCATCTGCTGGTGCTGTAGCCCCAGTATCAAAGATATTAGCATAGACTGCTCCAAAGTCAAAGCCTGCCCCACCTATATTCTGACTACTGTTCAATGGTAAAATAGTCATAGAGATTGCCCCTGTAGAATTAACAGAGAATGGAACAGTGGCACTATTATTAACGGTAACAACAAAACTATCCCCTGTGGCCACATTGGCTGTCATACTGCCTCCTGAATCTAAGTAGATGGTAGGTGTGGATGCTGCACTTACAGCCCCTGATGAGGATGTAAATTCTATCCTGTCAACGAGTTTGGCATCATAGGAATTAAAACTCAAATCTGTGTTTAATGTAGGAGATGCAAGATTTGATAGTGCAGTATTTGCAAATGATGTGCCACCTGATAATGAGATAGAACCACGCAATGCTGGTATAACGTGATAAGATGTTCCACCATCATTAGTTCTGCAAGTGAGTATAGTAGTGGATGATGCTGTTTGAGATACTGTTACTGTTTCTACTACTGCTGCTGGAAAGATAGGAACTCTGCTCCCTGTTCCGTCTTGTATCATCTCTATTTCAAACTCTATCTGCGTACCTGATGCTGGTGGATTTGAGAAAGTTAGTGTAGGATTTCCAGTCATTGTAATTTTATGGACATGGCCTGTTGTGGCAGATAGGTCTAGGTCTTCTGTGACTGTTCCTACATTACCGTGGTCGTTAATTGTTGGAGTGATTGGGAATGTCACACTTCCACCTCCACCTCCAGAACTTGCAGATGAGCCACCTAATGCTATCTCAAAAATTGTAACTTGTGAATATTCTGTGGCAAGTGCTGTTAATGCAGTTACTGCGATAATCCTAAACTCTACTGTGACATTAGTTGTTGGAGTAAATGTGACCTCTGCTTTTGGTTGGTTGGCATTATTACTTGCATGAGTTTGAGATTCGTATATTGCTCTCTTGCCTATCTCTGCTGTGTTTGTAATATCATACCATGCCATTACTAATTGGCCTGTTGCCCCTGAGAACTCTGGCCTTACTGCCCCAGATAGAAAATATTTCTTTCCTGCTAGTAACGTGAATATGCCGTCTGCTTGTCCTGCTCCTGTGGCTAGTGTGATTCCACCGTCTTCATCTAAGGTATCAAATTCAATGTGAGATGTGGCAGTGATGTTTGCTGTCTGGTCTGCTGATAGGGATGCTGAACAGAATTTACCGGTCCCAGTTCCTGCATCACTTGCTATATTTGTGGCAATAGGTGGTTCTAATGGCATTCCCCTAAATGCAGAATTTATGGATAATCTTTGCCTTTGTGCTCCATAAGATTGAACCTCTAGCCTCTTGGCTTGGACTGCTGAATCGTATGCATTGTATCTCTTTGCTTTACCCATATCTATGTGAATATCTTACTTCCATTTATCTTTCGTCTGAGGCCACCTTTCCCTCCAGGTGGTTTGGTAATTGAATACTCTATTCTCTTGGCCACAAGTTTGATGTTGTTATCCTCTCCTGCTTTATCATCGTCATTAACTAAATCCTTGTTATACAGATAGAATGAATCCCCGAATGGAATATCAAATATTTTATCACCTGTAGATTCTATGTTAAACTCCTTATGCTTGAATTTCTCTATTTCCAGATGTGACTTTGCAGTGTTTAGTAATTGGTCATATACTGTAATGTTTGGGAATTGCTGAAAGTCAGGCTCTAAATTCCTGTCTGTAACTGGACCACTTGTTACCAGCAAAGGCTTGATAAATCTAAATCCATCTACCCATAGAGTTCTAGTTGCCCCTGCAAGATTGCCCCAAGTGACAGAGTTGCCTGACTCATCTACTATTGCTGCTGCTGGATTAAATCTGCCATACTTGTCATACTGTGGTTGATATTGAACGCCAAATATTTTGATATTTCTCCACTCAAAGATGTTGATAATTTCTAATTCTTTAGGTGGGACAAATGCAGCGATGGCAGCATCCCAACCGTATAGAGGTTTTCTTCCCTTGTAGATTCTAAAGGAACCTACTGGTAGTCTAATGTCTTCCCAGTTGTTTGAGAATCTAACAACAAAATCCTGATAGACTACATTGTCTTTGGTGTCAATGGCAAATGCTCTAAATCTGTGCTCATCATTTAATTCTTTACCTCCTGCCTGAATGGAGAATTTTAACCAAAAGGCGATTGCTGAGATTTGTCCTAAATCTTCTGATGCTGAATTAATAGTGTTAAAGCCATCCTGTCCATCATGGGTAAAATTCATATTTTGAATATCAAGTGTTGCAGGCTCTCCTGGCACTAATAGTCTCCAGTCTCCTGCTGCCTTGTCTGTGGCAAATGTTCCAGATGTATGGTTAGTTAATGCAATATATCTGGATGTGGAATTATACACAATATTTCCAATGGCATAATTTTTTCCAGTCAACCAAAGTGGCCCGACATCTTGCACTGAATCAATAGTGTTAGTTGCCCCACCACCATATAATTCTCCAACCTGTTCCTTAATTGAGTTATCAATAGTTGTAGGGAATGGGAATCTAATATTCCATCCTATTGTGGTCTTGTACCATCCAGATGATTGGCCTGCAAAGTCAGATGCTGTGCTAGACAGAATGTCTGGAGCAAGGGCTACAAGTTTAATTGCTGAATCTTGATTTTGTGTAAATACTCCACCGTCAGATGATATGTCTGGTCTTTCAGTGGAATCATCAATATCAGAACGTGGAATATATTTGCCTGGGTCACTTCCAGACGGTTGGAATACTAAATCAATACCTACGTCTTGTGCTGGTGCTGTGGTGTATGGATGAAAGCAATCATTCCCGTATGAGGCTGCTACTGTTGTGCTCCATGTATGAGTAGGAGAACCAGCAGAGCCACCGATAGTATCGGCATAAATTTTACCATCATCTAAATTGGCAATCTGGACTTTATTATTACCCGTATCAAAAGTGTATAATTTTCTCCATGTGTTTGTTCCTGTGGAGTTAAGGGGAACTCTCTCTACTACCATATCTTGAAAGTTTGCCAAATCTCCTGTGAGTGTTCCAGTGGCTGTAACCAATACACGGAATCCTCTAGGGAATGTGCTTCTGGCTGTACTGTAAGCGTATCTTGCAGCGAGTGTATCTAAATCTGTATTAGTGTTTGTAGTGGTTACTCTTGCATCTACCCAAGTTCTAAAAAATTCAGATTCATTAATTACGACATTAATATCAAACCACGCTGCATTTGTAAAATTATTTCTTGCAGGGTTTGCTCCAGAGTTTGATAATACAGTTGCCTTGCCATCTGTCCAAGGAGAGTATTGTATTGTATCACCAAACTCTATTGACATATCAGTGAGTACCCAGTCTCCTGCCCCAAGGTCTCCTGCAAATGTTCCATCTGTATGACCTGAAGTATGAGCAGTTTGGCATTTGTAATGTTTAGGATGTGGGGTTCCTGTGGATTCAATTTGGACATAGGAATTAACTGCGTATGCTATACTAGTTACCCAGTTAGGCCTAAAGATGAATTTTAACAAGCCAGAATCATACTTACTGTTATCTACTGGAAGTGTTCCATGTTCATTAGACCCCCATGCCAGAACATTAGTTCCAGTTGGGTTTGATAGCATCCCTTCTTGTTCTCCAACCTTAACCCCTGTGGCTACAGAGTTTACCACCTGAACTATCGTACTGTTATCCCCTGATGCTCTGAGTTTAAAGTTAATTGCGTTTACCCCTGTGGTAAGAAAGTTAAGTTCGTAAAATGTTAATGCTCCTCCTGCTGATACTGCTGCCCCTGCCCCATCAATCAAATCAATCCATCTGTTATAACATGAATCCTCGTTAATTCCAAACTCCCAATTATTTGCATTATAAAATGGTAAAGCATTGCCGAATCCATTACCCTCAGTATATACAATATTATAATTAGAAAGGATGGGCTGCTCGGTTCCTCTACTCCTTTCATACATGTCCCCAACAGATAAGGCCACAGTGTACGAGTCCTCAAAGTAGTAAGGCTTGCTTATGTGGAGTTGTTGAGTGTGATATTCTATTCCGATACATTCCAGGGTTAGTAGCGTTCCCTCTCCCTTTGATTGTGATGGAATAATGTTTAGTATCTCAAAGTATCTGTCATAGGTATTGGATGCTAAATCTGTAACCCTTAATCTTATTCTATCCCAGTTAGCAAATATTGTGGACCCTGTTGTATTGTATGCCCCGTCTAATGACCTAATTACTATCGTGCATTGATTTACTTCTCCAGTTCCTGTGTCTGTAAATAGTGGGATAGATTTAACGTCAGCAGTAATGTCAACAGTAGTGACATAGGCATCGGATTGGTCATACCAGTCAACTGCAAGGCTACTAAAATTAGATGGCACTTGCTATATCCCCACCCAATGCTAATTTAATGGTAAACTTTACAGTGACTTTATTCTCTCCGAGATATTGAAAATTTGCAGACAAGAGATGTAATCCTAACGTTGATGTTGGCACTACATTCCATTGAGGGGCATTGTCTAATCTTAAACCAAATCTACCTTTTGTATATCCAGTGGCTGTATTGCCATCTTGTAACCATTTAGATAGTTTATTCACCATGTTAGTTGCTACATCATTATCAGAATCTCCTGAATACCCTGTTATGGTAACATCAAAGCCCTCTATTCCCATGTCTTGGAGTTCATTGTTATCGGTGTTTACAGCCTCATTCTCTGGCACTGCTCTGCGAAAATCAACTATAATATTATCAATGTATGATACACTCTGAGTTCCTATCACTTTGGCAGTATCATTAAATAGGGCTACATGGTTAGCATCTGCTCCTGATGCTGTGGCCTCTGTTCCATTGGCTGCTGATGTTTGCACTTCCCATAGTGCACCGTTCTCTCCTGCTATGTGCCAGGACCACCGAATGAACGTTTACCATTTGATTTAGATATGGATAATCCTGCCACTATTGGCATAATCTGTGACTGTCCTATATTTTGAGGAAAGTTTCCATTCCTAACCAAATCTAATGTGTTAGTTACTTGTCCCTGTCCTCCCCTAAGTCTTGGTGATGTTGTTATGATAATATTTGAATATCCCTGCTTTAGTTTCTGCTGGTCTTCCCTACGTCTAAAGGCAATAATCTCTGTCCTAATATCACGTTTAAATCTAATGTCTAGTAATCTGCCTGGTTTTAATAATTCTGAGATAATCCATTTTACTGCCTCAAAAATAATAAGTGCAAATGTTACAACTCCTAGGCCTTTGGCAAACTTTCTAAATATTGACTTTATCATAAATCCAAAAGGATTTGATACAAAGTCTCTAAGGTTTCCCATCTGCTGTGTAGTGAATCTATTAACATCCCCTATATTCCCCTTATCCCATTTGGTGACTTTCTTCTCTAATGTTACAAATTTTTTCTGTTCTTTTGCTGCTGAATCCCCACCCCCTTTAACCTCAGATTCTAAATCAGGAGTGATGAATCCTCTTGGCTCATTAATGAAATTCTCAACAGGATTAGAACCTCCAGCAGAAGTCCATGTGGAAGCCTGTAAGACTTTCTCAATCATTCGATTAATTTCGTCAGCTAGTGTCATGGTATGCTCCTAGGATATAACCACTGGGTCAGTAGTTATCCTTACAAAAATATCAATCTCAACATATTTCCCATCAGAGGATTTTTTGACATCATATTCTTTTAACACTCCAGTGGCTGCAAAGGTTTTAGTGGCTCCTGATAAGTTATTGGCCTTGATTAGCCAAGCAGTAGAAGTCATATTTCCATTGGCATCTAAAGCGTTGAGTGTGTTTAATGAGGATAGTTCTGGGGTGGTTAATTGTAATGTGCAAGTAAAAAAACTCTCTCCCTTACCATAACTGTATAATGCACCAGCATCTGTAGTGGCCACACGATTTTCTGTCCTACCAACGTGGATAACTAAATCAGTTAACATGATGTATGTATCTGCTCCAACTAGGAGAGTAAGTTCATCAGAATTAATAAGTTCAGTAATTTCTCCGATATTGGCCATATTATCCTGTCACCTTTTCACATTTTAAAGTTATAATTCTGCCTTTAATTCCTCGACCATCATCTCCTGTTCCAACTCTTAATCTATCAATTCTTAACGGTGCAGAGTCATCTACTGATGCACTACCAGTTCCTGTCAGGTTATGGTCAACCTCTAATGTCTGTAAAATTAATTTTTGCAACTCATCTAGTAATACCTCTGCTGCTCTTGAATCTTTCTCTAAGACCACAACTACAATATCGTAATTGAAAGTATGATAGAGTATTTTGATAGCATTACTAACTACATCTCCTGTGCGTATAGTTTCAAAAGGAGCACTCCCATTGGTTACATACGCATAAGGTAGCATGGCATCAGATAATGATGCTGATTGGAATGAGGCTTGTGGGAATCCCACCTCTATTGCTCTTAACAGTCCTGCTGCTCCAGAGGTTGTATACAGAGTAGCACTGGCTTTTAGTATTGCAACTATCTTCTTTTTAATCTCATCATGGTCTAATTCTGTGGCCAACTATCTCATTATCCTACCAAAGAGGATTTTATCAGTATCTAATCGTGAGACATACATCTGAACCTTTTCTTTCCATTTCTTATCTTCTAGTGCAGCCATCTCTGGGTTCCTAGTGAATGAATAATACTGCATCTTAACGTGATGGTTTGCAGCAGATACAATACTTGATGGAACTGAGCCTGCTGTGAATGGTAGTACGGGTAATTTGTTTAACAGTCTAGCCTTGGCCACTGCTGTGTAAATCTCATCATCTATCTCATTCTCACTCTCTACTCCCCAAGTATCTAGTTGGGTATCTTGTGAGGTGTCTGTAATTCGTAAATCTATCTTAACATCTGCTTGAATGTAATAAGGAACTGTTGCCATGTATCAAAATCTCCAAAACAATACTAGAGAACTATCTTTTACCTCTCCATCTATCTATTGCAGCGTGTAGGGATTCATCAGCATTCCGTTCCCTCTCTTTTCTTCCTCCCTGTTGGGCTTGGAATGCTTTCTTGTTATCGTATGGAGACATTTGATTCTTCTCTCCATGCTTTTTGGATTTGTGTAGTTGCATCTCTAAGAATGATTTAACATCATAATCTATCCCCTGTGCTATACAAATTCCACATCTCACATTACAGGAACCCCTCCAAGTCCATCCATTCTTGTGTCTTTCTGATTCCATACTTTAGTATTCTCTGCTATCTCTCTATACTTCATCTTATACGGTGATTCATACTTCATTAATTTTAACTGATATGCATAGGATTTTTTATTATACTCATCATCTCGTAACTTGTCATTTCCTCTCATGAATATTCCCTCTATTCTTTCCCAGTCAGTACTACTACGAAATACTCTCCCATCTGTTCTAAACTTCCAAAAGTTATGAGTTTCCATATAGTCAATAAGGTAAGGGGCTCGCCATAGTCTAGGATAGCCAAATTCTTTCTTACTGTTAGAATAAGGCTTGATGGTGACTCCATAGATACTTGGTAGTCTGGATTCATTTGTTAATTTTGTTAATTGTCTATACACTAAATCCCAGTCTGTTTCATCTGTGATAAACTCATCAGCATCTAAGATGAGTAGCCAGTCTGTTAGGTCTTTATTGCAGAGGTCTAAATATCGTTGTCTTTTTTCGTTCTCTTTTCTATTGGGATAATCCACCATGACCACATTGTCAATAGATGATAGATAATCCCGTATATCTGGGCTGGAGAGTAATTCATTGGATTCATATAATTCATACTTACCATCAATGGCATAAATATACCTGACATTATCCTTAACACTCTCTATGGCTCTCTTTACTGTTTCTAATGATGTTTCATAGAAGCAAAATCCAACGTCAAGTGAAACTTTATCAACCAACCCCAATATCTCACTAACTGTAATTTATCAATTAAGTGTTAGTGTCAATAATAATTCCCGTATTCAATGGAGAAAAATACCTTCGTGAATGCATAGATAGTGCCATAATTCAGCCAAACTGTGAGGTTATCGTAGTTAATGATGGCAGTGAAGACCAAACAGAGAACATCTGCCAAGAGTATTTTGATAAAATTCGATACATCTACAAAGAGAATGGAGGTACAGCATCTGCCCTAAACGCTGGAATTGCCCTGTCTAGAGGGGAATATATTCACTGGTTATCTGCTGATGATGTTCTATTGGATAATGCTATCCCTAAAATGATAGAATGGATTGGCCTAAATGATACTAAACCTGAGAATTGCATATACTACACTCATTACCACATCATAGATGGAATAGGGAGACACTTGAGGGATTTAAAGGAGCCAGGACATGATGAATCTGTCCTATGGAAGAAATTCTTTGGCAACGGGTCAACAAGTTTGATACATCGTGAGGTATTCCGTAAGATAGGCAACTTTGAGAGTAAATTACCACATTCAGAAGACTATGAGTTCTGGTTAAGGGCTACCATGCTGCATGGCATCAAATTACAGTTAATCCCTGTATTCACTCTAAATTATAGAGAACATGCAGGCCAAATGACAAACAGAGTAGGGGGCAAACTAGATAATCTCATTAAGATGTCTATTAGAGGTAAAATGGGATGAATAAAGTTAATCTCTTACTGTTTAGGGGAAGCCCACGTTCTAACATAGAGAATGTAGAGATGTGGAATGATAAACTGCCTTGTGATAAATTAATTATTAGATTTACATCTGAATATAAAGCCTACCAGAGGGCTAGACAAGAGTTCCTTGACAGGCCAGAATATACTCACTTTGTTATCGCTACTGATGATATTGTCGTATTACCTAAACATATTGAGAGGCTACAAAAAGATTTAGAGGAACATGACTTTCCTGTGCTATCTGGTTACATGAATGTGGAGCAGACAGATACTGAGAATATGAATATCTGTAATAAAATCGGCATGAAGTTAAGAACGTTAAGAAAATATGAATGGATAAAAGAAAGCGACCTACCTGATGATGAGTTTATTCAAGTAGAGTTTGCAGGGTTTGGATTAACTGCCATAAGACGAGATATTATAGAGAGTTATCCTATTTTTGCAGCAGATAAGGTATTTCATGGAGAGCCACCACATAGAGGAGCATCATTAGACTTTGTGTTCTGCTGGCATTGTAAAGAAAAAGAAATATCAATAATGGTCGACACTGGGATTAAGATGAAACACCTTAGAAAGTCGGGAACTCATAGAGTTAATACAAAAGCAGGAAGATGTGAATTACACAAATATGGTGGCATAATGCAAGACCTTAGCAGGGCTGGATTAGATTGAGGTGCAAGACTTGTATGACCACTACAAAGGTCATAAATCGTATTCACTGTTGGAGTAAACAACAGTGTGCCAAGTGCCACTATATGGGTAAAAATTGGGTTAATTACTAATGCGTTGTCTAAAGTGTCTGAAAGTATTCAAGTCATGTAAGGCAAAATCTAAAGAATTACAAACTTGTGGCCAATGTCGTACAGGTAAAAAACACGCTGGTGGTAGATATAATGCCGATAAACGTTTTAAATAAAATTATGATGTAATGGCTGCTCTACTGCATTCCCTATGGCTTTGTTCTTATTCCTTAACCAGCATGGCATACACTTTGCAGGGACTAGACCCGTCTGTGATTCGTGCATCTTATCAATTAGTTCTTTGAGAGTGTTCTCCCTTAAATCCCCATAAGCAAAGTTAGGGTTATACTTCATAATACAACATGGATAGACTTTCATATCTGCACCGATGGACCATACGAATCTTTGAAAGTGACAAGTATCAAAGTCATCATTAGGTGCTGTGTATAGTTCTGTCCTATCTGTATCGTAATGGATTATACCCAGTTTATCCTGGAGTTTATCTAGTAATTTCTTGGCCTGAGCAATTTGTTCTATACTTAATCCTGATGTACCTGAACTGTCATACATCCAAGAGAATCGTATGTTATCAACTCCGAGCCCGTGGTAGAATAGGGCAGATTCTTCAATGTCTTCATAGTTCTCTTGATTAATGATAAATGAAATACCTAATATCAGTTCCTTTGGTTTTAGGTGGATAATCTTCTTTATGTTGGAAACTCGTCTATCAAAATCATAATTTGCAGTTCTGTGGATTTGTTTGTGGAGGACTCCATTTGAAGCATCCATTGAAATTCTGACCCATAAGCAATATTTACAGATAAGGTCAATACGTCTGTCTGAGAGATTGCTTCCGTTTGTGACAAGTGCAATGTCTCTTTGTGCTTCCCCTAAATTAGTTAATAGTTCATCAAAGTGTGGCCATAGTGTAGATTCTCCACCACCTGTTATTTCTATTGCAGGGATTCCAGCCTCTAGCATTTGTTTAGGTAGTGATACAGCCATTGTACTATCCCATCCAGAGGATTTAGTTGGTTTACCTATTGGCTTGTTCTCTTTGTGGGTCTTGCCATCTAATAGTGATAACATAGTATTATTCACGCCATCTTCTTTTCTATATGAACAAAAATTGCAGTTATCATTACAGTATGCTTCTAAATCTACTTGTATCTCAGTGGGTGCAATAGGATTCCCTTGTTGTAAGTCCCTTATCTTATCAATATGGTATAATGCTTTACTCTGCGAATATTCTTTCAACTATCTACGAGAGGTTTTCTTTGTACCAAATTTCTTTGCGATTGGTTTAGTTGACTGGATAGTTTGTTTAATGACAGGTTTTGCCTTTATCTCACTTGGATGATTAATGCCAAGATATACTACTCCACCGAAACTAATACCGACCTTTACTTTTTGGTCCTTAGCGTTCTTTCTGTAAATAGGACTGAATGATTTAGTTGTTCCCATGTGTAGCGTTGCCTTTAGGGGTATAAAAGAAAAAAGAAAAAGAAAATAGGGGTTACCTATTGTGCTGTTGACATTCTACAGGTCATGGTCTCATCGATTACTGCACCTTTCAATCTGTGTCTTGCACCAACCTTTACGGCTGACAAGTCAGGTCTTCTTTGTGCTTCAATCTGTAGGTCTGCTGCGACTGCAAGGCCGATGCTTCCCTTCATCATGAGAACGTTTCTGTAAACGTCATTTGTGGTGTTATCTTGGGCTGCTACTTTGTTAGTTGCTACAATATCAACTCCAACACGATTCTCTAATACTCCCATAGAGGAGTTCATGAGTTGTGGTGAACTTGCTGGTGCTCCACCTGCTCCTGCCCAGAATTCTGTTGTCACATCAAGAATTAATTCTTGTAATGCTTTTGGATGTAAGAATGCGACCATGTTACCTGGTGAAGTATCTCCACCTTGGTTCTGGACTAATCTTTGTCCTGCATAAATCATTTCTTGTTGTGCAGTTCCTGGTGCAGTTGTATCGTCTTCTGTGATTACGCTACCGTCTGATTCAACCCAGTTTGTTGGGGTGATGGCATTGTATACAGTGTCCAATACATCTTTGGCTTCTGCATCAAGTGCTCCTAAGGCTGCTGCACGATTAAAGGCCTCGATGAGGTCAAATGGTGCGTTCTCAATATCGGAGTAGTTGACTGTCTGTAGTGCTCTAACTAGTGCTGGAGTTGCAGTAACTTTAGTAATCGTTTGGGATTCTTCAGTTTCTGCTGTTCCTTCGCTTTGGGTTCCGTCAAATGCGAATCCATTAACAGTATACCAGTTGTATCTATCAGCATCTTCGATGATTTGTGTATCGAGGAATTGTCTGATTGGTACTCTCATTCTTCCACCAGGTACTAAGTAGACCTGTTTGGAGAAAATCTGTGGCATATCGCCTCCACTGATAGTGAATGCTTCACCTGATACATTGTTGGTTCCCTCGAGTTTACCGTGGGCTCCACCAGTGTAGTTCATCCAGCCTTTCTTTAATGTCTCAAAGTATGCTTGTGGGTTGATACTCCATGCTAGGAATCCTTCGCCATTTGCACCTTGTTTTGAACTTTCAAAGAATTTACCTGGGTTCATTACTGAGGTTTCGTATACACTATTCTTGGCTCCATCGTTGACCATAGAAGATGATTCGATTTTAACACCGAATGCTGCTGCTTCTGCTTTAACGATTGATTGGCCATTACCTCTGGCAAACATTTCCATGAGTTTTGTTTCATGGGTCTTCATTCCCTCAATCAAAGATTGAGTAAATTCAGAATGTCGAGCATTGTTTTTCTCTATATTTCTATAAAGGGCTTCCAATGCTTCTTTGCCTGGAGTATCAGGGTTACCTACTGTACCATCTAGTGGTGTAGAAGGAACACATTGCTCTCCATCCCATTTGAATCCTTCACCACAATCATGGGTGTCGGCTGGGTTTGGTTTAGTGCTTGCTGCTGTTAATGTTGGTTCGCCTTTATTGACAGAATCGCCTGCGTTGCTATCCATTTCTGATTTGTCGTCAGTAATTGCTATGCATTTACCGTCAACATCTTTCATTCCTGGAGGGCATTCAGCCTCTGTTCTTTTAGCGTTAGACATTACTGTTTACGAGGTTATTTTGATACTAGAGAACTAATTTAGAATCCTTCTGCCCATCTTGCAGTGAATGTAAAGTCAGTGGATTGTGCTCCCTGTCCTGTGATAGTGGATGTTTCACCTGGTAATAAGAAAATCTCAAAAGTAGATACATCTATCTCTTTAGCCTCATTTTTTGCCATAGGGAATGAGAACTCTAATGCAGAGGCAGATGGTGTTACTGTTCCTGCTGTATCTATTTGCATTACTGAATTAGTAGCATCCACGTTAGACCATGAGGGACTTCCCCCTATTGCTAGATTTTTGTATATTTTGATGATAGAGTTCTTTGTAGAGTCAGCAGACATTCCAAACAGTTTGCCTACAACTTTGACTTTATTTGCCCTACCTTGGAATGTTGTTACGTTTTGGAAAGATATAATTACTGCCTCTGTTGTTACCCCTGTCTTGCTTATTGTGCCTGAGAACCACCTATCCCCTTTAACATCTCCATCATGTGATATTCCTGCGTGCCATGAGCCTGACTTCATTATTATGCTGGTTGCCCCTGATGTTTTTGTTATGTTCATAGATACAGGAACGGCTGGCTGGGATATGCTTGGCTTTGTTAATACGTTTGGTGTTTTCATTTTATGGATTAAGATGTATTGCCCTTTCTCATTCATCCACCAAAACTGTATTGGTGCTACTCCAAGCCATCCGTATGTAATCATGAATATGTTTAGTTTTGTGTTGTCAAACTTTGCTGTGAACTCTTGGTCTTCATTAAAGTCAGATGTTGTGTAATCAGTTGTAGCATCTCGTCTACCCACTACAAAATTAGTGCCGTTATACCCTAGAAAATATCCATCATTGGCATCAAGTAATCCGATGTATTGTTTAGCCCCTGCTACTCCACCGTTAGGCCACATAGCAGTAAAGAAAACATAGCCCTCATGTCCTGGTCTATACCTTAGTGATTGTTTTGATGCTAAATTGGCTGAGCCGTTAGTTGCAGTTGAGGATGTGAGGACTGCCATAGAGTCTGCCTGTGTAACTGTGCCACCGTTGGCTACTGCTGTGGTTAATGTGTTTGTGTTAATATTATATTGAAATTGCTCTAGTATCTCTGTATGTCTTAATGCTGTTATATGCTCTCCAAATATTGTGTTAAAACTGACATTCCCACCTTGGTCTTGTCTTAGTTTGTATATACCAGTGTTAATCAAACTTTTCACTCATCACTTTGTAATAGTAGTGAGCCATTCCTTTACTGTTAGAGTATCTCTCTATTGCAGCAGGGATTGATTTGGATAACGGTGCTCCTGCTTTATTCCATTTATGAATGAGGGCTTCTATCTTATCATAGGTTTCATTAATGTTAATTGTAATTCCTTTGAATGCTGGTTCGTTCACTCTGTTTAATTCTTCAAGGCAAGCAGTAACTCTCATGTCTTGTGCCATCTCTGGGGTGTCTATTTGCTTCTGTGCTAGACAGGCCTCTAATATCTCATCATACTCTCCATGTTTGCAAGTGTGACACTTTGTATCATCAGAGCATTCTTTACATTCCCTTTGTGCATCAGATACTATTAGAGATTCCATTGCAACTATTTTATTGATAGTTCCAGGGTCGCCAGGTGGTACGTTACTCTCCAGTAAGGCCATGCCGATAAATGCAACTCCGTGCTGTTCACAGATAATCTGGTTACATGTTTCTCCTAGTGTTGGGATTTGTTCTATTGATACTGCATTGATACGACCTGTCTCAATCATTGCATTAATGGCTGGGTCTGATACTCTGAATGCTCCCTCTACAGCATTAGTTGTTGGGTTAAAATGCATAGCAAGGGTGGCGTTATCTGGGAATTGTAATTGTCTTGAGGAGTCGTGGTTGATATTTAATGGCCGAAAGGATAGGCTTCTGCCTGATGCTTCCAACTCAGTCTTTGTGAATTTCCTCATATTTCTGGTGGTAGTTACGTGGATGGCTTCTACCTTCCAGACTTTGGCATTAGTGAAATCTTTATCCTCCCC
>FLOH01001521.1_pt1 | contig 34206 bp, 33 predicted proteins | sample 756751 | NCBI WGS metagenome assembly FLOH01 (sample SAMEA4026879, study PRJEB14308) | marine metagenome | biome: coastal water; material: water | depth 74 m
CCAATGCTGCGTACCTGAGTGCCGCCCATGTCGTTGCTTTGAGCCCCGAAGATATGCTCCACGCGAACGCGGATTTTTGAGCGGGTCTTGTTGCTTCGCTCTTGCCGTTTCGTCAAAGGCTTGTTGCGACGGCCCTTGTGGTGGATACGGCTCGTCAGGCACTTTTCTGCCAGCACTTCTTCAATCTCCGCTGAACGATAGGCGCTGTCGGCCCATACATTGGATGCCGTGTTGTCTGCATCGAGAATTGCCTCAATAACTTGGCTGTCATGCACCGAAGCATCCGTTACATGATAGCGCCGCACCAGCTTATGCCGACTGTCCACGTTGATATGGTTCTTGTAACCGTAGTGGCTCCTGCCATGCTTCTTGGTCCACCGGGCATCGGTGTCTTTCTGGCAGAACTTGGCCGGTTTATCCACCCAGCCCTCTGGCGTCTCACCGGCCTTGATCTTTGCATTCTCATCGCGCTTGTTGTGCTGGGTGGGAACGGAGACGATGGATGCGTCGATGATCTGCCCGCCCATCGCCAGGTAACCCCGGTCTTTCAAATAGCTGTCGAAGTTCTCGAACACCGTCGCGATCATAACAGCCTGCGCCAACTGCTCTCGATACAACCACACCGTCTTGGCATCGGGAACTTTGTCCTCAAGGCCTAATCCCAAAAACCGAACGAAGGAAAGCCGGTCACGTATTTGGTATTCCACCTGATCATCGGACAAATTGTAAAGCGCACAGAGCACGATTGCCTTGAACATCACAACAGCATCCCACGGCTTGCGACCCGCCGATGACTTGCGCTGATTAGCCGGTTTGCGCCAGACCGCTTCAAGGTGAGGACGGAAGTCTTCCCACGGGACGACGCTGTCTATTTTCAACAGCGGGTCATTCTTGGCATCCAAACCAGCATAGCGATTGGCAATATCAAAAAACCCAAGCTGACTCATTCTTTGTCCCCATAATATCAACGGCGTGATATCGTGATTCTATCAGATCGACGAATGGGGTGGGTATTTTTAGAGGTGCCCATTTATTAATAGATTTTGTAAATTAATACCATATTTTCAGCAACTGAGTATGAATATTAAGAATTATAGTTTTTATTTATAGATCGATAGTATTTTCTTATTTAGTTATCGTTGGTTTTATCCGTAGACTTGCCGCGGTTTTCAGTCAGGCGGCGCAGTCCCAGTCACGCGAACACCCGCACGAAGAATGTTTGTCGGCTGATCGTGCGTATTTTGGATATTATTTGCGCCGCACTGCCGGGAAAGAACAATGACTGACCGCGATTGCAAGCTCTGTGGATTGCCCGTGCCGAACCCGCCCATCGTCGCCGATGGACACCGGTTCTGTTGTATGGGATGCCGGGAGGTCTATCGGGGGTTTGGCCCCGATGTCCTGGGCCGCGAGGCCGTTCCGGCGATGACCGAAACTGTCCCTGCCGTGGGTGGACGCGAAGCCTACCTTCGAATTGACGGCATGCATTGTTCATCTTGCGAAGTTCTGATCGAGCGCCTGACCGCGCGAGTCGCGGGTGTCCTGTCGATGCGATCAAGCTACGCTACATCCACCGCCCGGATCGTCTACGATCCTGATATCATCTCGGAAGTTGACCTTCCGAAAGCCATCGCCATTTCCGGGTACAAGGCGCGCCTCGTCACCGATGCCGCGCCCGAGATCGACACTCGGCTCGATCTTCTCCGGGTGCTGACCGGGGCCTTCCTGACCGGCCTGGTCATGATGATCTATATTGTTTTCTTCTATCCTGTGAATCTTGGTTTGATCCCTGCGAGCGATTTCGAGCCGATCTGGTGGCTCGCCTATGACTTTTCGCCGAAAGTGATGTTCGTGGTGACCACCGTCCTCATCACTTACGTCGGCGCGCCGATGTTCCGCGGCGCCTGGATCGGCATACGGGCGCGCATGCTGAACATGGACAACCTGCTCACCGTCGCAGTTCTCGCGGCATACGGCTACAGCATCGCGCAGTTGGTCGAAGGCTCCCACGATTTGTATTTCGATGTCGCGGCAACCATCACGACCGTCGTCGCCATCGGACGCTATTTCGAGAAATCGGCAAAAGCCGAGGCAACCAGGGAACTGTCGTCCCTCATGGAAGCCAGGGCGCCGAAAGCGCGAATTCGGTGGGGTGGCGACTACAAACTGCTGGACATCGCCGACCTGGAACCCGGCGAACACGTCGTGGTCTGGCAGGGCGAGCCGATCCCGGTCAACGGGATCGTTGTTTCCGGGCGGGCCGCCGTCGATGAATCGCTGATGACCGGCGAGCCGTTCCCGATCTTGCGCGAACCGGGCGACCCTGTCCTCGGCGGCTCGGTCGTCGTCGAAGGCGACCTTTCCATTGAGGTCGGCTTCGTTGTCGAAAGCCAGATAAATAACCTGGCTCGCGTTCTGTGGAACGTCCAGAGCGGCAAAGCGGGCGCGCAGCGCCTCGCGGACCTGGTGGCGCAGGTCTTCGTTCCGGCCGTCTTTATCCTGGCCGCAATCGTGACGGGAAGCATGTTGCTTGCCGACAGGCCGTTGGCAGACGCCATTCTCGCCGGTCTCGCGACGCTGATTGTGTCGTGTCCGTGCACCTTCGGGCTGGCAATTCCCTTGACCACCGCAGCGGGTGTCAGTGCGGCGCTACGCCGGGGAATCATCATCAGCAGCGCCGATGCATTTGAGAAAGTCCCGAAAATCGATATTGTCGCCATCGACAAAACCGGAACGCTATCGACCGGCAATATGACGGTCGTCGATGTTTCGGGTCCACCGGATGTTCGACGCTATGCCGCAGCGGTGGAAAGTCTCTCATCGCATCCGATCGCCAAGGCCATTGCCTTGCTCGACGACGAATTGATCGCCGAGGATCTCGTCCTTCATCCCGGCAAGGGAGTTATCGCAACCGTCGATGGGCACAAGGTCGCGGTTGGCAGCCGCTCGCTGTTCATTCTGTTGGGCTGGGACCTTCCCGGTGACATCGCCGAGGGTGCGCCTGATCACACCAGGGCGCCCAGCGTCATTTCTTATGTCGGCTGGGATGGCGTCGTGTGCGGGAAGATCGCAACCAGCGACGATTCGCGTCCGGAATGGGAATTCGTCATCGATAAACTTCGTACTCATTGCCGCGTCGTTCTTTTGACCGGCGCCGAGCTCTCAAGCGGATATGAAGACCATGTCGATGAAGTCTTTTCGGGCGTTCCGCCGGAAGGAAAGGCCGCCGTAATACGCCGCCTGCGACAGGACGGCAGTGTCGTCATGATTGGTGACGGCAGCAATGACGCACCGGCCTTGGCGGCGGCTGACCTGGGTATTGCGTTCGGCGCGCCAACCGCCCTCGCCGCGGAAGCTGCCGACATTATTATTCCCGGCGAACGGTTAGGCCGGATATTCATTGCTTTCGATTTGATCGCTACTGTTCGGCGTCGTGTGCGTCAAAATCTGGGCTGGGCGCTGTTGTACAACGCCATCGCCATCCCGCTCGCCATCACCGGATTACTCAGCCCGGTGTTCGCGGCGCTCGCCATGTCATCGAGCAGCCTGCTCGTCGTCTGGAATTCGTCGCGGGCCATGCCGGTCACGGAAATTGCCGAGATCCGGTAATGGCTGTTGCAAATGCAGGTGGGGTATCGGCTCAAGCGCCGCGTCGGCGCCGTTATGGTGATGATGGCCATCTCCCGTTAACGCCGAAGCCGATGTATAAACACCGAGCACCATGACGAACCCGCCGGCTATTTGGCGCACCACGGGCCGACGCAGGGTTGCCTTCAGGAAATCGTACGCGCCGCCGACAACCAGCAACGACGGAAGCGTCCCAAGGCCAAAGCCCAACATCATCAAGGCGCCGCGCTGAGGCGATCCGGACAGCGCCGCCAATACCAGGGCGGAATAGACCAGTCCGCATGGCAGCCATCCCCAGACCAGCCCCAGGCCGAAGGCATGCATTGGCGACTTCACCGGCAAAAAGCGCGCTCCTATCGGCCGGATGTGCCGCCAGACGCCGTTACCGATTTTTTCGATCCACGAGACGGATCTGGTCCACCCGAAAAGATACGCACCTGCCGCTATCATGAACAAGCCCGCGACCATCTCGCCCAGTGGAAGCGCCAATTCGGGTGAAAACCGAGTCGATTGCGCCCCGATCACGCCGGCCAGAGCGCCGGCGAAGGAGTAACTTGCGATACGTCCGGCATTGTATGTCAGGTGATAGCCGATACCTGATCGAGGCCGTCCACCATCCCGGGAGGCCCCGCCGGAACTGATCGTCCCGACGATCCCGCCGCACATGCCGATGCAGTGCGTCGATCCCAAAAGCCCCAGTGTCAGCGCTGTGATAAACGTCGGGTCCATGACTTTGCTCCGAATGCTCCATGGATTTATGGCATGAAATCGATTCAGAATACAATTGGAAGCGGTAATAGATCGTTTGAATATATGTATTTGATGTTCTTTATCTTTCAAATTTTTATCAATAAAAAAATCATATGTATCGATAAAGCCAAATAATTATATTGTTTGTTCAATTTGTATAGAATGGAATTCTGAATTTCCAGGAGGGGGAATTGCGATGACCATTACGACACTGAATGTGGACGGCAATGCGGCAGACGGCTCGCTCCTCGACCTTGATTCGACTGGCGTCAAAATTGTTGAACTGACGGGCCCCGAAATTGTGGTGCAGCGCGCCGGCTTCACCGACTATGCGCTGCTTCTGAAACCGCGAGTCATGTCGCTTGTCGTGTTTACAGGCTTTGTTGGTTTGCTTCTGGCGCCAGGGCATATTGATCCGTTATCCGCCATTGCCACCGTCGTTCTGATCGCGATCGGGGCCGGTGCATCCGGCGCGATCAACATGTGGTACGACCGCGATATCGATGCCCGGATGACCCGGACCATGAACCGCCCGATCCCGGCCGGGCGCATGATCCCTGGCGCGGCCCTTGCATTCGGGACAGTCCTGTCCATCCTGTCGGTGCTTGGCATGGAGCTTGCCGTAAACGCTTTTTCGGCATTCCTGCTGGCCCTGACCATCGCCTATTACGTCTTCATTTATACGATCTGGCTGAAGCGCCGGACACCCCAGAATATTGTCATCGGTGGCGCCGCCGGCGCGTTACCGCCGATGATCGGATGGGCCGCCGTAACCGGTGGCGTAGACGCCGGATCGATCATCCTTTTCGCCATCATTTTTATGTGGACGCCGCCGCATTTCTGGGCGCTTTCCCTATTCCGGGCAAGCGATTATGCCAACGCCGGAATTCCCATGTTGCCCGTTGTCTCGGGTGTAAAAGAGACCAAGCGGCAGATCATTATATACAGTTTGTTGCTTGTGCCGACGACACTGTTGCCCGTGGCGATCGGAATGTCCGGGTGGCTTTACGGCGCGATTGCCTGCGTCCTGGGCATCTACTTCCTGATCCACGCAAGGCGCGTGTGGCATGACGAGACGAATGCAGCACCCCGCGCCATGTTCTTCTTTTCGATTTTTTTCCTGTTCCTGATTTTCGGCGGGCTCGTCGCCGACCACTACCTTGGAATGCTCTAGAATACCGATTCGAGATCCAGGTGAATTGCCGATTCGAAAAAATTCTTCGTGACCACCGATGGACGTTCGGAATTCGTCATTTGCAGCCCGATCATTTGGGAAATATCCGGTTCCGACAATTTGACCAATTTTGTATCCGGCGGGGTTGAGCAAAACGCAAAACTTTCTCCAGGCACGATCGCCGACCACGCCCCGGAGCGAACATGAGCGGCCAAATTTATCAGAGAATTGGATTCGATCTGCGGTTGAACCTGACATCCAAGATCGTCAAATGTCTTGTCTATGACGCGTCGGTTCTGCATATCCCGTGACAGAAGAACCAGCGGCGTCTGCGCGATTTCCGTCCACGTTACGACGTTTCGACTTCCGAAGGGTCCTCTCGCCGGAGTCAACAGCGCCAGGTTTTCGTTATATAAATTCAGCTCCTTGATTTTCGGAGATTTCGCTTCGTCCAAATATGAAATTCCGAGATCAAGAGAATAATCTTCCAGCCCAACAAGAATGTCCTGCGCGCTGTTCGTGACGACCTCGATTGTCACCCCCCTGTGTTCCTTGACAAAATTCGACGTTATCAGCGCCGAGAGAGGGAGTGCGGTCGGGATCACGCCAATCCGAAGCTTGCCCGCCAAACCCGTCCGCATCAGGCTCATTTCCTCGAACAGCTTCTCCTTTTCAGAGAGGACTCGCTTGGCGTATTCAAGAACTCGCTGGCCTTCCTGCGTCAGTCCGGTAAAACGATGTCCTCGCTGGACGATCTGAACGCCCAACTCTATTTCGAATTGGCGGATTGAACTCGAAAGCGTCGGCTGGGAAATATTGCATTTCTCAGCGGCCCGACCGAAATGGCCTTCTTCCGCCAACGTCACCAGATAATGCAAACGCCTGATGCTCACCGTCGTTTCTCCGTCGCCAGACCGAAATTCATTTTTCGGCGCCGCCCTGGGAAGTCAGAGCGTTCAGGAATCCGCCGGGGCAAAACGCCTTATCCCACGTGATCAAACTCCGGACCTATGCCGTAATCCCCACCGAAGCCAGATTTCACGGCGTTCCGATCCTGCCGGCCGACCCCTGTTTTCCAATTTTCAAATTTCGCCGAACTGGCTTATCTTCCCCGCATGGTTGACGTTATCTTGGTTGATGTACAATCACTATTTTAAATTATTCAATAAATTTTTCATATTGAACACCTGATTGAACCATCGCCGCCTCATTAGCTGTTTGCTTCCAATTCAGGTCTTGTCCTGGTTCGCCCAGAAAAATGGCCGGGACACAAAGGCCCGGCCGAATATTTCATGATCTTTACGTCGTTTAGAAAAGATCACATCAGTTTTTGTTTTATTTCGCCATATGGGTCGCGATGACATCCATCAAAGCCGGAGACAAACAATCGTACGGTTCGAGGCCGAGTTCCTTTAACCGCTGCCGCAGGGCTGCATTTTCGGATGTGTGTGCCATGGGTCATGCAGCCCTCCGCTCATTGTCGCCTGCCGACATCACCAACTTGGTGATCGCTCCTTTGTTGAACTTGAAGGTCAGCAATGCCGATGCCTGGTAGCGGGTCAGGCCAAAATCCTGGTGGTATTCGGGAGGCAGGTACTGAAGCTGTTTGTCGGTCGCTGACTGGTTTAACCATGACCGCGATTTATGGGCGCTCTCATCGGTTTCGTTTTCGTTGAGCCAATCATCAGCTGCCGCCAAACAAACGGTGCGTTCGCCCATGGCCAAAAGATGAGGGCGGTGGCCTTGCCGAAGGAAGTCGAGCACTGGTCGCTGACCACGATCCGGGAGAAGCTGGTCAAGATCGGAGCCAAGGTTGTCAATCATGGCCGTTATGTCACGTTCCAATTAGCCGAGGTCGCTGTGTCGAAAATCTTGTTCCAGAAAATCATGGCCTTGATTGATGATCTACGACCAAGACCCGTCCCGGTGTAGACCGGGGGAAAACAACGGCAATATGAAATTGACGGGAGAAGTGCGTCTGGATAACGGGAATTATCGAAAAATGGCATTCGAAACGCCGTTAAGCCGTCAAAACCGGAGGTGTCGGATGGTTGGAGAAAATAGTTCTTCAGAAAACGGTGAAATTTTGTATGATCGTGCCAGTTGTTACGAGCACATGGGAAATGTCGGTTAAGAATACCAATACGAGTGAGATGGGAAAAAATATAACAACAGGGAGGAACAATCAAAATGACATACAAGAACTTACTGACAGGTGTTGCCGCCGGTTTGGTGCTGTCGCTGGGCATCACATCGGCTCATGCGGGTAAAGTGCTGGACAAGGTCATGAAGGGCGGTGAAATAACCGTCGCGACTGATTCCAACTGGGCGCCGCAATCCTTCATCAATGACAAAAACGAACTGGACGGCTTTGATGTCGATGTGGCCAAGGGCATCGCCAAGCACCTGGGCGTCAAAATCAAGTTCGTCACCCCGGCCTGGGATATCATCACCGCCGGCAACTGGTCGGGACGTTGGGATATGCATGTTGGCTCCATGACGCCGACAAAAAAACGTGCCGAAATTTTCTCGTTTCCCGCCGTCTACTACTACACACCGGCTGCCGTCGCCGTCCATAAAGACAGCAAGGCGAAAACCTTGGCTGACTTAAAAGGCAAGGTGATCGCGGCGACCACATCATCGACATACGAGCTCTATCTTAAAAGAGACCTGACCATCGACGCCGAAGGAGTGCCGGCCTTCACTTATCAGTTAGAGCCCGGCGAGATGAAGTCACTCGATAATGTGAATACCTCTCTCGATGATTTGCGGTTGGGCGATGGCGTGCGGTTAAGCGCGGTCGTCGGTTCGCTGCCAAGCTTCGTCGAAGCGCAGAAGAACGGTTACCCGATCCGGGTGCTCGGCGATCCGGTTTTCTATGAGCCGCTTTCCGTAGCCATTGAACGCGGTGACAGTGAACTGGCCGCAAAAATCGCCGCCGCCGTGAAGGCAATGAAAGCCGCCGGTACACTGTCGACATTGTCCAAGAAGTGGTATGGCGTCGATTATTCGTCGACCAAGTGACCCTGCGTAACCCGGCGGCCAAAGTGGCTGCCGGGGTTCTTTTGGCGGGGGTTTGACGATGCTGTTTTCCGATACCGTTGATGCCAGCAAGCTGGTTCATAAGCCGTGGTTTGCCGCCGTCATTTTCGGGGTCGCCCTGGTGCTGTTCTTGGCGCTTGATTTGACCGGGTCGATCTTCGGCGAACTGATGCGCCCGGTTATCGGCGAACCGGCCGACAGCGGGGTCTATGGCCGCTTCGCCGTGGCGTTCGTGGTGGCGATCTTGTTCGTTATCAACATCGTGTTGATCGGGTTCCTGCCGTTATCGGCTCAGGTCGGTGTGGTCTGGGCGGAATTGCTGATCCTGTTCCTGTCTTTCTTTTATACATTTAACCTAAGCTTCACGTTCATCGCGGCCAAGGTGCCGTTCATGATCACTCAGGGCGTGTTTACGACGCTCTATGTCTCGGCGATTTCAATCGTCATTGCCTCGGTCATCGCCATTATCGGTGCCGTGGCGAAGCTGTCCAACAATGGCTTCGCTTACGCAATCGCCAGCTTCTACACTTCGTTCTTTCGCGGCCTGCCGCTTTTGATGCAGGTCTATCTGATTTATCTGGGCCTGCCGCAGCTCGGCTTCATCGTCGATGCGGTGCCCGCCGGCGTGATGGCGCTGTCACTGTGTTATGGCGCCTACATGACCGAAATTTTCCGGGCCGGCATCCAGTCGATCCATCGCGGCCAGTGGGAAGCGGCGCGGTCCATGGGGTTCGGTTTCTCGTTGACCATGCGCCGGATCATCCTGCCCCAGGCCCTGCCGGTCATCATTCCACCGACCGGCAACCAGTTTATCGCCATGTTGAAGGATAGCTCGCTGGTTTCCGTCATCGGCGTCTGGGAACTGATGTTCCTGGCACGGACGCTGGGTCAAAAGACATTCCAGCATATGGAAATGCTGATTTCGGCGGCGCTTATCTATTGGATGTTGTCGATTTGCCTGGAAGTGATCCAGTCCCGGATCGAACGGCATTATGGCAGGAGGACGGCGCGATGACGCAGCCCATCATCGAAGCCAAGGGCGTCAACAAGTGGTATGGGTCTTTTCAGGCGCTGAAGAACATCAACCTGACCGTCCACAAAGGCGAACGTATCGTCGTCTGCGGGCCGTCGGGGTCCGGCAAATCGACCATGATCCGGTGTTTCAATCGCCTGGAAGCCCATCAGGAAGGCGAAATTACCGTTCAGGGTGTGCGGCTGCATGACAAAATGGATGATGTCGCCAAGGTCCGCACCAATATCGGCATGTTGTTCCAGGATTTCAATTTGTTCCCCCACATGACCGTGTTGATGAACTGCATGGCCGGTCCCATGTGGGTCAAGGGCATCGCCGAGGCCCAGGCTAAGGAGACGGCCATGAAATTTCTCGAGCGGGTCAAAATCCCGGAACAGGCCCACAAGTATCCCGGCCAGCTTTCCGGCGGGCAGCAACAACGGGTGGCCATCGCCCGGTCCTTGTGTATGGAACCGGAAGTCATGTTGTTCGACGAACCGACTTCATCGCTGGACCCGGAAATGGTATCGGAAGTACTTGAAACCATGACCAGCCTGGCCCGGGATGGCATGACCATGGTTTGTGTCACTCACGAAATGGGTTTCGCCCGCGCCGTCGCGGACCGGGTGATTTTCATGGATTTCGGCGAGATCATCGAAGAAGCGCCGCCGACCACGTTCTTCGAAAACCCCCGGCACGACCGCACCCAACTGTTTCTCAGCCAAATCCTGCAACATTAGGTCGCCGCGGGGATCAGCTCCATGGGAAGGGGCTGTTGCTCACCGGGTGAAGCTCTCCGGCTTCGTACCGGGCAATTCGGAATGGTTTTAACAATGCGCTGGGGCTGCCCAGGATTTCTTCGGCGACCAGCTTGCCGACGCCGATCATTTTGTAACCGTGATTGGAATCGGCGATGACGTAGACGTTTTCCCGGAAGTGGTCGAAAACCGGGAACGAATCCGGCGTGAAACAGCCGATACCGCCGGACGGTTCGTTCTTGTAATGCTTGATCTGGCCTTCGAACCGCTTTTGGCAGAAGGCCAGGGCCGAACACCACATGTGGGCGAAGTTAAGTTTCCTGACCGGATGATGCCGTATCAACACCGCCAAACACGGCGTCTGCGTATGCCTCGGTCAGACACCAGCTTTTGTTCCGGTCTCGTTCAGCCCCCCCTGTGAACCGGGCTTGAAGTGTTGTAATGATGCCATCGCGCTCCAGTTTGCGGAGTGAGCGACGGATAGACTGGGCGATGGAATGGTTCTTACGTTGCTGGGACTCCCACTCGGCCTCTTTATCATCCTGCATGTACCGGAGCGGCATCGGTAAGCCGTGGTAGCCCATGTTTAATTTTTTACTGACCTGAATGATTATCCACAGTGACTGTCCAGCCACGGCGTAACTAGTCCCATCCTCGGCTTCAGCCTTAATCAGGTGCTCAATAATAGCCCTGTCAATTTTTCCAACGCGGGTCATGCCGTCTCCTTAATGTTGCGCTAAATAGTGCGACGTTAAGGCGCATGGACCAATAATTAGGGGCAATCTAATCCACGCTGTTGGTAATAACAGGACCCTAAATAATTTCATCAGTGCCTCCCTTCACAGGGGGCAGCCAAAAACGTCTACCATTTCCTGCATTTGAAAAATCTCTGACCCTTGAAAAACCGAGTGCCGTGAGCGCGATCCCTAAATCACCAGCCGATGGCCTTGAGGCGTAGGTGCCTGATAACTGTGCACGGAGAGCCATGAGCGAGATCGGCTTGTTGCGCATGATCGGGGGCTGGGATTGTAGGTATTGCTGCACCTGAGTCTTAAGAGGGACTTCACAAACTATACGCGGATCGGAAGGCGGTAACTTTGCCTTGGCTTCCTCATCGCGCAGGCGGTTACCGTCCACACACAATCGGTCAGATCGACCTCCGACCATGTCATGGCTCGTGTTTCGCCTGATCTGGCAGCGGTAAGGATCAAGAACTCCAGCATTGCTTTGCTTACATTCGACGTGCCGATCCGCAGATGGTCCTCAAGAAACTTCGGAACATCCCCCCAAGCCATCGCTGGTTGATGTTTAACACGTTCTTGCGCACTCGGCTGTTTAGGCAGCAGCTTACTTACAACGCTTACAGGGTTACCTGCGATTAAGTCCTGAGCGGCACACCAGTCCATTACTGTGTTGCAACGCTGCTTAACCCTTGAGGCGGTCTCCGCCTTGTCCAGCCATATTGGCTGTAACGCATCTGCAAAGTCCCTAGCGTTAAGACTGTCTACCTTACGGTCGCCTATATGCGGAAATACATACGTCTCTAGAGTGGTGATCCACTGCGCAGCGTGTTTTGGGTTTCTCCAGCCAGATTTATTGTCATCGTGGCATTGCCTCGCTGCCTTCTCAAATGTAAGCGCATTTACTTCACGTTTTCGATCAAGTCCTGCTGCTTTCCTAGCATCGATAGGATCAATGCCATTGCGGATCGACTCACGCGCTGAAGCTGCTGCCTTTCGGGCTTCTATGATGCTGACTTCAGGGTAAACGCCGAAGCCCATATCACGACGCTTGTTTGTTTCAGGAGAGACAAACCGCATCATCCATTTCCCATGCCCTTTCTCTTTCCCCGGATGCAGCCGTAGCCCCGGCACAGTGCCATCAGCGATAGGTTTTGCGTCTGGCTTGATGTTACTCGCTTTAAAGTCAGTTAGGTTTGTCATATTGGCCCCACATTCAGCCCCACATTAGTTGTGAGCTTCTATGAGACGACATTGGACGACATAAGTCAAATAGTGAGTTACTACAACGTGTTGTAGAGAATATTAATTTGGAAATGGCTGATTTTAAGGGGTTGGTGGCGGAGGGAGAGGGATTCGAACCCTCGATACGGTTTCCCGCATACACGCTTTCCAAGCGTGCGCCTTCAGCCACTCGGCCACCCCTCCGCATTAGTCCTCGAACGCCGAACAGGATCGGCACTCAAGCGGGCGCAAATTAGACGAGCCAGCGTGCCGGTGCAACGGTTATGATGCCCGGATGCGAATCCTTTTTTACAGCGGCATGATTTTGATCGGCCTGGGCCTGCTGGCCGCCGCGGTGGAAACCGCCGCCCATGGCTTGTCCCCGGTCGATCAGGGCTTCTTCATGTCGGCCCATGACTTGTGGTACACCCTGCGCCCGAAAAGCCTGCTGGTGTTCGAAATCAGAACCGATCGCCTGGCGCCGTGGCTGTGGGACCCGGTGATGACGACGGCCCTGAAATTGCCGGCCTGGTTGATTCTTGGTGGGCCGGGCGGTGGACTCGTGTGGTTTTGCCATCCCCGTCGGGGCGAACAAGTCGATGAAGATGTTACCGAGGTGCTGGAATCCTTCAAGCTGTTCGATGAATTGACCCGCCAGGCGCGGCAGGAAAACCCCAAGGGCGAAGAACACGGCCCCCGCGACATGCTGCCCGATGACCTGATCGGCCAGGATATAGCCCCCGACGCCAACGCGCCCGGCGATTTATACGAAGACGCCGATCCCTTCGGTGCGGGCGGCGAGGTCGACCCGCGGCGGTAGCACCGGGTTGATCCGGCGCTGTTTAAATCCTTGCGAAAAACACGCCTGGGCATTGCGGGTGCGCAAGGAAAGGCGTATGAACCCCTCGCCCGCCCGTTTCGCGCACCCTGCACCCGCGACTTTTAAGCTTTCCGCCCATGTATATTTATCTTCCCATCGCCGCCGTTTCACAAAACCTGTTCGTCCTGCTGGGGCTGGGCGGCATGATCGGATTCCTGTCCGGCTTGTTCGGTGTCGGTGGCGGCTTTATGCTGACCCCGTTGCTCATCTTCCTGGGCATACCACCGACCGTCGCCGTGGCGTCGGGAGCCAATCAGGTGCTCGGTTCATCAATTTCCGGCATATCGTCGCATTGGCGCCGCCGGGGCGTTGATTTCAAGATGGGGGCCGTGCTTATTGTCGGCGGCCTGATCGGTTCCGGGCTTGGCATGGTGCTGTTTCGTCTGCTGCGCGCCATGGGCGATATCGACCTGACAATCAACCTGTGTTACGTGATCCTGTTGGGGGTCCTTGGCACCCTGATGCTGGTCGAAAGTTCGCTGACAATTTACCGCCAGGCCAAGGGCAAGTACGTGCGGCGCAAGCTGCATCGCCATTCATGGATTCACCGCCTGCCGTTCAAGGTTCGGTTTCCACGGTCGCGTTTGTATATCAGCGCCCTGGCGCCGCTCGTCGTGGGCTGTGTTACCGGGGTGCTATCGGCGATCATGGGCGTCGGCGGTGGCTTCATCATGGTCCCGGCGATGATTTACCTGCTGGAAATGCCGACTTCGGTGGTTGTCGGAACGTCGCTGCTGCAGATTATCTTCGTGACCGCCAATGTCACCGTGTTGCAAGCCGTGGGGACCCATTCCGTCGACATCATGCTGGCCTTGATCATGCTTATGGGGGGGGTCTTCGGCGCCAAGGCAGGGGCCAAGCTGGGGCTGAAACTTAAAGCCGACCAACTGCGATTCCTGCTGGCCCTGATGGTTCTTGGTATGGGCATCAAGATGGCCTTCGACCTGGTGACGCCGCCCGAGAATATTTATTCTCTGGCCGTTTTTTAGCTGTCGCCCATTTTCAGGGCCGCGATAAACGCCGACTGCGGAATTTCCACCTTGCCGAACTGACGCATCCGTTTCTTGCCCTTCTTCTGTTTTTCCAGAAGCTTTTTCTTGCGGGTGATGTCGCCGCCATAGCATTTGGCCGTGACGTCCTTGCGCATGCCGCTGATGGTTTCCCGGGCGATGAACTTGCCGCCGATAGCCGCTTGAATGGGGATCTTGAACAACTGCCGCGGGATCAGGTCTTTCAGGCGTTCACAGACCATGCGGCCGCGGGCTTCGGATTGCCCGCGATGGCAAACGAAGCCAAGCGCATCGACGGGTTCGGCATTGACCATGATCGATACCTTGACCAGGTCGCCTTCCTTGAGGCCATCCATTTCATAATCAAAACTGGCATAGCCCCGTGAAATGGATTTCAAACGGTCGTAAAAATCGAACACCACTTCGTTCAGGGGCAGGCGATAAATCGCCATGGCCCGCGTGCCGGCATAGGTCAGTTCCACCTGTTCGCCGCGCCGTTCGGTGCACAGTTGCAAGATGCTGCCCAGGTATTCATCGGGCACCAGAATGGTCGCCTTGATCCACGGTTCCGATATGGTCGCAATTTGGGTCGGGTCGGGCATGTCGGCCGGGTTGTGCAGTTCCAACGTCGAGCCATTGATCAGGTTGAGGTGATAGGCGACGCTGGGCGCCGTGGTGATCAGGTCGAGATCGAATTCCCGTTCCAGCCGTTCCTGGACGATTTCAAGATGCAGCAGGCCCAGGAATCCACAGCGATAACCCAGGCCCAGGGCCATGGAATTTTCCGGCTCGAATTCGAAACTGGCGTCGTTCAGGCGCAGCTTGGCGAGAGATTCGCGCAGGTCTTCAAAATCGTTGGCGTCAGATGGAAACAGCGAGCAGAACACCACCGGTACCGAGGGTTTGAACCCGACCAGTGCTGTATCGGCGCGGCGTTTGTCTTCAGTCACGGTGTCGCCCACATTGGTATCGGCGACGGTTTTGATGGACGCGGTCATATAGCCGATTTCGCCCGGCCCCAGTTCATCGATCTTGATTGCCTTGGGGGTAAAGACCCCGACCTGTTCGACCAGATGAGTCGTATCGGCGGCCATCATGCGGACCTTCATGCCTCTTTTAAGCACGCCGTCCTTAACCCTGACCAGAATCATCACGCCCAGATACGGGTCGTACCAGCTGTCGACGAGCAAGGCCTTCAGGGGAGCCGCGCGGTCGCCTTCCGGCGCCGGCAGGCGTTCGACCAGGGCTTCGAGAACGCCATCGACGCCAACGCCGGTCTTGGCGGAAATTTCCAGTGCGTCGGAGGTATCGATCCCGATGACGTCTTCGATTTGCGCCTTGATGCGATCAGGTTCCGAAGCCGGCAGGTCGATCTTGTTGAGCACGGTGATAATTTCGTGGTCGTTATTCAGGGCCAGGTAAACGTTGGCCAGGGTTTGCGCCTCGACCCCTTGAGTCGCATCGACGATCAAAAGCGAGCCTTCACAGGCGGCGAGGCTGCGGCTGACTTCATAGGCGAAATCCACGTGGCCGGGGGTATCCATCAGGTTTAGCTGATAGGTCTCGCCGTTGTTCGCCTTGTATTCCAGGCGCACGGTCTGGGCCTTGATGGTGATGCCGCGTTCGCGCTCGATATCCATGGAATCGAGCACTTGTTCCTTCATCTCACGGTCCTGCAGGCCGCCGCACATCTGGATCAGTCGGTCGGCCAGGGTCGACTTGCCGTGATCGATGTGCGCGATGATGGAAAAATTGCGGATATGGCTTAAATCTGTACTCATGGACGGGCTTTTATCATCGCCGGCGACGCTTGGCTATACTTGAATCAATGCCATAAGTTCCGGCGGCAGCGGCGCGCTGCCGATGACCATCTCGTGGGCCATCAACACGGCCCCGAACAGCACCAGCCCGCCAAGAATTCGCCACCAGCCGATTTCCCCCACGCTGAGCCGCGCCCGACCACTTAACAGGGCCGCAAACGGCACGAAGGACGACACGGCCATCAACCCCTGCCAGGAATCATCGCGTTCGCCTTGCTTGCGACGATCCAGGAAATAGCTACCGGCCAGCGCCAGGACAGCCAGGGCGCCGAAGAATATCCAGGCCGCGGCATCGGGGTTGGCCGCCATGTGAGCGACTGAAAACAGCGTAACGCCCCACATGGTGGGCTGGCGGGTAATTTTTAAGATGCCCGGCACGGGTTGGCCCTTGCCCATGTTTTCCGTTCCTGCCGCCGACGGATTGGCGATGGTATAGCCGCAAAAGATCAGGATGGCGGCCAGCGGCATGGCGACGAGCGGTGCCAAGGTTAACGCCGGCAAGGCGAGCGGCACGTCCGGGGCGTCGCCGTAAGCGACAATCATCATCAGGAAAAGAATTATCGCGATGGTCGAATAAATGATTCTGAAGGGCCAGACATTCCACCGGTGAATCAAAAATTTGCGCACCGGCGGGTGCGACAAAATGAAATGACTGCCGACAAACATAACCGCCAGCAGGGCCAAGTTAGCCAACCCGTCGTCCATGAATTCCCTCCCCGATTCAGCGCTCAAGGCAACGGCGACACGCCGATTACCCATTCATGTAGAAAGATCAACATAGCATACAATCCAAGCCCGCCTGCAAGGGGAAGAATGCCCACACTCGCCGGCCCTGTCCTGCCCGAAAGCCACGCCACCAGCGGCAGGTTTGACGTTCTGGCCGCCAGTTGATGCCACGCCGCAGCACCCAGCCGCGCCCGGCGCTTGGCGTCCAGACTTATCGGTCCGCTAAGCCCCAGCAACAGCAACAACGAGAACATCATCAACGCCGCCAAGTCGCCGTTGACCGGCATGTGGCTGATCGCCCATAGCCCGATGGCCCAGATCACCGGGTGTCGGGTCAGGGCGACGATGCCGGGGCGTTCGGGATCAAACCCGGCGGCGGCGGCGAAAGACAGGGACAAGGGATTGGGCTGGGCCAGGCCGCCGACTAACAAGATGCAGGCAAACGGCATGACCAGCACCGGCAGCCAGCGCGCCCAAATTCCCGGCACCCAGATTTCCACATAGGGCGCGGCAGTGTAAGCGAAGGCCAGCCATATCAACACCGCCGCCGACATCACCGAATACAGCGCCACATACATTTTTTCGCCCATCGCCCGCACCAAAACGGCGCGCAGGGGCTTAACCGCCGGAATGGCGTGGGTCAGGATAAAGCACAGGATGGCGACGAATAGTTCTGCCATATTCAGGTGCCGCTGGAAGAATGTGACCTAGAACTGGACGAGAACTTCTGCCCGTGACCCGGAACCATTGGTCCGCCCTTCAAGATAGGCGACGAAGGCATCCAGTTGCAGTTGCACCCGTTGGCCGATGGCTTGTTGGAACTGGACCGTAAACGCGGCGGCATCGGTGCCGGCGCCATCGGTGTCGAACATGCCGCGGGTGGTGTCTTTGACCCCGGCGACTTCCAGCACCAGGTTGCGACGGTGCATATCCCAAAACGCCTGGTAGCCGATGGCGGCGCCAACGACCTGGGTGTTGAAACTGCTGAGTTCGGACAGATGGTTACCCAGGCTGGGGGAGGCAAAACTGATGCCCAATGCCGCCAGCGGCCCGCCGACGATGGGTTCGCGGCCGGCCTGGGAATAGCGATTGATGCCCCAGAACGGGTTGACGTAGAACACATCGTCAGACGAATGCGGAGTCCATGACATTTCCGCCGACAGCAAGACGCCGTCGGTCACCTGGGCCGTATCCCCACCTTCGCCGAACGAGGCGTTGATGCGGTACGAGGTGTTAACCGTGCCGATGCCATTGAACGGGTTCCAGCCGCGCTGCAGCGCCGACAACCCGATGTAATAGCCATTGCCACCGGTCGAATTCGTGCTGTCGTCCTGAACGGTAATCAAGTCCAGCGCCCAGGTGCTGGCGATTGTATCGGCCTGGGTCAGTATGCCAAACAAATAGGGGGAATTCAGGCGGCGGCGGTTCGATGGAATACCCCGGTCAATGTGATCGATGGCGGCGATGCCGGTTATGCGGATGTTGGAAAATCCGGGGGCGTGCAGGTTGTTGCGCACGATGCCGATGGCATCGAGCGTATCGTTAATCATGATCCCTTCCTGGAAGGTGATCTGTTGGCGACCGACTGAAAAACCGTAATCGATGAGTTTTTGGCCGCCGGGATCCAGATTGGGGAACAGGGAACCGAAGTCACCTTCGCAGAAGGCGGTCCGAAGATAGACGCCGGCTTCGGATTGGCCGCCTTCAAGGTTCTGGTTGGATTCGAAACTGTAGCGGGTGAAATTGGTGAACCTGTTGGAATCCAGCGGTGCGATGCCGACGATGCATTTTTCCGTCGTGGTCAGGCTTAAATTGACAAAGACATCCAGGCGGGTGGCGATTTCCGTGTTGCGACCCGGCGTGCCAACGGCTTCATAGGTTTGCAACGCCGTGCGCGATGTCCCGAACACCCACAAGCACGGTGTCCAGACAGCCCCGGTGGCGAGTTCAATGCCATCGGGTAATTTGCCGTTACCCAGGAATTTGCATCCCAGTTCAAGGGGAAGCGCCGGCCGTTCGGGCACCACCGCATAGGGCACGGGTTCATCCGATAGGCGCGGCACACCCGTTGTTTCACCAAGTGGGAACAGGCCGCCCGACCAAGCCGGTGACAAGGCCGATGCGAAAACCGCCGTCGCCGCGACAATCCCAAGCACGGACTTCAATGTACGAATAGATTTCCCCGAATGTCCCTGCATAATTTCACCCATCATATTGGCAGATACCTTATGAACTTCCGCTGCGTGGCTATTCATCTTCGTCATTTCACTTCAAACACGACTTCGCGTTCCACCAGCACCTCGCGCCCGGCGACAACGGCATTGGCGGCTGCCCTGGGGCTGATGCCATAATCGAAGCCCACCACCTGGATGGTGGTGATCAGGTTGATCGGGAACATCTGGGCCAACAGCTCGATTTTGGCTTTATACTTTCCCTTGCCGGTCAAGGCGCCGCCATCGATTTTGTAATTTGCCCAACGGTCGCCCTGAGGCTCGATGCCTTTCCGGTGGTTCCGTTCGACCGTCGATTCGCCGGTCAGGATCAGCGACAGACGGGTCGGACGCAGGAACGGCAACGCCGTCGTCGAATACGGGATCGTCACCGTCCGTTCGCGTTCGCCACCGCGCACGCTTTGCACCAGGAACCGGGATTGCAGGCTGAACAACTGATGGTCCAAAGGCATTTCCCCGGCATGCACATAGGACGATTCGTTGTCACGCACATCACCGTTGGGGTCCGTATCACCGGAAACGAAGACGACCTTTCCCGCTTCATCGGTAACCGTCACCCGCAACCAGACCAGCCGTTCGCCGGTGAATCCGGTCGGAACATTGTGGCCTTTGGTCAGGTTCTGGACGTTGACTTTGAATTTAATGCCGTCGCTGCTGACGTCTTTGGTGATAATATCACCGACACCATAGCCGTTGCGCAGGACTTCAAGGCGCTTGGTCCGCATGAATTCCAGTCGCCCTAACTGGTATTTTATAATTTCCCGGGCGTCGTAGCGATCATCGATGGCTTCCCAGGCGGCGGGGAATTTGAAACCTTCTTTGACGTTGTCTTCAAATTCGTCCGTGCCCCAGCCAGCGGCCACATCAAAGGTCAACCAGTCAGCCAGGGTCGCCAGTTTCTGTGCCTCTGAGTTGTGAGGGAAGATGCCAGGATGAACAAGCGAATAGTCCGGTCCAGCAAATATATGGTTGGTCAACTTGCGGTCTTTTGTCGGCACGCCGCCAACCATCGCCGCCGGGCCTTGGGCATAGCCCGAAGGAATACCCTGTACGGTGCCCATATGGCAGTCTTGGCAGGTTGTGCCTTCGGCTGCCGCCGGGCCTGCGCGATATTCACTGAAAGCTTCTTCCAGGCGGAACCCGTTCAGCAGGGTCACGTCATGACAGGTGGCGCAGAAAGTCGAGGTTGAAATGGGCGCGAACTTAATGGCTTGGGTATGAATTTTGCGGCCCGCTTCATCAGACTTGGTGACAACCCGGTATTTATCATCGGCGATGACGCGCTTGAGCTCCTTGTCCCCTTGGGGTCCATAAACCGGGGCCAGCAAGTCGCCTTCGGCCACGGCGAAGCGGCCGCTGGCCTTGTTGTAAATATGTTCGACCCGGTGACAGACGATGCAGGTAATGCCTTCGCGGGATGTCGGCTGCCGTTCGAGATTGGAAATTTGGGTCGATTCGCCCTGCGCCATGCCGACCTGATTGTGGCAGCGGATACAAAAATCACCGTTGGTCCCGTTAACCTGTTGATTGATGAAATTCTGCAACGCCATATAGGCGGGGCTTAATTGCGCGTAGGAATGCTGGGACACCGACCATTCCTCGAAATGCCGGGGATGGCAGGTCCCGCATGTCGTCGCCGAGGGAAATTTACTTTCGGTGAACAGGTCGTCATGGGCTTCGGCGGCCGATTTTTCGGCCTCTACAGCCGACATTTCTGTTTTGGGGGCGGTCCCATCGCTCGCCGTTTCGGCGGCATAGGCCAGGGGGCCTGCCGACAGGACAAAAATGGCCATCGCGGCAATGATTACTACGCGTTGCAAGCTCACGGTATCCTCCCTAAAACAATAAGCACAGGTCGTGCTCTTCCAAATTCGGCTTTTTCGATTAACGAATCTGGCGGCTATGGACGTGCATTGCGCGATTATTGACGTAAAATATACGATCGTCCACCCTGAAACGCTTATTTTTCCATAGCCGGATCTTTTATCAGGTACTTATTAGTAAGGTATTTAGGAGAATAACCGTAATCAAAATAAGGTTTTTAAAACTGCTAGATAACCGTATTGATGTTGTTCGAAAAAAGGATGGTCATGGCGCTTAAAAAAAATCCCCTGAAACTGAACAAGCTGCAACTAAGGACGTTGTTGTTGATGCAGGAGCTCGCCCGCCACCCCGAAACCGCGACCCTTGAGCCGGCCAGCGGCGATGTGACACTGACCGCCCTGCCCCGGCCGCACGGCAATCATGTCCATATCGGCAGCTTCGTCGTCGCGGCCAGCGACATCAGCGGCTTTTCCAACGAGGCCGTGTGGCGGGCGTTGGAACGCAAGGGCCTGGCGCGGTCAAACTTCCCGCTGGCCATCACCCTGACGGCAGCAGGCGTCGGCTATGACACCGGATTGACCGAGCACCTGGCCCAGCCGTCCGATCATTAATCCTTCAATTTAAAGGTCAGGTGCCGCCAGGCCGTGTTGCAGGCAGGTGGCGACCACGGTGTTGCGCAACAGGCAGGCGATGGTCATGGGGCCGACCCCGCCCGGCACCGGCGTGATGGCGCCGGCCACTTTCAGGGCTTCATCGAACGCCACGTCGCCGACCAGGCGTGTTTTACCCTCGCCCCGTTCCGGCGCATCGATGCGGTTGATGCCGACATCGATGACCACAGCGCCCGGCTTGATCCAATCGCCCCGAACCATTTGCGGGCGACCCACTGCGGCAACCAGAATATCGGCGGCCCGACATTCATCGGCCAAGTCACGGGTGCGGGAATGGGCGATGGTAACGGTGCAGCTTTCCGCCAGCAGCAACGCCGCCACCGGCTTGCCGACGATGTTCGAACGGCCCAGCACCAGCGCCTTCATGCCCGACAAATCACCCAGATGTTCTTTCAACATCATCACACAGCCAAGCGGCGTGCACGGCACCATGGCGCGTTTATCGCCGGTCGCCAGCCTGCCGGTATTGATGGCATGGAAACCATCGACATCCTTGTCCGGGGAAACCGCGTTGATCACGGCGTCTTCGTTAATGTGATCCGGCAGCGGCAATTGCACCAAAATTCCGTTGACGGCATCGTCGCCGTTTAAATCATCGATCAATTTCAGCAAATCGACTTCCGACGTTTCCACCGGCAGCTTGTGTTCGAAGGAATTCATGCCGGCTTCCGCCGTCTGCTTGCCTTTGTTGCGCACATAGACCTGGCTGGCCGGGTCTTCACCGACCAGCACCACGGCCAGCCCCGGGGTGATGCCGCTGTCGGCCACCAGTTTCGAGACTTCGATTGCGACCCGCGCGCGCAGGCCTTCGGCGAAGGCTTTGCCGTCGATAATTGTGGCGTCCGCCATGATGCTATTTCCCTTTATTGATACTGACCGCGCCATTCATGCAACTGCCGCAGCAGGGCGTCTGTTTCTCCGGCGACTTCGATTGTCTTGTTGCGGTCTGTCGCCCCGTGAATCACGCTCAGCGTCGACTTCGCCAGCCGCCAGTTCTGCGCCAACATCTTGATTAACGCTGCGTTGGCTTTACCAGCTTGTGGGGCGGCGGTGACCATGGCCTTGATATACCCGTTGCCATCGCCATCCGCCTCGATCGACATTATTTTATTGGCCGATGATTTCGGCGCCAGGCGGATACGCACGCGGACACCGCCAGCGGCGGCGCTAAAGGGATCAGGGCTCAATCTAAATCATCAATCCGATCAAGATCCGTTCCAGAAACATCAGCCCCAGGATCAACGCCACCGGCGACAGATCAAAACCGCCCATGGCCGGCAGGATATTGCGGATGGGCCGCAATGCCGGTTCGGTCGCGCGATGGGTGAATTCTCCGACCATGGAGACAAACCGGTTGGACGTATTGACGACGTTGAAAGTTACCAGCCAGGTCAGGACAATGTTGACGATGATGATCCAGACGTAAATTCCGATGATTTGCAATAACAGCCAAACGGTAGGCCCGAGAATGACATCCATGGCGACGAAGTATCCTTTTTGGTTTCGGCGCGCTTAATTTAGTCGCACGACCGCGACGACGCAAGGGCATCGGTAGTCTTGACAGGTAAGGGCAAGGGTCTCATAAACGGGACCGCAGCCGGGGCAATCCGGCGGCTATTCCCATGTGATGGGGCCGTAGCTCAGTTGGGAGAGCGCCACGTTCGCAACGTGGAGGTCAGGGGTTCGATTCCCCTCGGCTCCACCATCTTCATTTGGCCAACATTCCGGAAATCGGGATAATCGAACCGCCTACAACGAATAAATGGAAACGGGAAAGCTAAATGAAAAACGGAACGCTTATATTGGCCGTAATATTCGGGCTAACGGGATGTATTACCATCCTTCCCATGCATCCTGATGATTCATATGAAATGAAAAAATCCAGCAATATTCAACTGCCGAAGAGCTGCCCCCAAATCGCCTCGAATTATGGAGACCAAATGGGCGTTAACGGTGGTCTCCGAAAAAGCCCTCACGACGGCATTGATATGAAAGTGGCAGTTGGAACTGATGTGATTGCCGCACAAAAAGGCAAAGTAATTATTGCCGGCTTTATTCAATGTGGCGGCAACATGATTTGGGTTGACCATGGCCGAAACAAAGCCGGAAATGCTATTTTATCCAGCTACCTGCACTTATCAAAGATCGGTGTGAAAGTTGGGGATAATATAAGCCAAGGGGACATAATTGGCTTAAGTGGGGTATCTGGATCAGATGAATGCACCACTGGCACGCCACATTTACATTTCGAAATGAAAGCAGGGGATAATTCTGTTAAGCCGTTTGACTTGTCGTATGATTGGCCTTTAAACGTCGGCAGAGTTTCGCCGCATGGTTTTTGGGCAAAGTCGTCGACAGGAGAAGTCGCCCACATGGATAGGCGCTGTGATGATGGTGGCTTTGCCGCTGTTGGCGTAGGGGCTATTCGTCTCCGCATTCCAAGTGCCCTTCACGGCCTGGCGCATGAATGGATGGTAGCGCACCTTGGAACAGGGCAAAAAAAAGCCCCGCTGAGGGGGATCAACGGGGCTTCTTAAGATGTGAGATTCAAGTGTTCCGGTCAGGCTGCTTTGCGCTTCCTTCTCCTGAGACCCGCCAGGCCTAACAAGGCGGTTCCAAACAGGATGGCCGATGGAGGAAGGGGAATTGCGCTTATTGGCGCTGGCCCCCCAGGGACTACTTGCGCCAAATCGCCAATCGTCAGGTCGTCAAAGCCGAAAACGTCGGTCCCGGCATTTGTGTTCCCAAAAATAACGCGCGTGAAGGTCTCATTTAATCCCGCGATAACACCCCAGAAAAGAAGGCCGGCGTTTGGTCCATTGAGCGTATTGTTGACAGTGTAGCTCTGAGCAAGACCACTGTTCATCCACAAAGTAATTTGACCGTTGAAATCACCAATATCGGTTCCATAAAATCCGAATGCCGCAATCTCGGACGAAAAGTCCATTTGAAAGCCACTAGTGACGTTGGTCAGATAATTAGATCCGGATGTCGCGAAGCGTCCGAAACCGTCGGGAGAACTTGCAACAACAGCTGAACCAGCATTCGATATCGTCGCCGTAATGCCGCCACTGGAGCCTGTATAGTTCAAACCCATGCCATTGGCAGATGTTCCCGAAGCTATACCATCGAAATTTTCGGTGCCGACGCCCACTAAGTTACCCAAAAAATTGGTGCGGGCAGTTTCTGCATTGCCCCCAGCCGGCACTGCTCCACCCGGACTCAAATCTTCCCCAAAGAAAATACTGGCGGAATTGGCGGTGCCACCAAGAATGAAAGTACACGCCACAGCTAATAAAATTCTTCGCAACATAACGTCTTCCTTCCTAAAATTACCCTCGCCAGACAACCTGACGATCCCATTAATCCTCCCCATTCTGGTCACCAACCTGTCCCCGCAGGTCTGCCTGCCAATCCCTCCGCATTCCACCTGTCTTCAGGCGAAAAATCCATTGGGGGCAATTCTACCCGTCTACCATTATCAGACGAACCTGACAGTAACCTTACAAGTTGTAAGGTTTTTTAATTATTTTGATTTCATCTCCGCATAAGGGTGACATCGTGACATAAAGTTCAATTGAGAAAGGATATCAACCCGGCGACCATCGACGACAGTATGTGGTGATCGTGGCGCAGGGTGCTGATTGAAGGCACATCCTTTGAGGCGCTCTCAGAGACTCACTTGGACCAAAAAAAAGGAGGGCCTGAGCCCTCCTTTTCCTTTAGGTGCGCCAAGACACCGGTTGGTTAAAACCGGTCACCGATGACGATTTCTTCCATGGCCAGTTGGCCGCCCCGGGGGAAGGCGTCCTTTGTCGCTTTGCCGATGGTCACGAACATGGCGATGGCGTGATCGGCGGGTAACTGGATAAGTTCCGCCACTTTGTCGAAATCGAAGCCATCCATGGGGCAGGAATCATAGCCGAGGTCCTTGGCCGCTAGCATCAGGGTTTGGGCGGCGATGCCGCAGGACCGCATGGCTTCGTCGCGTTGAACCTGGTGCTTGTCGCGGTAATAGCCATCGATCGCCGGGACCATGAAATCCTGAACATCCTTGGTGACGTTCGCCCAATAGCGTTCGGGCTTTTTCTCCCATGCTTTGAGGTCGGCGCAGATGACGATCATCAGCGAGCTATCGGTCACCTGGGCCTGACCCCAGGCGGCTTCCCTGATTTGTTCCCGCAGTTCACGGTCTTTGACGGCGACGAACCGCCAGTTTTGGATATTGAACGCCGTTGGCGCCAACATGGCCAGGGACAGGAGTTCATCTTCGATGGCCTGGGGCATGACATGGTCGGGGTCGAAATTCTTGACGGCGCGGCGGCTCTTGATTGCGTCCTTGGTATTCATGGGTTCCTCCAACTGTAAAAGGTGATATAGGTCTAGGTACGCAGTAAGAACGATGCGCGCAAGTACGCACAATTTTGTATCGTAGGCACATTTTGTATACCGTTAAAGGAAGGCGCCGCCATGAAAACGAAAGACCCGGTTTGCGAATTTGGGTGCCCCGTAGAGGCGGCACTGGATGTCGTTGGCGGCAAATGGAAGGGCGTTATTCTTTTTTATTTGCGGGACGAAACCCGACGCTTCAACGAACTGAGACGCCTGATTCCCGGGGTTAGCCAACGCATGCTGACCAAGCAGTTACGCGAACTTGAGGCCGACCGGGTTGTGCACCGGGAAATTTTTCAACAGATCCCGCCGAAGGTCGAATATTCCCTGACAAAATTTGGCCAAACCCTAACCCCGGTTCTTATCGAATTACAGGAATGGGGCGTGACCTATATGCAAGACATCACCGACACCCGCAACACGGCCTGAGGCGCGGCGGCGACCTTACCGGAAATCCGGTTTTGGTTCATGCCACGGGGTCGACTGTTCGATGGTGTGGGCGATGCGCAGGACTTTTTCATCATCGAAACGCTGGCCGGCGATCATCAGGCCGACCGGCAAGCCGTTTTCTGTGAACCCGCAGGGAATTGAAATCGCCGGTTGGCCCGTGAAGTCGAAGATGACACAGTTTTTAGATGACAGCCGGGCATAGTCCCCGGGCCGGTCGGCGATGACTGAGGCGGCGATGGTTGAGGTCGGCACGGCGAGGACATCACACGCCGACATCAGGTGTTCCATGCGCGCTGTGAATCCCCGGCGAAAATATTGCGCGTCGGCATATTCGGTCGCCTTGGTGTCCAGGGAACTTTCGAGTTTCCTGCGAACTTCGTCGCTGAACGCCTGGGGGCGGTCTTTGAGGTCTTGCCCATGAACCGCGGTGGCCTCGACGAAGGATAACCTGGACGCCGCGTAGGCCTCGTCGATATCGGGAATATCAAGGTCAACCAATTCGGCACCAAGCTCGCCGAGGGTTTTCAGGGCGGCATCGACAACGTCGACGACGGTGGCATGCCCATCGAAAAAGAAACGCCTGACGACGCCGATGCGAACGCCCTTTAAATCCCCGTCGCCGACATCGAAACGGGCCGGGGATGCGGTCTGGACCGAATAGGGGTCAGCCGGGTCGTAGCCCGCTATGGCGCCCAGGGTCAGGGCGGCATCTTCGACACTGCGGGTCAAAGGGCCAACGTGATCCATCGTTCGGACCAGCGGCAAAACGCCCGCCTTACTGACCAAACCAAAGGTCGGTTTGTGCCCGACAATGCCACAGCAATGGGCGGGTTGCCTGATGGAACATCCGGTATCGGTGCCGATCGCCATATAGGCCAATCCCGCGGAAACGGCCGATGCCGAACCGCCGCTGGAACCGCCGGGATCGTGATCCAGCGCCCAGGGATTCGAGATTGCGCCGAAAAATGAATTGATGCTGTCGGTGCCGTAGGCCAGTTCATGCAGGCCGGTCTTGCCCAGCAGCACAGCACCGGCATCGGCCAGGCGGGTCACCACCGTCGCATCATAGTCGGGTACCCAGTCTTCAAAAAGTTTGGAGCCGCAGGTTGTGCGAATATTCCGCGTCGCGACCAAGTCCTTTATGGCGATGGGAATACCGTGCAGCGGGCCACGGTCATGACCACCCTGCAGTTCCGCGTCGGCTTGCAAAGCCTGCTTTCGCGCAAGGTCTGCGGTTACGGTAATAAAAGCATTCAGCCGGGTGTTGTGGGTTTCGATTCGCTCGAGCATCAGTTCGGTCAGGGCGACCGAGGAAACGTCGCCAGTCCGCAACATTTTGCCAACCCGGGAGATCGTCTCGAAGTAAATTTCCATCATCATCTTCCGGCAGTGTGTGAAACTGAAATGTATCAGACACGTTTAAAGCGTACAAATGGCGTATCTGGCAATATTTAGGTCAGGCAACGCCAAACTAAGCATGGTCAAACGGGCAATCAAAAAATATACTCGCCCGCACAGAAAATTCTATGAACTCCCGTCTGGAAAATATTTATGGTCATTGAAATCGGCATGCCCGAAGCCGGCCCGAACGAGCCCTACAGCGCACGCATCGGCGTTATCGGTGTCGGCGGGGCCGGCGGCAATGCCATAAACAATATGATCCGTTCGCACATGGACGGTGTCGACTTCATGGCCGGCAATACCGACGCCCAGGCCTTGGGCAATTGCAAAACCAACGATACCTTGCAACTGGGGCCGCACCTGACCGGTGGATTGGGTTGCGGGGCCAATGTGGAACGCGGTCGCCTGGCGGCGGAAGAATCCATCGACGACATTCACCGCGTCCTGTCGGGTTACAACCTGGTGTTTGTCGCCGCCGGCATGGGCGGCGGCACCGGCACCGGCGCCGCACCGGTGATTGCCCGGGCGGCCCGGGAGCAACAGGCCCTGACAGTCGGGGTGGTGACCACACCCTTTGATTTTGAAGGCGACCGCCGCATGCGCGCGGCCATGGAAGGCCTGAATGCGCTGGAAGAAAACGTCGACTGCATGGTCGTCATCCCCAACCAGAATTTGTTTCGGGTGATCGACAGCAAAACCACCTTTGCCGAGGCCTTCGCGCGCGCCGACGGCGTGCTGTACCAAGCCATTCGGTCGGTTACCGACCTGATCGTCTTGCCGGGCCTGATCAACCTGGATTTCGCCGATGTCAAAACCGTGATGCAATGCCGGGGCCGCGCCATGATGGGGGTCGGCGAGGCATCGGGCCCGAACCGCGCTGTGCAGGCCGCCGAAGACGCCATCTTCAACCCGCTGCTGGATATTTCATCGATCCGTGGCGCCGAAGGCGTGTTGATCAACATCACCGGCGGCGGCAACATGACGCTGATCGAAGTCGACGAGGCGACCAATCGGGTGCGCAAGGAAATCGATCCGGAATCCCTGATTATTTTTGGCAGTACCTTTGACGCTAGCCTGGAAGACGCCATGCGGGTGACCGTAACGGCGACCGGTTTGCGCACACCCGCCCCGGCATCCGCCCCGGCCGCGTTACCGCTTTTTGGGGCCGACGACGCCGTTTAAAATTTCCGGTCCCGGATCAGGTCTACGGCCATTTCGTCCATGCGCAGGTATTGCGCCAGGATGTGCATGAGCGATTGGTGAACATCTTCGACGACTCCATAATTATCGCCGCTCACATGCAGGTTGATGGTGGCGATCTTAGCCGAACGACCGCCGTCGAAGCCGGTCATGGCGATGACATCGACGCCGTTATCTCGCGCCCACTGTGCGGCGCGGACGACATTTTCAGAATCGCCCGACGACGAAACGGTGATCAGCACATCGCCCGCCTGGGCCATGGACCGCAGTTGATAGACGAAGACATCATCGTAGGAAATATCGTTGGCAATGGCGGTGATGATTTCGATATTGGCGCTGAGCGAATTTACCCGAGGCAGCAGGGCGGTGTCCGCCTGGATGCCTTTCTGGTGGTCGCAGACCAGGTGATTGGAAATGGCCGCCGACCCCCCGTTGCCACAGCAATAGACGGTTGCACCACCTTTGTAAGCCGCCGCCAACACCGTCGCGGCCTGGCCCAGCAGGGCCCGGTCGACGGAACCTGCGCTGATTGCGTATTGGGCGAAATAGTCGTCGGTATAGGCCCCGATGGCGGGGTATTTCTGATCCGGGAAGGTCAAAACAATAATCCTCAAAACGTCATTGTCGGCGGTGACAAATCTAGTCGCTCGCCGGCCCCGCGACAAGGGCCACGGTGAAGCGAATGGTCCGGAATTATCTTTTTCGTGACAGGAGCCGCCCGAGTGTGGAAAGTTGCAGCCGAACAAACGGGGATTGAACATGAAACATACAGGCGCTGATGGCGGCGACGGGCCTTTTCGGTTTCTGGTCGAAGATGTCAACGGTAACACGGTCACGGGAACGCTCGCCGGGGGTGGGATCGGTGACGGCGAGGGCATCGTAGTACTACCGTCGGCCAGCACCGGCACTGTCAAATCCATCATCGATGCCGACGGCAATACGGCGTTGGTTGTGGCCGACGGCATCACCGTTTCGCCGGGCGACATGATTTGTGCGCAGGGTAACCGGGCGCAGCTTTCCGACCAGTTCCGGGTTAACCTGATATGGCAACACGAAGACCCAATGCTGCCGTCGCGCCCCTATTTGCTGAAAATGGGCGCGCGCGTGATCGCCGCATCGATCACCGACATCCGCTACGTCATCAATCCCGACACCCAATCCCATGAAAACGCCATGACCCTGCGCCGGGATGATGCGGGGGTCTGTAATATCGCCGTCGCCAGTCCGATCCCTTATGACCCGTTTTCAAAAAACCCGACGACCGGGTCCTTCACCTTGCTAGATAAGGAAAACCGGCAAGAAGTCGCCACCGGCACCATCGAATTCGGCCTCTACCGGGCCGACAACATTCATTGGCAGGCCATGGGCGTCGACAAGGCAGCTCGATCTGAAATGAAGGGCCAAAAACCCGCCGTGCTTTGGTTTACCGGATTGTCGGCATCGGGCAAGTCGACCATCGCCAACCTGGTTGATCAGAAGCTGTACGCGCTTGGGCGACATACCTATACGCTGGATGGCGACAATGTGCGCCACGGCCTCAACAAGAACCTGGGCTTCACCGACGCCGATCGGGTGGAAAATATCCGCCGGGTTGGTGAAACCTCGAAGCTGATGGTCGACGCCGGACTGATTTGCCTGGTCTCCTTCATCTCGCCATTTCGCGCCGAACGGCGCATGGCGCGCGAGTTACAGGGCGACCGCGAATTCATCGAAATCTTCATCGACGCATCGCTGGAAGTGTGCGAGGCGCGCGACCCCAAGGGCCTGTACAAAAAAGCCCGGGCCGGCGAGATCAAGAACTTCACCGGCTTCGATTCACCTTATGAGGCACCGGAAAATGCCGAGATTGTCATCCCAACGGGCGACATGGACCCGGAAGCGGCGGCGAATTCTATCGTTGAGTATTTGCTGGCGGAGGGGTTTGTTGAGGCGTGACGGGCAGGGCAAGCGATTGAATACATTTAACTAATTCTTCTTGGCTTCGTTTTGTCATTCGCCTATTTATGTATATTATAATAATTCTAATTAGCATACTGCTGAATGTAACAAAATTCATCAGAGCGTTACGTGTTCACTTCCCGCTGCCGACCTTCCAGGCAACGCAGGGCCCGATCACGCCTGTTGGCAGCCTGTCGCTCGTAGCGGATGTATTTAGAGAGTTCTTCTGTGGCCTGTTCCTATATCGAGGGTTGGCACGCTATCGCCGAGGCTAACAGGATCTTCGGCTTTGACGCCTGGAACAGGGAGACTGTCAAAACGAATTGCGTCTGGCAGGGAAGTGGCATTGGGAAAAATGTATGCTCCTATACGGCTCAGGTTCGTGTCAGTGTTCGTGCAGGTGACAGCGTAATTTTCCGTGAGGGCTGCGGGTCGGGGAACGGCACAGGGACGACGCCAGGAGAGGCCCACGACAAGGCCATCAAGGAGGCAGAGACAGACGCCATGAAGCGTGCCCTGTCGACTTTTGGTAATCCCTTTGGCTTGGCGCTCTATGATAAAGATCAAAAATGTGTTCGGCCGTCGCCTTCCAGGCGTCATAAGGCTCCAGCGACGTGGTGCGTTTACAGTGCTAGTGGCGAAAAGATTTGCGAAAGCACTGACCCAACCAAGTTCTGCTCGACCATCAAGGAGAACCTGGAGGCGGCGGCAGAACCAGATGTATTTATGGCATTTTGGAAAGCCAACCAAAAAATGGTTGCTGTTCTGCAAGACTGCCTCCCCGACCTGAGGACCGAGCAAGGGCGACACTACGGAAGTATTTTGGGCACTCTTTATACAGACAAGCTACAGGAATTTGCGGCCAGTCAATTGCGCCTTCGAAAAAATTTGGAGGTCTCAGCAAAGCAAGTTGCGGAAGCTGATGTGGCTGACTTGACGCCTGCTGATAACAATGAAATTGAAAAGGTAGTCCAGATTTCCGGAAATGCCATTGCCCCTTACACCAAGCGCATTCGTGATAAAGGGCACCTCAAGTTTGTTGCTTCTCAAAGTTGCCTTGTCTGTGGGCGAACGCCCAGTCACGCCCACCACGTCAAGTTTGCTCAGCCTAGGGCCATGGCCAGAAAGGTCAGTGACGAGTGGACAGTTCCTCTTTGCTATATACACCACCGCGCCCTCCACGATCGTGGGGATGAGAAAGCCTGGTGGAGAGACCAGAAAATCGACCCCATTGATATAGCCAATCAACTGTGGGCGAGCACAAAAAGTGGCGCCGACGATAATGTCTGTTTGTGAGCCCTCCCCCAAGTTATGAACGATACCATCTCGTTCTTCGCGCTTTCCTTCCCAAAATAGCCAGTTTTTCCAGCCCACCTACCAAAGCATCGGCACCTGACAAAAAGAATCATAATCCGACGTTAAACCAAGATGTCTCTCGCATATAAAAACGTCATCTATCTCGGGTGCGGGCCGGGGCACGTCTACGTTTCCTCCAATTATAGGATGGCGTCATCTTGGCATGACTTCCTATAGGGGTTTTAATCTATGCCGATGCGGCATTAGCTAGAACGAACACGCATGCCATATTTTGCATTCTCTTTGGTGAAGCATCCCTATCAAATGTGTTCGAGGCGTAGGTTGGGCGTCAACCGCTGCGTCCGTAGGTGTCTTCCAAACGGACGATATCTTCTTCGCTGATCAGATCACCGGACTGCACTTCGACCAAGTGCAATTCTTCGTCGGTGGCGTTTTCAAGCCGGTGTTTCGCGCCTTGTGGAATGTAAGTGGACTGGTTTTCGCTGAGGGTCAGAATCTCATCGCCGTTGGTAACCGTCGCCGTCCCCGACACCACAATCCAGTGTTCGGCCCGGTGGTGATGAAATTGCAAGCTCAGCTTTTCACCAGCCTTGACCATGATCCGCTTGACCAGAAAGCCGGGGCCTTCTTCCAAATTCTGATAATGGCCCCAGGGGCGAAATACCCGGCTGTGGATTTCGTGTTCGTGGCGGCCATCGTGGGCCAACCGATCGACAATGGTTCTAACTTCCTGAGCTCGATTCTTGGGGGCGACCAGAACCGTGTCATCGGTGGCGACAATGATCAGATCGGACACACCTATAGCGGCGATCAACGGTTTTTCGCTACGGATATAGCAATCGGACACATCGTCAATAATGGCATCACCCAAAACCACATTATTATTTTCGTCGGCTTGGGATATTTCCCAAAGTGCCGACCAGGCACCAATATCGCTCCACCCGAACGAGGCGGGCACGACCACGGCACGGTCTGTTTTTTCCATCACCGCATGGTCCATAGAAATGCCCGTCGACGAAGCAAAGGCCGTCTCGTCCAAACGCAGAAACGTCAGATCCCGCTGACCCTTGGCAACCGCATCTTGGCAAGCCGCCACCACATCGGGACAATGGCGACGCATTTCCTCGATCAACACGCCGGCGCGAAACAGGAACATGCCGCTGTTCCACAGGTATTCACCGGATTGAAGGTAATCTTGGGCCGTTGCCGCATCGGGCTTTTCAACGAAGCTATCAACTTTGAAGCCTCCGGCCACATCACCCAGCGCCGCACCGCGTCGGATATATCCGTAGCCTGTTTCCGGTTTGTCCGGGGTCATGCCAAACGTCACCAGCCCACCGTCCATGGCTGCTTGCGCACCAATTTGCACGGAGTTTAGAAAGCCGGCCTCGTCGGTGATCACATGATCAGACGGCAACACCAGCATCAAGGCATCCGGGTCGCTCTTGGCGATGCTCAGCGCCGCCGCGGCAATAGCCGGTGCCGTGTTGCGGGCCACGGGTTCAAGAATAATATCGCCTTCGGCGACATCCGCCTCGCGAAATATTTCGGCTACCAAAAAGCGATGATCGTCATTGCAAATGGCCAAGGCCGGGCCGAACATATCGCCGCTGACCCTGTCCAGGGTATCGCGAAACAAGCTGTTTTCCGTATACAACGCCAGAAATTGCTTGGGCCGCATGCGCCGCGACAAGGGCCACAACCGCGACCCGGAACCCCCGGACAAGATAACCGGTATAATATTTTCTGGAGAGCCTTTTGGCTGTATTTGGTCTGCGATAGCTGCTTTCCTTTATAAAAAAACGAATGCTGTTCTTTTCTCTTTCGAAAATTATCTCCACATTTTACAGATGACCGACGAGATTGTCTAACGTCAGGCCTATCGAAGAGACAATGTCTGACGTCAGCGCCTATGGAACAACTTAGCGGTATTGCATAAGAGAGGATTTCTGGTTCATCGTAATGACCCGAAGGGGAATGAAGATGAGACAGAAATCGCAGACAAGACAGACGGGTGCC
>FLOH01001522.1_pt1 | contig 34189 bp, 62 predicted proteins | sample 756751 | NCBI WGS metagenome assembly FLOH01 (sample SAMEA4026879, study PRJEB14308) | marine metagenome | biome: coastal water; material: water | depth 74 m
ATACCTATATTAATGGATTTAAAATAAATAAAAAAATATGAAAATATCTGAATTAAAAAAATTAGGATTTAAGAAAACTCACATTACTAAAGAAGAATCTGGCGAAGATGCTTTTGATTATTACACTTTAGAAATTGGTGATGATTATGAAAAATTTTGTCTAATATCTAAAGAGGTTATAAATAAAGAAATTGAATACGTGGAATTATTTAATTATACTTCATTCAGATTTACAACAATTAAAGATATAAAAGTATTAATAGATATATTGAAGATATCAATATACAATAAAATATAACTAAATTATGAAATGCTATAAATGTGATAAAAAAGCAATAGGTAGATTGTCTCCAGATTTAGATATAAAAGGAATACCGTTTTGTAAAGAACACAAAGAATTTATTATGATGGCATATATGGTTTTAATAACAGAAGGAGAAGATTCATTTAAAAAAATTATCAAATAAATTATGAGAGATTTTTACGAAATTTACTTTGAGATTTATGGCAAGAAAATGAAATGTATCATATCTGCCACAAGCGAAGAAAATGCTAAATATTTAGTGATGAGTAAAATTGTTTTCCATAAAATAAAAATACTCAAATCTAAAAAAACAGATAACAGTATAGATTTTTTACGTGGAATGCTGGGTATGGATTAATTTTCAATTGCATATCGCAATATTCAATAAGATGCGGTAATATATGATAATTATACTAACTTAAAATAGGCATAAATGTCCAGTTTATTAACATAAAAACTGGACATTTTTTTATATTTTATCCACCCATTTATCAATAGCCTTTCTCAATAGACTTCTAAAACCTAGAGTGGCTATTACAACTAAACCTAAAACCCATTTGTACCACTCTGGCAAGGCGTTTAAGCTAGTATAAGAATCAAGCACATACTTATTAAGTAAATCCCAAGTTGACGTCTTATACGCCAATATAAAAGGCACGATTGAAGCGACAAAAACAGGCACTAAAAATAGATATGTTAAAATATCATCTTTCCATGTGCTGTTCATTTGCCTAACAGTTTCTAAATCTATCTCATTATCGCTAGCAGAATTTGAAACAATGCGATTTACCTCAGCATTAACTCTAGCCTTTTCAATTTCGTGCGCCCCTTCTACTTTAATTTGATTAAGTTTTTGCTTATTCTCTAGAGCAGTTTTCCCTATTCCTAAGATGTTTAATATAATTCCAAATATATTCATTTTTTTTATGCCTTAATGTGTGGTTAATTATACTATCTATTCTTTCTTTATTTATAAAACTTGTATCTTGTTTTTGATTTGAATTATCTGTGTTTATAAATTGTAATTTGCAACTATATATAATAGCGCAAATAATACAAATTTTAGCCAATAATTTCCAAGTCAATTTCATCTTCTACATAACTCATTAAAGACTCCATAGCATCACGACTTCTTATAACGTCAATTTCTCCGTCATTATTAATATCTTTTAAATCCGTTCCAATTAAAATACAGCCCAAAATATCAGTGTGGTAATTACCTTTATGGATCAAAATATATTCTCTATTTGGTACATTTAAAACGTGTAAATGATTTCCGAATTTAGAGCTATTTCTTTTAACACATTTATAATTTCCATTTGGAATACATGAAATATCGTGTTTATTCTCTTTATAAGGTAATTCTAAAGAATCGAAATCAGTTATTATATTATCGTTATAATTCAACAAATACAATACGCCTATCGTCTGCTTTTCACTTTCATCTATTCTAGTTAATAATAGCCTCATTTGCTAAAAAATATTTTAGAAATCCAACCAACAACACCACCTAAACCAGTAAAAAAAATAACAAGACCATAAACTAATTTTTTATAGTTTTTAATTTCCTTGATGTCAATATCTAAATCTTCTACCTTTTCAACTATTCCTTTTTTATTAGTGTCTTTATCAGAATATAAATAGCTTTCTATTTTTGCAACCCCGTTTTTTATATCGTTAATTTCACTAGATATTTTTAGCTGAAAATCAGATTGTTTTTTACCTAGAGCCTCAACTAAATCATAGGTTTTTTGTGATTGCGATTGTGCCATAATTTAACTAAAAATATGGTTTGGTGTGGTGGGAAAGCATTCATATTGTTCCCATGCTGTTGGTTGTTCGCCTTTCCACAAAATATCCACATCATAAGTTGTACCTTTTATAATATCTACTAAAGGTAAACCATCAGCATCAAAAGTAGGCATTCCTTCTTCGTCTAAAATAGGTATTCGTTTATCTTGAAATCCTAAAATAACAATACCATGTATATCTTTAGAAACTGTTTGACCTTCTTCTAATTCTAGCGTTTTTAATAAATTTAACGCTTTTGTTTTCGTACTTATTGAGTATCTTTTCATAATTATAGAGTTGTTAAAGTTATCATGTCAGCACCTGAAAGTTCTGTATCATAAACTATTATTCCTTTTGTTTTACCATAGAATTGACTAGACGATGCGCCACTTGTAAATTGCAAACCTGTAAGAACACCAGCACCAAATACAGACCCAGATGCATCCGTACCTCTCAAAACACCATCAACATAAAAATTAAATGAATTTAATGCAAAAGATATAGCTACCTTATGATAATCTTTCACATCTGTTACCGTATAAGTGAAAGACGCTTGTGCTGCGCCGCCAACATTTATAGATGCAAATATTTGATTGGTTGCTCCATTATGACCTATTAAAACCCTGTTTGCAGTAGTTCCATCGCTTATAGTGATAGCTTTCGCAGCCACAGCATTAGATGTTTCGTGACTAGCAATATAACCATATAGAACACCGCTAGTATTTACACCACTAAATAAAGTTGCATCTCCTGCGCCAGTAACGCTATCCGCTAATCTTGTTGTTGTACTTCCCTCTGCTGCTAAAGTTATATCTGTAAAAGTTGGAGAAGTTGCAACGCTTCCTGTTTCAAGTTGTGCGCCGAATATGTATAGTCCTTTACCTGTACCTAAATATGTACCTGTCACAACTCCCGTTGTATAGCTATCAGGTAATATAAGTACTTTGGGTATTGTATTTGTTGCAACAGTTGTATAGGTTATAGATATTCTATACCAACCATTTGCTAAAGCGTCAATTTTTGCTGTACCTACTGAGGAATCTAAAATTGTTCCATTAGATAAATCAAAAGAGCCATAAGCTAAAGTATAACCATAATCATAAAGAGCAATTTTACTTCTATCACTCGCTTTTGCGTATATTGATACTGTATTTGCCCCATTTCCAATAGCATTAAAAACTAGTATATTATGTTGCCCATTACTCGTATCCTCAACCAATTTAAAAGCACTTGTAGGAAAATCTACACTTGGAGATGAATAGCCTTGTACTTCTTGAATAGTGAATGTTGTTAATGATACCGTATTACTTGCAGTTCCTGTTTGAAGCATTAAAGCACTTGAAACTGAACTTATAAAATCAGTATAAAATATTTGTGAGAAATTTACATCCGTAATCGTAGGGAAACCTAATCCCGCTCCCGAAAAAGCATTTAAGTGTAAACTACCACCAACTGATTGAGTTCCTGTGATAGTTATTTTATAGGTTTGCCCTGTTACCGAATTAAAGCTTTTTCTTATCCAATCATTAATTGATACAAATGTATAAGAAGTTGCTGAAACAGGTGTTGCTGCTAGTGCTGACCAATTTGTAAAGTCCCAACCACTTATAAGGTCTGCTCCTACCGTTGTTGCATCTCCTTCAATCGTTGCACCTGATTTTGTCCAATATGGATTTGCGTAAGAAATCGGATAAGTAATTAAATTCGTTGCTTGTGGTTCTGTATTTAAAACAGGACAACCACCAATAGCATCGTAATTTAAAGATGGTACTGTTGCAGCTATTAATTCTAAATTCAAATCTGAATTAACTTTGTGCTTTAGTCCTGCTCGTGCTACTGTAAAATCGCCAGTTCCATCAGTTGGTAGTACGCTGTATAATTTAGCGGCTTTCACTCCACTTGGTATCATTGCTAAAATTGGTGTACTCATAATCTTTATTTTATATTTTTATACATTTTAAACTTTCTATTGTGCCTCCGTCTGCTAAAACTCTATCTCTAAAAATAACCGCATTTGGCGTATATCCTATCGCCGTATCTCCAGCCCAAGAACTTTCATAAACCACACCCCAATCAATAGAATTTATAAAACCTTGCCCCCAAAATACGCTATTGTTTAACGTTCCTAATCCCCAATCGCTCATTTTTTATCTTTTTTAAATAAACATTCAACTTATTTATATGCTTTTGCTTAGGCTTATAATTGCCTCTTTTATTTTTTAAATTACCCATCCACTAAAATCTGATTTTTTACTTGGAAATACATCTTCATTTGTATTGTTTGTATATTCTGGAAATAAAGAATAATTAAAACACATGTAATCTATAAATCTGTTTGTATAACTATCTGCTATATTCCTTTCTTTTTCCACTAAATAATCAATCTCATTTTTATCAACGCTTGTACTTGCTTCTCCTGTATGTTTAAAAACGCCTTTATTAGCAACCGTATAAGCTGCAAAAGGTAAATACTCAACCAAAGCCCAATGTATAAGCATCGGCTTAACGTAGGTATCCGTAAGCGTTAAATAATCGCCTGTTAATGTACCCGCAACTATGTCGCTTTGTATTTTCTCTAGTAAATTTGTGCCTAAATAATTCTTAATATGTATGTCTTGAGCGATTGAAACGTACTGGATAAACTTATCCGTATCTACATTACCGCTTAGAATGCTATATTTTTTTAAATCTGTTTCTGTAATTAAAAGTGCTTTTGCCATTATCCTTTATAATTTGGGTGATGTCCGTTATTAGGCATATATCTAGGCTCTGTTGCCACTTCTTTATCATTTCTAACTTTATAACCTAAAGTTTCAGCCTTTGCTCTTGATATTGTTTTTACGTTTGGATTTTTAACATCTATATTTGTGTTTTTAGCACTCATAAAAGTTTGTCTAAACCATTTGTGATGACAATTTACGCCACCTTTATAAAGAAAAATATCATATTTTTGCCCATCATGACCTTGCCCTTTGTTTACCTTTTCGGAATCTGTATTAACAATATCTTCTTTACGATAAACTTTATCAGCATTTATCAAATCATTACAGAATTTTCTTTCACCAGTTTTGCTTCCAGCATATTTATATCTAGTTATAAATTTTACACCATCAATAGTTTTATCTTGATCGCTTTTAGAATTTGGTCTTGCTGTTATGAATTTTTGCCAAAATGAAAGTTTTGTTTTGTTAAGCTCTTCAATTTCTAAATCATAATCATTTTCTCCGTCATAATCAACCTCTGTTTCGTCAATTAATAACCATTCCTCATTTAGAATTTCCCCTTTGCTTATTAAATCATTATCAGAACTCATTGTAACGCCTCCTGTCGCCTCTTCTTTAGCATCTGCATTCATTCCATCAGTATTAATAAAATCAAGCGGCTGCAGGGTCTTAAAATACAAATTTAAGCTAATATCATTAACTGCTAAAATAGTATCCATAGCGTCTGTTATTTCCTCTTGCATTGAATTTATAGTAATGTTATCAAAAAGTAAAGAGGCTGTTTTAATTTCGTCTGCATTATTACCTAAACCACCGCCAGTTTCACGTACTCCGATAAGCATTGGGCTTGTTACCCTATGCCCTACAATTAACTTGCTTCTACATTCCTCTGATAGATATTGGTAATGTGCTGGTGCATCATTTAAAGGTAAATCTGTTACCGTTGTTTCGCTTTCTTTATTTGAATTAAAAGCAACTATGACTTTTTCACCTCTTGCGCCAGTAAGTTTTTTTAATACATCATTTTTAACTTGCTTTCTTTTCTCTTCGTCTGGAACGCCATTATTAAAATTAATTACTTTTGTTCCCGAAAATCCATTAAGAGTATCGTTAATTAAATAATCTGCAATTTCCTCCTCTAAAACAGCGTAAGGCAAAGCACCTACATAATCAACGGGACTGTAGTAATCAAACCCAGCTACATAAGATTTTAATACAAATAATTCATTGCCTTTTTTGTTGCCAAAACCAAAGGCGTTAATTCTTTTAGGATTATCGCTAGGTTTAATGTCGTCCCAATCTGGATGATAATACCAAGCCTCAATATCGCCATCTTTATTAGCCTTTTCAGAGCGTAAAGTATTCATTGGAAAATGCGAAACCTCAACTATTTTTCCTTTATCATAGCTTATCTGAAACGAAGCCATACCTAACATTTTCTTATCTTTAATAAAACGCCTTAAATCTTGTTTTTTAAATAAAGAAATCATTTGAGCAAATTGCTCTGGTCGTCTTGAAGCATCCGTTGCGCTAATCCCTTTGCCATAAATTTGATTTGCAATTCCGTTTATAATAGAATTATTCGTGGTTGATCCAATATATCTATCTATTAAATATTGAAAATAGTTATTGTCACTTCCATATTCTATCCACTCTTTATTTCTACTTTCGATTATCTCTGGAGATGTATATTTGCTTAGATTTACTACTGTGTAATCGCTCATATTGTTATAAATTCATTATTACTTGAATGTTGTGTATATGTCCCGTTGTTTATAGAATAGTCTGCAACCGTTTGCGCTGTGCAAAATACTTTATCTTTATAAACAATCTCTCTATTGTAAATATTTAATTCACTTAGACAAGTTTGCCCTTCAACCGTTCCACCATCAGCTTCTACTCTTACAACATAGTCTGATATTAAACTCTTGTAAGCTGTTATATTATAAAACCTACCTTCAACTAAACTAAATATCAAAGACGCTGTTAAGTAGTAAGTGCTTAAACTAAAAACACCATTTACTTCAACCTCTGTATTGTTTTGTTCATCCCGTAAAATTAAAAAATCACATAAATCTTGACGACCTATAAATTTTATATTTTGCGCTGTTGCTATTGGTTTTAAAATTATCATCTATTGCTTTTATATTAAACAATAAAAAGTGTTTTTTGTTATTTATTAAATAAAAAAGAGGTGCTATTAACACCCCCTTTTTTAAATCAAACCGAAAAAATATATAAACCTAAACTCCTTCCGTAACTGTAAATCCTGCTGCATTATCCACTAAAGCGGCTGCTATAAAGTCTGCCGGTGCTTTCTCAGTACCAACAAAAGTTATATTATACCCACTTAAATCGCCCATTGCAGCACCTGAGGCTGTGTTTACTGTACACTCGCATCCATTTTCTGAACCTGCTAGTCTAAAATTACCATTGTAATCTTCAATGATTATTTGAGGTCTGCCACTAGCCAACAGTTTTAACTGCGCCTGTGTTGCTAGATCTTGTTTTTTCAGTACAATAGTTCCTGTTTGTGTCCAAAAGTTTGAACCAGTTGCTCTATCTGATGTATTTGCTTCGTCAAAACTGTTAGCACCCTTTAAATCATATTTAAAAGTAGCCTTTGCAGCAGCTAAAGCGGTAATTTGTTCCGCCGTAATTGTTGCTAAACCATAAAAGGTACTGTCATAATTTATAAAGTACACCGCTCTTAAACCCCCTACACTTTGTTTGCAAGGTTCTAATCTTCCTAATGTTAAATCACAAGCCATAATTTTTTATTTTTTTATTTTTATTTTAAAAAAAAATAGGTAGAATAGCTACAACTAAACTACCCATTTTTTAATATTATTAATTTAATCTATTATACTGGCGTGTAAAGCACCAATTCAGAACCGATACCATATTGAGCAGCTGCTGTGTAACGCATTATAACTCTCACATTTTGAGAACCGTCAAGATCCGCCATATCAATTACTTTTACTTCGGTAGAATCATTTAAAAGACCTGTACCAAACCATAAGTTTTCTTTTTCACCTGCCATGATGTAATTTGAGGCTAAACCGTTTGCTACAAAAATTGGCACACCGTCAAAAGATAAAGAACCGTTGTTAGACCATTGCGTACCCATTGCATTTGTACCGTTTGCACCTAAACCACTTGCACCAAATCCACCTAAAGCTCTAATGTATGCACGTGCTACATTTTGAGAAACATAAACGTTTAATCCAGCACTTCCGTAAAGAGCAGCAGGAATAGCATCAACTACTTTTCCTAGTTCAGCAATTACGTTGGCAGCTGTTACAGTTGTTCCAACTACATCAACTACAGTTGCATCTGCTGTGGCTAAAGTTACAAAACCATCATACTGTCCAGCCGTGGCGTTTGCACCTCTCCAAAGGCTTATTTCATTTTCTTGTGCTACTTTAGCAGCGATTTCAGCTACTAAATAATCTTGAAAGTTTTTAGGCAAGTTATCGAAAACAGAAATACCCATAGAAATTGCTTCCCAATCACTTCTAAAATCTTTTTTACAAAGTTGTAAATTTACTTGAAATTCCTCCGGGGTAATTACTCTTTCTGTTAAAGTAACTGAACTTGCGGCTGTGAAATCACAAGTAGCGTTAGCACTCATTGCGCCAATTGCTAGTTTTTTAACAGTTTCTTTATACTTGATATTTGGTTTAACTGTTACACCACCATTTGCGATAGTGTTACCAGATAAAAGAGCTGCTGATATGATTTGTTGTTTAAACTCACCAGCATAGGTTGTTGTAATACTTGTTGTTGTTGCCATAATTTTTAATTGTTAAATAATTTTTTAAATACTAATTCTTTTGCACCATACGTGCGATTTTGTGAATACAAATTTTGTTTTTTCTTTTCTACAAAAGCCTCTGGGCTGTGTTTAATAGGCTCAACAGATAACTCAACCTCTACTGCATTTTCTACTTTTTCTTCTTTTTTAACTTCTTCTACTTCTACTTTTGATAAAGAAAGAGCGTCAATTTTCGCATTTAACTTTTCAATTTCAGAGAAAAAAGTTTCTTTAGAAATACTATCAATTACTTTTTTAGGAAGTGTTTTAACTTCTTCAGCAGCTACTGGTACATCAGCAGGTGCTACTTCTGATGCAGGGGCTTCTTCTGATACGGCGTCTTTGATTTCTGATAAGATACCATCTTCTGCAATTATCATTACTCTACCATCTTCTAGGATATACTCACCTATTGGAATAGGTATTCTATCTTCTGCTGATACAACAAACACCTCCGCATTTGGCTCAAAAACATCGGCTTCTATCACCGTACCATTATCAAGTTTCATTTGCTCAAGTTTTACCTCTAAGCCTAGAACCTCTTTAATTTTGTTTAAAATTGTTTTTTCTTTCATTGTGTTTTACTTTTATATTAAACATTTATTTATTTATTTTGTTATAAATTCAATTTCTTGTGGTCGTTCTAATACCATTATTTTCGACAATGGTAACGTTATCTACTGCGGTCGATATATCTCCAATACCTTGTGCTATTATGCTACCATCGCAGCAATCAATGCTGTATGTACCGTCATCACATAAACACCCTCTTTTACTATCCTTTGGGCTTGTTTTACTTGCTGTTTTTTTCTTTGCCATTTATTATATTTTTGATTTGTTCTATCAATTCTGAATCTTCTGATTTCATTTGTACCTTGTCAGCAAAATAGCCCTCAATGCTAAAACCTTTTACCTTACCAGTCTTAACGTAGTCATTCCAAATTTCATCATTATCAACTTTCATAGATACCATCCATGTGTTTTTTGGTACACTCAATCCGTAGTGTTTAGATTTATCCATTTCGGGATTAGATACTATCCAAGACTCTACAACTGCCATATCTTTTAATTTCATGTCATGCTCTAAAGTAGCATTGCCTTGACGTGATTTTTTAAGATATAATTGCGAGGCTTTGTTTACCGTATCGCTTGAAAAGAAAATGTAAAATTCTTTATCTTTGTTTCTGCGATAAATATGCTTGTTTGGTATTAAAGCAGCCCCCATTAATATACGCTTTTCGGTATCTACTGTGGCTAGTTTAATCTCTTGATTTGCTAAAGCTATAAAGTCCGATTCAATGGCTGGGTCAGAAACAACAGATATAGCTTCAATGCCATTCATTTCATCGTTCTCATCTAAAATTAATTCTATAATGTTCATTCTTTGTTTTTATATTAAACAATTAATTGTGTTTTTTGTTATAAATTAACCTAAGCTAGAAGATTCAACTATATTTCTATCTAAAGACTGTGCGCTTGTAATGTCATTTGATACTACATACGCTTGTATGGGTTGTTGTGTTTGGCTTCCTATTGCTGTGGCTAATTGATTTGTACCGCTACTTCCTACGATGTTAAATGATGGCGATTGTGCTTGCGGTGCTTGTATTTGTGGTACTGAAACAGATTGTGGTATTGATATTCCAGCACCCCCAGAAATAGAAGATGATGCCTTAGCAGCACCTTTTATAGCCGATATTATACCAACCGCTTGTGCTGCATACCCAATAAGCATTGGTATATTTTGAGGAAAACCAATCTTTGCTGTTTGTGCTGTACCCTCAGAAACCGCAACTATACTTCTTGCGACCGCTTGAGTAGAAAAAGCAATGGTTCTACTAATTTCTAAAGCTAATTCCTTAGCTAATAGTAATTGTTTTGCTATTAATAAAGCTTTGCCTAAACCTGTTTCCGCACCTACTATTTTCGTTAAATCATCTAAAGCTTTTAATTTGATATTTTTTCTAGCTAATTCTATATTTTTCTCGTTATCTAATAACTTTTGGTCTAATTCCTGTTTTTTTGCATTAAATTTTGACTGTGCATCTACTCTTGCTTGAGTACCTATCGCTAGGTTATTAATATTAAATTGCAACCTATCTAATTCACGTTCTTTTTCTTTTTCTAGCGTGTTTCTTTGTGCCTCTAATCTTTGTAGGTCATTTTCAATTTGTTCATCTAAAAACTTTTTTTCTTCTATTGCTAAAGTAGCGGTGGATTCTGTTTTAGATTTTAATAAATCATTTGCCTCTTTTTCTAAAGCAACTCTATTTACTATCTGCTCACTTAAAAAACCTTCTATTTGAGCTTTAATTCCTAATTCATTATTTTGTGCTGCAAGTAAAGCCGTATAATTTGCCGTACTACTATTTTTATCAAAGTCAGCTTGAGCTGCAGCAGTTTGCAACTTAGCCTGTTTAGTCATATCAATTTCTTGCTGATTTAATATTTTAAGTAATTCATCATTTGCTTTTTTACGATCTTCAATACTTAATAAATCATTATCTCTTATTTGTCTTTGTTTCTCTGCTAATCTATCGTTCTTTTCAATTAATCCAGCTTGTAGTTCCGCAGCAACGGCGGCAGTTTTCTTCAATTCTACTATGGATTTCGCATTCTCATAAGCACCTTTAACACTAATTTTAGAAACTTTTTCTATTGATTCTGTAACAAAACTTGTAACTTCTCCAGCAGCTTCTACAATATTTTTTGCTATATTTTTACCAGCATCAATCGCATCACTAGCAACACCACCTATCGCTAATTTAGTTTCTAAAATACCTTTGTTTAATTCTTGTATCTTTCCTTTATCATTCCCTCCAAAGAATGATTTTTCCCAAATTAATTGAGCTTGTTGTATTCCTAATTTAATACCATAGAAACCTAATTTAAGTGGTGTTATTCCAATAGTTATTAAACCTTTTATAACTTTACCTAAAGCGTCAAAACCACCTGTTGCTTTGCTTACACTTTCATATACACTTACTAAGGTATTTACAAATTCATTAAATACTAATGATAAAGTTTCTGTAACCGTTGCGAAAGCATCCGCAACCTTTTGATTGCTTTTAAATATTTCAGATAATTGCGTAAATAAAGCAATAACTAAACCAATACCAGCAGCTTTTAAAGCAGTACCTATCCCTTTTACTGCTGTGCCAATACCTTTGACTTCTTTTTCTGTTTTTTTAGAGGCTTCGCCAACACTCTTAACGCCTTTCGCTAAGTCATCAACCTTTTCATTAACATCTTCAATGCTTTTATTAGCTTTGTCAATCTTTATTTCTACCTCAAGTATTTCCTTTTTCATTCTTTCATTTTTCTTTTAATCTGTTCAAACCCTTCCTTTAAACTCTCTGGCATTTTATATTTGCCTTTGGCTATTTCTATATTTTCAGAAACGCCATAAAATTCATCTATATTTAAAAGTTTCAATACTATCATTACACTTCGTTTATTAATTCTATTTCACTTTCTCCTGTTTGTAAATTCGTTGTGATATTATTTATCTTATGAATTTTCCCACTAATTATAAACCTATCGGCAAGTGTATAATTAAGTAAAATGCTTAAAGGTAAAAATGCCTTTACTTTTATTATCCTTGCTTTGATATTAAACACAGACGTTATAAAGGTATCATACCATTTGTTATAAAGACCATTGTCATTTGTTGCTAGAGCGTATTCGTCAATCTCACTTCCAAAATTTAAAGTACGTGTTGAACCCGGAGCAACATTACTCATTCTGTTAAATGTAGTTAGACCTGTACCTGTTATATTCTCAAAACCTATGGTTGTGGTAATTGTATTGTATTCGTTATAAAAAACAACAGGCTTAGTTAGTACGGGATCTTGTTTGTCATCTACAAAGAAACCATAACCTATCCCTGTTAATGAATTATCTATTGAATCATTCAACCTTTCATAAAGTAAATGTTCAAAATCTAAATTTATATCATAGCTTCCGCCATCAAATATATTACCAGAATCATATATTAAATCACCAAATGTTTTATTATTTAATTCTTTAAATTGTTTTGCCAGTAATGTTGATGGCTCTTGATATTTAAAGTTAATAACTCTATAAGGCAAAGCCCTATTAACATCACTTTTTGAAACATCAACGTATTTTGTTATATCGTAATTTACACCCGCACTATAAAAATCATCTAAATCTTTAACACGAATTTCTCCGTTTAAAACATAAGCTGTTAGATTAAACATTTTAAATAAAGATGTTAAATAATCTATTGTTTTAATCTTAGGTAGCTGTTCACCAATTATAATAGTTGACAAGATATTATTACTTGCGGGTGATGTTGTATAAGTGTTTGTAGTTGTCGTTGTAGAACCAAATTCATCAACGACGTATTTTGTTACAAATAATGAAGGGGTAAATGAAGTTACACCGTCACTTGTTGATATGGTTAAACTAGGCTCATAGCATTGCTCACCGTAAATTGAAATAGTTTTGACTTGAACTCCTGTTAAATCTGTATATGATGCTAAAGTAGTTCCTGTTACTTCGTCTTTAATTACAATGTCATATTTTTTTGATATTGGTACAGGTGTAATTGTATATTGTAAATCATAATAAATATCTTCATAACTAGCATTAAGTATTTCTGTGCATAAAGCAGGGTAATAAGGCAAAGCGTTTGGTGTCCAATCTGCATAGTATATTATCTTTGATTGTAAAGAGCCTCCACCAATCATTGCACCTTTATTCCTATGTAATAATAAATAAGTAAGACTAAATGCTGTACTTGTTAAAAAATCATCTTTATTAAAAGTGATACCATACTTGTTTTCAATTGCGGTTATTATTAAACTGTTTTTAATCGCTGGTTTTAAATCAGTATAATTAATTCCATAAACATTACCACTTGCAGGTGATGCTCTGTATAAATTTACATCCGTAGCTGTTGCTGCTGTTTCTGCTGTGCTATCGTAATTTAATCTGCGGGTGTGTGAATTTAATGGATAAACAATATGTCTAGCTACATTCTCTTCTACTAAACCTGATATAATATTATATTGTAATCCAACTCTTAATCCGCTCTCTACAATAGCCTCTGTGTATGGATGGTTGTAGTTTGATAATTCACTACCTAAAGTGTCTAATTGGTCATCACCTAAAAGGTCAGATAGTGTAACTGTTTCACCAAAGAACACGACCTTGTAAGAATAAGGTTTGTTATCTTTTAAACTAACAGAATTTAATCTTAACTTTCCTTTTTTATAATCACTACCATTTAATTTGATTAGTGCATCTACTTTAAAACGTGCGTCAAAACCACCTACAATGTCATAATTATAATAATGCTTGAAGATTTTATTATTTGTACGTGAAGCTGGTATATTAAACTGCTTAGAAAAAGCAGTAAATACCTTTGATATATCCCTTACGTTTTGGATCGTGTCGTTTACAGATATAATTTCATCTTTAAATAACTCTACCTTTTCGCCAGATATGTATAATTGCACTTCATTCATTATCTTACAGAGTTTATTTTATCATAAGCAAAAGAAGCATCTATTGTGTAGCTTATTAGTTTATCATTTAAGACGGTTTTAAACGCCATAGAAGAACTAGAAATATTAATTGGTAGCGTAACACTATCCATTTCTATCCACACCTTCTCCGATAACATTAATTGCCTAAATACTTCGTTGTATTCCTCTGCGTAAAATCCTGTATTTAATGTTAAAGTTTCTTGTCCTTGTTTGTTCAATATTCTATTTTGATGACTTGATGAACTGTATGTACCGCCTGATAGTATGTTTGATTTATATTTGTTATCTGATGTGTTTAATTTCGTATCTGTTCTTTTGAAAAACCATAAGTCTTGTAATGCACCGAACTTGTTTACAAATGTAACTTTGTATGGTGTGTGTTTACACTCTTCAATAGTCTTAACCTTTATAATCTCTAAACCACTCGCTGTGATAATATGTATGGTATCAACTGGAAATATATCTAAAGTATCTAAGAACGCTTGTAAACAGGCACTATCTTCATAAGTACCACCGTCTGCAATTACTCTTTCTTTATAAGAATCAATACCATCACCAGCATCGCTTATGTATTTTATAATTGTGCTTGACACAACTAAAGCGGATAATGTAGTGGTGTAAACTTCCACACCATTATTAAAGAATTTTATTGTCTTTGCCCCATCTGACAAAACTGGTATTCTTGCAGGTGCGTCGTCATTTTTATATATGATACTATTTGATTGTAATTTATCTGATGTATTTTGCGGATTAACGCCATCTTCAAAATAACCATATCCATCGTAAGCAGATAGTGGAACTATTGTTAAAGGTGTTTGCGCAACTGCGCTAACATACTCCGTAATCTGATAATCAACCCAAACCATTTGAGAAACGTATGCACCAGCAAATGTTACGTCTAAATAATCACGCACCAATTCGCTTATCTCAAAAGTAACACTGGCATTGTAAGCTGTTGACGTTAAAGAATATGTTACCGCTGGGCGTGATGATGTTTGTGTGCCTGTATATATATACAAGTCTAAAGTAGCAGATGTTAGATTTGCTATTGTGTGATAAATATGATACGGACTTCTTACATTAATTTTACTCATTCTTTTGTAAATTTTATAAATTCTGATACGTCTAAACCAAAGGCTTCGATAACTTCTTCTGGTAAATTCTCAAATGCTTTTACATAAGGCTTAGTAAAGAAAAGACTAGGCTTCAGACCTTGTGCAAATATTCTGTTCTGTAAAATAAAACCTATCGTTCTATAATTACCTTTAGCAAACCTACCGTCTTTAGTTCTTAATCTTATATGTCTAGCCTTAGCCCAATCTGCTATCGGTTGCATTGGTGGCTTCTTACCTCTAAAACTGAAAGGACTTAGTGGTGCTTTTTGTTTACCGTTCTTAACTTTGCTTGGGTCTGCACCACGCACCCCTTTATCTTGGAAGATACCATACTCCTCCATGATAAACTTTAAGCTAAAACTATTTTTGTGTACCTTCAAATCATAACCCACACTATCCCACAGCTTCTTATTCACGTTCTTTTTCTGACGTGTTAAGTTTCCCCTCGATTGACTTACTACGTGCTTAGCGAATCTCTGTAAAGCTGTTTTGGTGTTGGCTAACATACCGTCATATCATTTATAATATCAACATCAAATGTAACTGTCCATCCTGCCAAACCGTTTTCAAAACGGTCAACAAAAGCCTCAATACTTGGATTACCATTCAATTGATATAAGTCATCATGTAAAGAGCCTCTATTTAACAAATCTAAAAGTCTATTGATGACGGCTAACTGTGTATTAAATACATCCTGCTCGTTGTTATTCCCTTGAAAGTAATCAGTAGGTAGGTCTTTATTGTAATCCACAATATCCATACATAAAAGGCTTACGTTGAACGTCCATATCTGTCCATTATAAACACCTGTATTAACTATAAAATGCGATAATGGAAAGATTGTTTGCTTCTTTAAATCCACGTCGTAGATGTCGCCATACGTTACTGTATTAACAAATTCATCTAGCAATAGAGTGTCTTTTATTTTCGTTGTTAAATTATAAAATCCTTTCATTATTTAAACTTATTTTTAATCTGTTTATTCTCAAATTCCGCTTTATCTACTTCAAATGCCAACTTCATTAAGCAAGTGTGTAAGGTAAGCTTAGTAATTTCGTCATATCTTCTAACATCACTTTGAGCGAGGGTATCAAGTTCTTGATAGCTTCCCCATTTTCTGCCGAAATTTGACCTTTCGTCTGTTCTATTTTCGTCTGTTTCTCCAAATAATTCGGGATAGATTTCAGCAATTCGTTTGTTAAATTCCAAAAAAAAACCATTGCACCCATAACAATACCCAAAGGCATATCTAACATAAAATCCGCCCACTCACTTGTGCCATTATATTCTGTTATCAAATACTTATTGCCCTGTTTCTGTTTGATAGGTCTGTACATAACAGCCATTGCCTTGTGCATATTCTTCCAGTCGTTTATATAGCTTGTAATGTCTTTATTTTCGCCATAGGTAATCTCATCTATCTTTGGTATAAAGCCAAACTTAGAACCGTTTAAAGTAAATTGTAGTGAGTGTTGTGGCTTCTGTTCAAACAGTAAGTTTAAATAATTTACAAGCCTGTCAATTTCTGATGCTTTGATTTGATTAACTCCTTGCGCCTCTAGGTTTAGAAAAATGCGTAGGTAGTCATCTTGTGTGGGTTCTTCAATCTTTATAAACTCTTGATATTGTCTTAGGGTAATATCGTTTAAAGATTCTGGTATGTCTAAAGATACTTTCATATCTATTAAACAAAAAAATAGTATTTTTGTATAAAGGGCTAATCAATATACATAATATTGCCCTTTGTTTGGGTTGTCTAAATGGAAGATAACATTATACCGTACCCCATCAATTGCGTGATTCCAATCATCAACATATAATTTTGAACCCTTATCAACATAAACATAGTTGTTTAATTCTTTAGCGATGTTAATTGATTCGGGTGTAATGATTAATTCATAGTCCTGCATTCTGACAATACCGCTCTCTATCGTACCCTTTTTAACCGCCTGTATGTTTACACCTTTAGCCTGTAGGTCTGATATTAAACGAGGCTCTGCGCTATCAGCAATGATAAGTTTATTATTTACTTTGTTTAGTATAATCTTAGCAAGTGCATCAGTTCCTAAACCATTACGATATATCAATTCTTTTAAATAGATTTTCTTTTTGTTTTTATCAATAGCAACTTCTGTTAAAGTATCCGGATCGACACTAAAACCAAAATCCATTCCACAAGACGTCTGCAGATTGTCAGGATTAAACTGACCATAAGACCAATTATCAAAAACAACACCCTCTGCTTTTTTGAGCCAACTGCCAAGTATCTTATGCTTATATTTATTAGGGTTATTTACTTTAATTTCTTCTAATCGTTTAATATAAGATTCAGATAAGTTTAATATATTATCTAGGTATGTTGTATGTATGTAACAAGTATCTCCGACTATGCCATTAAACCCCTCTGAAACACCACGACTTTCAAAGAATTTCTTATAAATCCAATGCTCTTTAGTTGTTGGATTCATTATTAATATAATTCTATTCTGCTTTTCCTTATCTCTAATTGATAGGTCGATAGTATCGAAATCATCTTCACTCATTAACTCCTCTGCTTCATCCAGAATCCAATTATTAACGCCTTGTAAAGATTTAAGGTTTGCAGTTTGATTACCAGCAGAAGTTTTAAGACCTCTGAATATTACAGATGATCCGTTTTTATTGTTTATAATTTCATCTTTGTTAATAGTGTAGTGGTGCGCCCAATCAAATATTTCTAGCTTATCTAAAAATTCTGGTATTATAGATAGCCTTGCAGAAGTCATTGTGTAACGTGTGAATAACGTTTTACTTTTCTCTTCCATTGTGAGCATGGTACTAAAAGAAGTAGCCGTGTAAGATTTAGAACTTCCACGACCACCTGTTAAAAGAAAATACCTACACTTTTTATTCGCTAAGTTTTTATATTTACTGTTTAGTATCAAAAAATTTCACTATTGGAATGTTTATATTATCGCCCCCACTTGTAACATCAACCCGTTGTTGTGGTTTGCCTATGTAATATTCTAATAGAATTTTAGCTGCCTGTATATCTTTATCTTTAATTGCCTTGTCTTGAAGCATTACTAATAAGTCTATTAATTCACTAGGGCTTAAAGCATCCTCTAATATTTCCTTATATTGATTTTTCCGCTTATCAATACCTTTAGATTTTGTACTATTTCCCCCGTTGTTTTTTCTTTTATCCATAATTCAATATAAATCAATATTTGATTTTATTCTTTATCATATTCAACATATATTTTCTCTAAATCCCTGACCATATTTCTAACACAACTAGGGCAATTAGAAATCTCTTGTTTTTTATTTAAAATTCTATTGTAAATTGGTATTAATATTTTCTGGTCATCACTTGTTATAATCTCACGCCCTGTTTTAAAAAAGTCTTTTAAGATTGTATATTCTTTTTCTTCTAAACAGTTTGGTTTATTATAAGGGAATATTTTATTTAGAAGTTCTTTGCGTTTATCACATCCACAGTCTTTGCCAAAAACCTTTTCAACTGCTGTTTTAATACCAGTAGCTTCAGTTATTTTTTCTATGGTATCGCCTAAACCTTTACTTTTTTGTTTGTTATTTTTATTTTTTTTCATTCCATTAAGTCTTTTCGTGATAATAAATAATTTTTTAAATTTTCATCTTGTTTAAGTGTCATTTGATATCCTGCAAAATAAACATTAACACTAGGTTCATCTCCATCTTCTATAACAGTAGGAAACCACCCCATAATATAATCTGGGTTTATATAAAAGTTAGTCCATTTTATTTCATCGCCATCATCTATGCTTAGCTGTACTTTCATTATTTCAACAATTCATAATCTTCGTTAATAAAATCTTTGTAATCATCACCAACATTCTCACGAAGTTTATTTTTGCATTTTTTAATAGTTCCAAATAAAGCCACCCAGCTTATTGTTGTTTCTTTCTCCAGTTTTCTAAAAGATGTTTTTTTATCTCTATATAAATTAAAAATAGCTTGATCGTACCAATGCCACGTTTTAATTTCTGACTCTATTTTATGATTAATAATTTTAGTTGCCTCTAGTTTTTCTAAATTATCATCCATTTGTATATTCATTAAACAATTTATATCTATTTTTGTTATTCCTTTTTTATTCTGGTAATAAGAAGCAACCAAAGAACGCAATGTAAGATAAATATAAGATTTGATTACTTTACCATTTCTTATACACTTTTCTTTACTAGAATACTTATCTAATTTGATATACAATTCTTGTACAATGTCCTCTGCATAATCTCCAGCCCCCAGCTTACGTGCTGTTAATATCCATTCTTTGTGATTTTTAGCAATCTCTTCAAGCATAAACAATAATATTTTTGCTAAGATACAAAAAATATATTAATATAAACACAAAAAATTAATATTTATTTTACTATTAAAACCTTTTGCAGTAACTTTTAGTCCTTTTGCAGTAACTTTTATATTATAAAATGTACATTTATATCAAATAAAGTTGTATTTTTGCTGTATTATTAATCATTTAAAACTTTAAAACATTATGAAAACTTCACGAACAACACAAATGAGAACAATTAATGTAAACGCTAGACGCATAACGGTAGTTCCTGCTGGAATGAGCGGTAAAAGATTAAGAAAACTTACACTAAAAACAAACGCATAATGAACAAAAAACAAATAGTAGCTTTAATTATTATTTTAGTAATTGGGGTTATGTTAATAAACCACGCTTTAAATCTTTAAAACTATGACACCAGAAGAAAGAACAGAATTAGCCAAAGATTGTTTAATTTATGACGATTTACGATTATGTTGTAAAAAGAACCAAAATTGTGATGAATGCAAATACCAACGCAAAATAAAAGAACAATCATTTTAAAGCGATTTAACGCACTCAATTTAAAAAAGGGCATACTTATACCATTTTGCTATAAAAACGCATTAGAAGTTACGTGAGTATGCTTAGATTTAATATTAGACACTAAAATACAAATACAAATACAAAAAATATGGAAGGATTAATAAAAAAGTACGAAATTTTGAATAGTATGGCTAATGTTATTATAAAAAGTAATAAAGCCACGATGTTGGATAAGCAAAAAGCAAATTATGCTAAAAAGTTTTATAGTTCTTTTATTTTGGACTTAAAATCTATTTTACCATTTTACGATAAAAAACAATAAAAATGAAAAACTTTTTTTATATACTTTTTTTCTTTTATTTAACGTTGTTTAATTATTAACATTATTGTTTGTGTGCGTTTGCGTTTCGTTTGCGTTTCATTTGCGTTTCACGAAAGCTTGTAACTAATTAAAACACAAATATTAAACCGTACCGTTTGCCGTACCGATTTCAATACACATCCAATACACAGCTATTTTTAGGAATAGGTAAAAAAACCAATAAAAAAAACATTAAAATAAATTAGTTTATGTAAATATAAAAATGTACATTTGCTATTAATTAATATTAACAATTTTAAAAACTTTAAAAATTATGAACATCTTTGATTTAAATTTACCAGACGAAAATGACAAAAAAGAATTTAACAAACTAGGCGATTGGTTTGCTTTTATGAACAAACAATTTGAAAAGATTGAAGAAAGTGATAGAAAATACAAGATTAACAATTTACTAAATGATAACGATATTGATTCAATAGACTAAAAACTAAACTAAAAAAAATAATATTATGTTTTACAAAAACTTCAAACAGCTTAGACAAGAATTAGAAGAAATAGAAATTGAAAAAATAGATTATTACGTGGATCAAGACAACCGCAAAGCGAAAACAGAAAGTGATTTAGAAGAAATTTTAACGCCAAACTTTAAAATACTAGGATCTTTTACCTTTGATGGAGATGTTTTTTATAGCAGTGGTGAAATAGGCTTAAACGATGGCTTTGAATATAACGGTGGCGAAATTTATATAACTGCTGATAGTTATATTGGTGGCGTTGAATTTGAAGGAGAGGTTTTAATTTTAAACGATGAACAGGAACAGATTATTTTTAATATTTTACAAAATAAATTTGTATTTTAATAATAAAATAAAATATGTTTTACAAATATACTACTTTTTGTAAATTATATTTTATTTTGGTGAAAAACATTTAACATTGGTGAAAAACATTTAAATTATGAATAATAATAAAAAAAATAAAGAAATACCAACTTTCAAGGAATGGTCAAATAAGTTTTTTATAAAAGAGGTTGAGGTGCTTTACTTCGATAAAAAAATAAAAATATGTTATTCTAAAAATAAATTAATAAAAATTTATAAACAACTAATTTTTATGAATGACTTATCAGACAAAAAAAGAAAAAAGCAATGGACTTTATACGGCATTATGCTTATGTTTTTTAAGCCTACTATCTTCTGGGATTGGCTTGACTTTGGATTAGTTCTAAAAGTTTACAAACAAAATAATATTGGTAGATACTATTTTGCAATAGACATACAAATAGCTTGGTTCAACTTATGGTTACAATGTTGGAAGAAAAATTAAGCCTAACGAATTGGTATATGGTTAGTGCCGTGTAAATAGCACAGACTTTCAAATTAATAACAAAAGTAATAATTAAATATTTTTTTAGAGCGATGGTAAAAACACTATTTGTAAATGAATATAAGATGCCTTCAGAATACAAAGGAGAACATACAAAGAATGGCGGATTGACTAAATTTCAGCCTCGTAAATGGACTGAAAAAGAAATTGAATGGGTAAATATGCTTAAATCAAAAGGGTTTAATACAAAGCAAATTGCAGAATGTATTGATAGAGATGTAACGCAAGTTTCAATTAAAATAAAACGATTAGGAAAAATGAATAAAACATATAACGACCCACATAGAACAGAAAAATATTATACTAATTCTAAGTTTATTATTGATGCAAACATAAATACTGTTTTAGATGTTTTTTCTGGAAGCAGAAGTGCATACGAAACATACGGATTAAAGAAAATTGTAACCAACGATGTTGAAATATCGTTTAAAACGGATTACAATTATGATGCCTTAACTTTTTGTTGTATGCAATATGCAGGAGGGAATAAATACGACCTTGTAGATTTAGACCCTTTTGGTAGTGCTTATGATTGCTTTGATTTAGCTATTAAGATGGCAAAGAAAGGGTTGGTAATTACACTTGGAGAACTTGGACACAAAAGATTTAAAAGGCTTGACTTTGTGCGTAGGTACTATGGAATTGAAACACTTGAAGATTTTACAACCGATAATTTAGTAAATCACATTATTAAGATTGGAGAACGAAATAAAAAAACGCTTATACCAGTTTATATAAAAGATTGGAGAAACATAGCGCGAGTGTATTTTAAAATAGAAAAATCAAAAAATATTTACAAAGGCTTAAAAACCTAATTGGTGAGGTACGAACCAAAAGAGCGAGGGCAAAAAAAAAATATTTAATTATGGGCAAAAAAGCACAAACGATTGAATTAGGCACGGAATTAGGCATTAACTATATACCGTGTTGTAAAATCGTTTTAATGTTTTTTACCACGTGTTATACGCTGGCACGGTTGATTAAACGATAAACTTAAATTGAAACACGAAACAAAATTTTTATTAAAATGAGCGAGGGCAAAAAAGAAATATTATTAGGAGATTGTTTGGATCTTATGAAGGATATACCAAACGGAAGTATTGATATGATACTTTGTGATTTACCTTATGGAACGACCGCTTGTGAATGGGATATTTTATTACCACTTGATAAAATTTGGAATGAATACAAACGATTGATAAAAAAAAACGGAAATATTATTTTATTTGGAAGTCAGCCATTTACAACTGATTTAATATGTAGCAATAGGAGTTGGTTTAAGTATGAATTAATTTGGGATAAGGTAACAGGTAAAAATATATTTGAGGCAAAAAGGAAGCCATTAAAAGCACACGAAAATATTTTAGTTTTTTGTGAAGGGCAAGGATATTACGAGCCGCAAATGGAATTATCACAGCAAAAAAACAAAAGAGATAGGGTTAAAAACTATAAAAAAGCCACACAAAATACTATATATGGAAATCAAAAAGAATATGTGAGTGATAAGGATGAAAATTTAAGATACCCAAATAGCATTTTTATTCATTCGTTTCAAGCCAATGAAATTCATCCAACAAAAAGATTACATAATACACAAAAACCAATAGAATTGTGCGAATGGTTAATTAAAAGTTATTGTATTAATGGTGGTTTAGTATTGGATAACACAGCAGGAAGTGGAACAACTGCAATAGCTTGTTTGAAAACTAACCGCCAATTTATAGTAATGGAAAAAGAACAAAAGTATTACGATATTATTTTAAAGAGGGTGGGAGATTTTAATAAAAATTTTGAACCGCAAACTCTCTTTGGAAACGAAATGTAGTGCTTGCGTATAACGTATTGTATAAAAAGCGTTGAGGAACGAAATGAATTTTATATGGTGTTATGCACCGTTAATTATTAAACTAAATATTATGAAAAGTAAATTGATTTATGTAACGAAAAAACAAGTTTCTGATTTTATTAACAGAGAAACAGAACGATTAAAGATAAATAAAGACGAATTATTAAAAGAGGTTAAATATGTATTGTTTGATTTAAAGGAATACCCTAATGACAATCGTAATCAAATAAAATACTACACAAGAATTTACGAAGCGCTTAATGGTGCATAACGATGGCAATAAGGCACGTTTGGCTTATCCGAACTTGTCAATTTACCACCGAACTTTGCAGCCAAATGTGCTTTATTGCGTGTTAGGCACAGTACTTTATTAAATTCAAAATTATGGCAAAAATAAATTTAGACAAATACTACACACCTACTGATTTAGCAGGATATTGTGTAAAGAAAACAAAAGAAGTAATTGGAGCAGAAAACATAACCGAATGGTTAGAACCAAGTGCTGGAGCAGGTGTATTTTTACCTTATTTCGGTAGCTCAAATAACTACCTTGCTTTTGATATTGAACCCGAAGCGGAAAATATTGAACAAAAAAACTACCTTGAATTAGATTTACCTTACTTTAAAGGTAGATGTGTAATTGGTAACCCACCATTTGGTACACGGAATACTTTAAGTGTAAGGTTTTACAAAAAAGCAATTACAATGGGTGATTTTGTTGCTTTTATTTTACCTGCAAGCCAATATAATAATAACCAACAAATGTATGAGTTTGATTTGATACACTCAGAAATTTTGCCTATAATTGAATATTGCGGAGTAAAACTACAATGCTGTTTTAATGTATTTAAGCGACCTTATAGTGGGTTGAATATTGCACCAATAGATTACAGATTAAAAGATGTAACTATTTTAGAGTGGAGGCGTGGAGGGGATTATAAAATACCACAAAGTTATGATTTAGGGATTTGCTCTTGGGGTGCAAGTATTGGCAAAGAAATAAAACAACAAGGACAATTTGCTTTAGAAAACTATTTGATAGTAAATAATTTAGAATATAAAGAACGAATACTCGATGTTATGAAAAAGGCAAAATGGTGTGAATTATACCCTAATATTGCAACTCCAAGATTAGGGCAATGGAAGATTTATAAATACTTAAAAGAGCAAATACCAAACTTAAACTAATGTATCAACGAAGCACGGTCTTTGTATTGTGCCTAACTGTAAACCGATAAGATTAGCCTTTTAGAAATTTTAGAAAGGGAAATTAATTTTGAAAAAATTAAAATAAAACGTAATGAGCGATTTAATAAAACAAGGGGAAATAGTTTATTGTAATTTAAAAGTTAGAAATGATAAAAACAAAGTTTATGAATTTAAAGAAGTTGTTTATAAACAAACTAATGGTTTTTATTATGAAAAAAGATTTTTTGACCAAATAAAAATATTTGAACCATTAAGAGTTTTTGACCTTGAAGTTTTGGCAAGATTAGGATTTGAAAGTAAAAATATAGGACACACAGAGGCAGTTAAAAGTAATGAACAACGAAATAAAATCACAGGAGCTTATGAATAATTTAGAAATAGATAAAATGTATTGTGAAAGCAATTTAGACACAATAGCTAAAATGCCTGATAATTTTTTAGACATTGTTGTCACTTCACCACCGTATAATATAACACGTAAATCTTCTTTAGCAGAACGTTATGATGTTTATAAAGATAATAAAAGTGAAAAAGAATATATAGATTATTCTATTAATTTATTTAACGGATTTTATAGAGTATTAAAAAAAGATTCAATAGTTTTATATAATATGAGTTACGGAAATGAGAACCCTAATTTAATGTTATTTACAATTACTGATATAATAAGAAATACAGAATTTACATTAGCGGATATTATAATTTGGAAAAAGAAATCTGCAACACCCAATAGTGTTAGTCATAATAAATTAACTAGAATTTGTGAATATGTTTTTGTTTTATGTAGAAAGTCAGAATTTAAAACATACAATTCTAATAAGAAAAATGTAAATACTATGGAAAGTGGACAATTGGTTTATGAAAATTTATTTAATTTCATAATTGCTGATAATAATGATGAAAGTAATGATATAAATAAAGCTACATTTAGCACTGAATTTGTTAGAAAACTATTAAATATTTACGCAAAGCCAAATAGTTTAGTTTATGATCCATTTATGGGAACTGGAACAACAGCAAAAGCGTGTATAATAGACAAACACAACTACATAGGTAGTGAACTATCAAGAAAGCAAGTTGATTACGCAAATGAAAGGATAAAGCCATACATTAACCAATTAACAATGTTTTAACGTAATGAGAATAAAACAAAGCGCAAAGGCAAAATTTTAAATGGTTAATTTTATTGGGAGTTGGTGTTTGTGTTGGAAAAGTACAAAACAATTAGAGAGAGTAAAGACAAAAGACTTAAATACAAGTGCCGTTGAGGTTATTAAAGACAACCAATATAAACTGCAACGTATTCGTATATGCGTAGAAAAGTAAAAAAAGAAGATGGCAATGGGTTTGCAAAACCCACAAAAAACACAAACAATGGAGATAAACAAAACACATAATGAAAATTGCCTTGAAACAATGGCAAAAATGGATGATAATTTTGTTCAAAGCATAATTACGTCGCCGCCATATTTTAATTTAAGAGATTATGGTAATAGTAATCAAATTGGAATTGAAAATAGTTTTAAAGATTATCTAAATAATCTATTAGAAGTTTTTACTAATGCTTACAGAATTTTAAAAGATGATGGTATTTTATTTGTAAACATTGGAGATACTTATGCGAGTAAAAAAGTTGGTAATATTAAAAGAAAAACATTAATAGGAATACCAGACAGATTTAAAATACTTATGATTGATAATGGTTGGATATGTAGAAGCGATATAATATGGCATAAACCTAATGCAATACCATCAAGTGCAAAAGATAGATTTGTTAATGATTACGAAAGAGTATTTATGTTTACTAAAAATGAGAAATATAAATTTAACACACAATATGAAGAAAGAAAAACTAAAGTAAGTAAGAAAACAAATAATAGACAGAAATCTAAATACTTAAATGCAGAGCAAGAAAAACAAGTTAGGCAAGGAATGAATAAAGAAAGAGGTTTAAAACTTTTAGAGAAACGAAACCACTTGCCAGAGCATTTGTTTTTTGTTGAATTTTTGAGAAGTAATACTAGTGCAAAGGATTTATTTGAAAGTGTTGATGGTATAAAATTATCTACTATTGAACATTGGTTTAGAAAAGACGAGGGCGGATTTAGTTATCCAAAAATTGAAGATTGGATTAAGGTTAAAGATTTTATAGATGATTGGAGTGATGATTTTTATAAAATAGATTTTGGATTAAGTAATATTGAGTATGAATATGATGATATAAATAAAAATGCAGATAAAGGCAGAATTAAAAGATGTGTATGGAGTGTAAACACAAAACCATCTAAAGAAAAACACTTTGCAGTTTATCCAGAAGAATTAATAGAAACACCAATTTTATGTAGTACAGATAAAGATGATATTGTTTACGACCCTTTTATGGGAAGTGGAACAACAGCAAAAGTATCTAAAAGACTTAAAAGAAATTGGATAGGAAGTGAAATAAACGCTGATTATTGCGATATTATACACGACCGAGTAAGTGCGTAAACTTGCTAAAAAAGAGCGCAATGGCTTTTACTTTTTTACGTATATACGGTGTTAGCACATCGTTTTAATGTGTGCTAACTACTAATAAACAAATAAACGTATAAACTACAAATGACAAGTTATCAACTAAATATAGTTATACATAGTAGATTATTAGGTTATCCTGATTATGTTTTAACAACGGATAATAAGATATTCAATATTAAAAAAGGAATATTTATTAAAAAGTGTCTAAGAAAATACACTTTAGGTTATAATCTAAATAGAAAATTTGTATCAATTAAAAATATTAAATATGTAGATAATATTATTTCAAACGATTTACAAAAATTATTAAATAAACTAAATTAAATGTACATTTATCCAATTATTAAATGTATATTTGTAACGAATTAAAAAACAAAAATAATATATTATGGAAAAGAACGAATATCTGATTAAACTTTTAAGAGTCAAAAAAGACCTAAAAGATAATGGAGTGCATAAGCCGATACCTATGTTAGTTGGTGCTGGTTTAATTAGAGAAGATAAAAAAAGAAATCCAGCCTTATTAGAAGGCAGAACTAGAAATGTAGATTTTCTAAACGCTTTGGATCAACTATTAGAAATGACTAAATTTGAATAATTATGAAAATAAAAAACTTTGAACCACACAGAAACATTATATTAATTGACGTATCTAAAAAAGGTGGCGTTAAATTAATTGACAGTAATCCAATATTCGACAAGCCTATTGGATATGTAGAACCTGATAGTATATTAAAAGATATATTTATCGGTTTTGGAAAGGCTTATAATAATAATTAAAAACTTTAAAAAAATGAGTATTTACAAAAAACTATTTGACGCAAAAAAAGAGATAGGTAAAATTTCAAAAGATAGTACAAACCCATTCTTTAAATCTAAGTATTTTGATATTAACAGTCTGTTAGAACACGTTGAGCCAATACTACAAAAACATAATTTATTATTATTACAACCTATTGAAAGTGGTATGGTAACAACTAAAATATTTTCAACAGAAGAGGAAGGTGTTGTATATTCAGAAATACAATTACCAAACATTCAAGACCCTCAAAAGTTAGGTTCTGCGATTACTTATTACAGACGTTATACATTGCAATCTTTATTAGGTTTACAAGCAGAAGATGACGATGGTAATGTAGCTACAAAGTATGTTAATAAACCAAAAACAGTAGTGCCAACAAAACAACCTTTAACACCTGAAGGGTTTATGTACTTAAAAGATAAAGGCACAAAGTCTGATATTGAAAAGGCTTTGAAAGACCGTACATTAACGAAAATACAAGAAGAAACTTTAAATAAATTGAAAGATGGGCGCAACTAAAAAATGGAGTGTAATAATGCAAGACGCTGATTATTGTAGTTTACCTTATGAAATGAGATTAAGGTTTCCAGAAACAAAGGCGTTGTTTGAGGACTACGAAATTTATAAAGACAATCCTGTTTTCAAGAAGTTGTATAAGGCTAAGAAAAAAGCCACTAAAGATTTGGATATTTGGAAATATGAACAAAGACAAAAACAATAATAATAATTAAATAAAAACAATTAGAAAAATGGCAGAATTACAAGTAGAAGGCGTTATAACTGATATTTTATCGGTTGAAAACGGAAAAACAAAAGCAGGTAAAGAATGGAGTAAACAACTATTCTTATTGAAAAAAGATAGCGAGTATAACAATTTATATTGCTTTGAAGTTTTTGGTGATGAGAAAGTAGCTAATCTAACAAAATATAATAAGGTTGGCGATCATGTTAAAGTTGTATTTAACGTAAATACGAACGAATGGAAAGGCAGGTATTTTACGAGTTTATCAGCGTGGCGTATTGAAAAACTTGATACAGCACAAGTTGAAGCACAAGAAACAGCACAAGAAGAAAGTGAAGAAGATGGTCAAGGTTTGCCGTTTTAATCTGTGAAAAAATGAAACCCATAAAAGTTAATTTAAAGCCACTATCTGTAAATCAATGTTGGGCTGGGAGAAGATTCAAGACAAATGAGTATAAGGCTTATGAGAAATCGCTACTACTCTTATTACCAAACAATGTTGAAATACCTTTAGGAAGCCTTAAATTAACTTTAAAATGGGGTTTTAGTAGTAAGTTGGCAGACTGGGACAACCCGATAAAACCATTTCAAGATATACTACAAAAGAAATATAATTTTGATGACAAAAGAGTATTTGAATGTTTTACATCAAAAGAGATAGTTAAAAAAGGAGAAGAATTTGTTGAATTTAAAATAGAAAAATTATGAACACAGAATTAAATGTTGACAGATTGCAGAATGGATGTTTGCAAGGATTAATAATTATAACTGTATTATCAATTGTTTTTTGGTATGTTGTTTTTCAACTATTAAAATAGAAAAATTATGATGGCAAAAAAGAAATTAAATGACTTTAGATTTCCTACGGATAGAAAATTCTTCGATATGGTAGTTGAGGCGGAAACTGAAGAGGAAGCTATTAAAGTGTATAATCAATTTAGGAAAAAAGAATTTAAAATAGGTAAATTATGATTAGAGAAAAGAAATTAAAGGAAGCTGTAATGGAATGCTATATAAGATTGTACAAAGCATCTGTGCCATCTGTTGATTTTAATGATTTGATAAAGAATGCTAAAATTAATGAGCAAGGTCAGAAAGAGATACCTTATAACGATTATTTAATTGACTTTGATGTAGAAACTGAAATTATAAATGGTATAATTAAAGAATATAAAATAGGTAAATTTTACGCAAATAGATTTAAAGCAACAATCTACTTAGGTTGTTCTCCAAAATATAAATTAAAAGAATAATGACAGAATTTATATACCCAGATATAAATGGTTACAAGGTAACTATTAAAGCGCAAACTAAAAATAAAGCAGATAAAATTGCTGGTGGAATACAAAATATAGTTAATCTTCAAACAAATTTAACTGAACACCAAAAACATACAATATTAGAATTGTTTTATCGTACAGAATTAAGATTTTGCGAGAAAGTTATTAACAATACCGATATTGCAATTGCTAATGAGCTGGGTATTACAAAGGGATTGGTAACTAATTTAATACAAAATCATTTAGATTTTAAATTTAAAAGAATAAATAGGGGTCGTTTGGTTTAATTAATTGTACATTTGCACAAATAACGTGGTCTTCACTTAGCGGTTTAGTAAATAGGTTTTGAAGTTCCTTGCCACGTTATTTTCTTTTCTTTTTTTTTACACAAAAACTTTCTAAAAAAAACTTAATACAAATTATGGCAAATAATAAAGGTTGGATTAGTTTACACCGCCAGTTTGAAGAACATTGGCTCTGGAATGAGAAAAGGGTTTTTAGCAAAGCTGAAGCGTGGATTGATATACTTATGACAACTAATCACTCACAACAGAAAGTAGTTATTAAAAACGCTTTATATACCGTTAAACGTGGAGAATCTTTGCTAAGTTTAAAGAGTTGGGGTTTACGCTGGAAATGGGAGAAAAGCAAAGTAAGACGTTTTTTAGATACTTTAGAGAAAGATGAAATGATTACAACTAAAAATGAAACGCAAACGACACGGTTAATAGTTTGCAATTACGATAATTACCAGACTTTAGGAAACGCAAAAGAAACGGTTGTTAAACCCATAAAACCAATACCACAGGCAAATCCAAAACCTAAAATAGAAATACCCTCTTTAAGAGAATTTTGTTTATACGCTGAATCAAAAGACAATGATTATAAGTTGAAGAAAAGCGGAATAGTTTTAAAATATAATGCTTGGGTTGAAAATAAATGGAGAAATGGTTATAACAAACCTATTGTAAACTGGAAAACTACACTATTAAATACGCTTGTACATATTCCAAAAGAATGGAAAAAAACTGAAACTAGATTATGATAAAGCCATTTGAAATAATAGAAGCACAAAAAAAGGTAATTGATGACCTAAAATATAAATTACAGTTTTCTAATGATAAAGTAAAAGACGCTAGTGTTATTAACACGCTCGTAGATACAGTCAATTCGTTTGAGAGTATGCTAATATCAAAATATTATACGGACGCCTTAGAACTCTTTATTTACAGTTTAATTTATGAGTGGTTTTTGCAGTTTGATATTGCTAATAAAGAAATACCTTTGGATTTAATGGTATGGAATATTGATAAAGATATACGAGAAGGGCTGAAAAGTAAAAAAGAAAGTGTAATTTTGCTACTCAAAACTCACGAATTGGGTAATTTAGATAAATATGAAATAGAAAATCACGAATACGCAGACTTTAGAGGTATGTTAGATAAACTTATAAATGAATTTAAAACGCAAATAAAATGGTCAAAAAAATAGATATAAAAAATATGCAAACTAATGGCGTTTTTGACTTTGATAAAATGCACAACGATAGTTTTGTAGATGTAAACGAAAAATTACCTTATCCTCCAGTTGCTTTAAGCGTGGGTGAAACTAATTTAGGGCAAGAAAGATACCCAATACCCTTTGGAACTTTTGGGAACTTTAGCTGTATCGTTGGCGCAAGTAAAGCAAAAAAGACTTTTATAAAATCGTTAATTTTAGCCTCTTTTATTGGTGGCAAATCTACAAACTACGCTAGTGATTTTAAAAGCCACAGAGAAAAAGATATGTTTATACTTGACTTTGATACCGAACAAGGCAAATGGCACAGCCAAAGGGTCTTTAGACGTGTTATAGATATTGCTGGAGGTAATTACGAAATGTATAAACCATTTTACCTTAGACGTTATGATTATAAAGAAAGATTGCAATTTATAGAGTATTGTATTTTAGAAAGTGAGTACAGAAATAATATAGGATTTGTTAATATTGATGGATTTGCTGATTTAGTTAAGGATGTGAACGATTTAGAAAGTTGCAATAGTTTGGTACAGTCAATGTTAAAATGGACTGATATAAGTCAATGCCATTTAACGGGCATCTTACACTCGAATTACGATACTTTAAAGCCGACAGGACATTTAGGAAGTGCTATATTAAAAAAGAGCGAAACGGTTTGTAATTTATCAGTAGATGAGAATGATCCGAAATATACAAATGTAACTTTTAAATATACAAGGTCATTTCCAATAGATGATTTTAGCTTTTATATTGATGATTTTGGATTACCTATTGCGGAAAAACAAAAACACTTTTAATATGTTATACAACAAAAAAGACCTTAGCTTAAACGTAAATGAGTTTATGATAGCAGATAACCATTATAGGATTACTGGCACTAAAACAGGCTTAAAAGGCGTAGGGTTTGCAATTGATACTATCATAAACGAAACGAATGGAAATACAAAAACCATAGCAAGACAAAGTTTGATAAATATGTTAGAAAAATACAAAGCAACAAAAGTATATAAATAAGTATATAAAAATAAAAAAAAGTAAACATATAATTATGAAAATAGACTTAAAAAAATTAACCGATTTAGAATTTGACGGAATTGATATGAATGACTATCCTGATTTTGTGGATGCGTTTTTATCGAATGCTTATTATATCGACAGAGATTTAACCGATGAAGAATTGGACTACATTAACGATAACGAATACGAATTTGTAAATGAGAACGCTTACGATTCATTATTTTAATAATAAAATCAAAAACTATGAAAAAAACAAATGATGATTTAAAAGTTTTAAAAAAGTGTTTTGACGATGTTGTCTGGATGGCTATAAGATACGCTGACGGAAGGCACACTTATGCCCCAGATATGGTTAAATGTGCTATAAATGAATTTAAAAAAGTATTCCCAGATTGGGAATTAAAAGAAGATATTACAATAAAAACAAAACAAAAACTATGAAAGAGTACAGAAAAAGATTAAACGATGCTAAAGCTGAATTTCTTGGCTTAGATTTAAAGCCTCAAACTTTGCACGGAAACGCTAAGTATTGTTTGGATAAAGACCAATACGAGAAACTGAAGTTTTTTAAAGTTGAAAAAAGTAAAACAGATAATGATTGGAGAAGGTTAAGAACAGGTGGTTTTGAAGTTATTTTAGAGGATATTTTAGAAAATGAAAAAAAGTCAAGTAAAACGAACGGAATACTTGACAAAAGTAATGTTTTAGTGATTGGCGATTTGCACGAACCTTTTTGCTTAGATGGTTATTTAGAATTTTGCCAAGATACATATAAAAAATATAATTGTAATAAGGTTATTTTTATTGGCGATGTGATTGATAATCATTATAGCAGTTATCACGAAACAGATAGTGACGCTCTTGGTGGTGGTGATGAATTAACTTTAGCTGTTAATAAATTATCAAGGTGGTATAAAGCCTTTCCTGTTGCTGACGTAATGCTTGGCAACCACGATCTAATAATAGCACGTAAGGCACAGAGTGGCGCAATACCTAAGAAGTGGATTAAAACATATAAAGAAGTCTTAGAAACGCCTAAATGGAATTTTACAGATGAAATTGTAATTGATGACGTTTTATACCATCACGGCATTGGTAGCAAAGCCCACGTTAAAGCTGTTAAGAATATGGTTAGCACAGTAGGCGGACACCACCATACGGATTTTTATGTTATGTGGTACGTTGGGAAAACTCGCAGAATATTTGGGATGCAAGTGGGGTGTGGCATCGATATAAAAAGTTATGCAATGGCTTATGGCAAATGGTTTCCGAAACCAGCTATTGGTTGTGGCGTTGTTTTAGAAGGCAATGTGGCAATACCTATATTAATGGATTTAAAATAAATAAAAAAATATGAAAATATCTGAATTAAAAAAATTAGGATTTAAGAAAACTCACATTACTAAAGAAGAATCTGGCGAAGATGCTTTTGATTATTACA
>FLOH01001523.1_pt1 | contig 33889 bp, 36 predicted proteins | sample 756751 | NCBI WGS metagenome assembly FLOH01 (sample SAMEA4026879, study PRJEB14308) | marine metagenome | biome: coastal water; material: water | depth 74 m
CCCATGCAAAAAGGAAAATTTATCACTATAGATGGCGTTGAAGGCGCTGGTAAAAGTACACAAATAAAATTTATTTGTGACTATTTAGAGGCAAAGGGAGTTAACGTTGTTTTAACGCGAGAGCCCGGTGGAACTGACTTGGGTGAGAAAATTCGTGAACTATTACTCAGCACCACAACTAAATCAATGCATAGTGATAGTGAGTTATTGCTTATGTTTGCAGCTAGAAATGAACACATCCATCATAAAATTATTCCTGCTCTTGAAAAAGGAGACTGGGTATTGAGTGATCGCTTCACTGATGCTTCGTATGCCTATCAAGGTGGAGGCAGGGGCTTAGATATTGAACGTATTGAGTACTTAGAGCATTGGGTTTTAAAAGGCTTTACACCTGATATGACACTGTTACTAGATATACCCGTAGACTTGGGTATGTCACGTGTTGAATCTAGAGGTGAGAAAGACCGTATCGAATTAGAAGAGCTAGATTTTTTTGAGCGCGTTAGACAAGCGTATATTGATCGTTCAGAAAAATATCCACAACGAATTAAGCTGATTGATTCTTCAAAATCTCGTGAGCATACCAGTGCCCAAATTGAGAAAATTTTAGAAATATTATGAATCTTCCTTGGCACGATCAGGCGCTTTCTAAACTGCAAAAAATGATTGACCAGAATCATCTACCTCATGCACTACTTATTACGGGCACTCAAAAAATTGGAAAATTTGAACTCATGCAGCAATTGGTAGGTATTTTACTCAAGGATGATGCAATAATTAGAAGGGATAACATCCTCGAAGAGCTCAATCACCCAGTATTAATAAGACGCTCTAATTACACCAATATGATTTATTGTCGAGCAGGTGAAATTAACGAAAAAACTAAAAATCGCTCTAAAGATATTCGCATAGACCAGGTGCGTGCTTTTTGTGAGGCGCTAAATAAAACGGCTGATGATTTACAAATTGGCGTGATTTTTTATGGCGATCAAATGACTGTCAATGCGGCCAATAGTTTATTAAAAACATTGGAAGAGCCACGAGAAAATACATTAATTATTATCTTAGCGCATAATGTTCAAAACTTGCCAATGACTGTTGTTTCTCGTTGTCAAAATATTCATATTGCACCCAGCTTTGATGACAAAACTCAAGCGTGGCTTAAAGCGCAACTCAGCGAAACCCAAAATGCTGATTTTGATATTGCACAGCTGCTGGTAAATACTCATGGAGTGCCGTTTAAAGTGCTTAGTGAGTTAACAGAGGGTGGCTTTATTGCTTATCAAGCATATCAGAATCAATTGCTTAATATTGCTATTCACCCCTTAACTATTAATCAAACACAAATATTTGAAGGTAATGAACTGGAAGTATTACACTGTTTGCAAAACTTAATTATTGAAGCAATTAAGCTTAAAACAACGCAACAAGAAGGTGGATTGGTTGAACTTAATCAGTTGGCTGAGCGTGCAAAATCAGATTATTTATTCAAACTACTGGACGATGTGTATCAAGCCATTCGCTTGTCAAAAACCAGTGTCAACATCAAATTATTATTGGATAATATTTTAATTGTGTGGTCTCACATCACCCATTTAAAGCAATATCCACAAATAAGTTCAAATTATTAGGAGAAAATATGAGTCAATCAGATATCTTATTCGAACAAGCAAAGAAAGTTATACCAGGTGGGGTGAACTCCCCAGTTCGTGCCTTTAATGGTGTTGGTGGAAATCCAATATTTTTTACTCGAGGCGAAGGCTCTTATTTATTTGATGCAGATGATAAAAAATATATCGATTATGTAGGTTCATGGGGGCCAATGATTCTTGGCCATGCTAATCAAGTGGTAATTTCTGCAGTTAAAGCGACCTTGGAAAATGGATTGGGCTTTGGCGCCCCAACTGAAATTGAAACAATTTTAGCCACCAAGGTTTGCGAGTTAGTTCCTTCAATTGAAATGGTGCGCATGGTGAGCTCTGGAACAGAGGCAACCATGAGCGCTATCCGTTTGGCTCGTGGTCATACTGGCAGAGATACAATTATTAAGTTTGAGGGTTGTTATCATGGCCACTCTGACTCGTTGTTAGTTAAAGCCGGCTCAGGTGCTTTAACTTTGGGTGTGCCAACCTCTCCTGGTGTTCCAGCTGATTTTGCCAAATATACGCTCACCCTTGAATACAATAACCTAGAGCAAGTTCGTGAAACTTTAAGCGAAGTGGGCGATAAAGTAGCCTGTATTATTGTTGAACCTGTTGCTGGAAATATGAACTGTATTCCACCAGTTGATGGTTTTTTACAAGGATTGCGTGAGGTTTGTGATGAGCATGGCGTAATTCTAATTTTTGATGAAGTAATGACAGGATTTCGTGTGGCATTAGGTGGCGCGCAAGAACTCTATGGCGTTACCCCTGATTTAACTACTTTAGGCAAAGTCATTGGTGGTGGGTTACCAGTGGGTGCATTTGGTGGTAAATATGACATTATGTCATCGATTGCGCCGCTAGGCCCTGTTTATCAGGCAGGAACCTTGTCCGGCAACCCAATGTCTATGTCAGCAGGTTTGGCCATGCTTAATGTTTTGTCAGCTGATAAGGATTTTTATCAAAAGCTTGGCGCTAAAGTTCAAATGCTAATTGATGGTATTTTGGCCAAGGCCAAAGAGCACAATATTGGCATGACAGCTAATTCTGCCGGCGGAATGTTTGGATTATTTTTTACAGACTCGACATCAGTAACTAACTTCAACCAAACTTCAGAATGCGATGTTGAAAAATTTAAGAAGTTTTATCATTTAATGCTGGAAGAAGGCATATATATGGCGCCTTCAGCTTATGAAGCAGGTTTTATTTCTAGTAGTCATTCTGAGCAAGATATTCAAGATACCATTGATGCAGCTGGGCGTGCATTTGCTCAGCTTTAATATTTTATGAATATTGAGGTTGTTGAATCAGAGCTAAAACAAGCTGCGATAACGCTAGATCGGTTTAACAATAACATCACTATTTTTGGCTCAGCAAGAGTTAATGATGATAGTGAATTGGCAAAAACTGCCTACCAGTTAGGTAGACGTTTATCTGACCAAGGGTTTAATATACTAACGGGCGCAGGTCCTGGCATTATGAGAGCAGCTAACCAAGGTGCTTTTGAAGGTAAGTCTAGTAGTATTGGTCTAAATATTAAACTACCTAAAGAGCAAATTCCAAATCCATTTTTGGATCAATGCTTATTGTTTGAGCACCTCTTTACCCGTAAAGTGGCGTTAATTAAATACGCAGATGCTTGTGTGTTTTTTCCAGGCGGCTTTGGCACTGTTGATGAGCTTATGGAGGCTCTTGCTTTAGTACAAACTAGAAAAAGCAAGCCAATTAAAATATTCTTACTAGGGGAAGTTTTTTGGAAGCCTTTAATTAGCTTTTTTAAAACCCTTGAGCAATATCAATATATTAGACAATCTGATTTAGAATTATTTTGTATTGTTGATAATATCGACAATATCATAGAACAAATTAAGGAGTAATGATGGCATTAGCTATTTTTGATTTAGATAAAACCCTTATTAATGGCGATAGTGATTTTCTCTGGGGTGATTTTATGAGTGAAATAGGTGTGGTTGATGCACATACCTATCAGGCAAAAAATCAATATTTTTATGATCAATATGCACTGGGTAAACTTGATATCAATGAATACTTAGAGTTTTGTTTAGAGCCATTATCTAAGCATGACATGAAAACACTCAATAATTGGCATAAGCAATTTATGCAGGAAAAAGTTGAGGACATTTTTCTACCTAAAGCCCAAGCTGTGGTTAATGAGCACAAGGCTAAAGGAGATACATTATTAGTGATCACTGCCACCAATAGTTTTGTGACTGCACCGATTGTAGAGCGTTATGGTATTAACAATCTATTAGCAACTAACCCTGAAATCAAAAACAATCAATACACGGGTAAGGTCGTTGGCGTGCCTTGTTTTCAACAAGGAAAAATTACACATTTAAAACAGTGGCTAGAATTAACTGGAGAAAGCATGGAAGGCGCTAGTTTTTATTCAGATTCTCACAATGATCTACCCATGCTAGAGTTGGTAGATCATCCTGTCGTTGTGCATGCTGATCAAAAATTAAAAGCAATTGCACTAGATCGAGGTTGGCCAAGTTTGGATTGGACTTAAAATATTTTAATCTTAAATTTCAGACAATAAAAAACCGCCTTTAGGCGGTTTTTTGTTAGTAGTTTCAGTAGAAACTACATGTACAAGTGATGGTCACCATCAGCTGCTTCATCAAAGTAAGTTGCGGCACCTGCAAACTCAACGCCATCAATGAAGTCATCTTTACTATAGCCAAACAACTCAACAGTCATTTCACAAGCAATAAACTTAACATCAAACTCTTGACACATTGAGCGAAGCTCTTCGATTTTAGCAACACCATGTTTAGCCATGGTTTTTTTCATTAACCATGTGACTAAAGACTCAGCGCCAGGAATATTCCATAGAACATTTGGAATTTTAGGACCAAAATCAATTTTTTGTAACCATTTAGGACCAAAAGGCATCTTCATTGGCATACTTGGGTTTCCAATTGGAGAAACTCTAAGCTTAGATGTGTCTTTTAATAAAAGATTTAAACCATAAAAAGTAAAGAAGATTGTTACCTCTTTGTCCATTGCAACACCAGTAGAGGCGATGATGAAAGGCGGGAATGCCCAGTCAAAAGTACCTTTAGTAGCGATGATAGTCATTTTATTGTTATCTGACATAGTTATTCCCCTTTGAGGTGATTAAAGATTAAACTCTTTCAATCGTGAAGATGTACTTACCAGCATCTTCAGTTGTAGAGATAAGCTTGTTACCAGTTTGATTACAAAAAGCTTCAATGTCTTTTACTGAACCAGCATCTGTCGAAATTACGTCTAAGATCTTACCAGTATCCATTTTTGATAAAGCTTTCTTAGTTTTTAAAATTGGTAATGGGCAGTTTAAGCCTGATGCATCTAAAGTTTCGTCAGCCATTGGTGGACTCCTTTTTTTGTTTTTAATTAAAAAATATCATCTTGTTTTTTTGTAAACAAGTTCGGCCATTTTAGTCGCACAAGGCTAAAGAGTCAAATATAATGAACTCATGATAAAGATTATTACCTTGTGTTCGTTTCTAGCTACTAATGCTTATGCATTAAATCTACCTCAGACCAATCTATCTGAATCACTCCAAGAGCAAAAGCAAGGTAACGAATTCTTGCAAATTATCTGGAATACCGACAGAGTGGTTGGTGATGTGGAGACTCAGGTCTATTTAAAAAAAATTGGCCATGAATTAAGTACTTTTAGTGAAGACCCTTCTAAGCATTTTGATTTTTTAATGCTGAATGATAATAGTATTAATGCTTTTGCTGGTCCTTATGGCTATATTGGCGTGCATACAGGCATGTTACTTAGTTCGGAGTCAGAGTCAGAGTTAGCAGGCGTTTTATCCCATGAAATGTCGCATGTTACTCAAAATCATTTGAGTCGTTTTAGTGAAAAAACTGATAAACAAACTTATCTCATGGTGGCTGGAATGATCGCTGCTGCATTGGTTGATAATACTAATGCATCCCAAGCTATTGCTGCTTCAACTGTTGCTGGAACGGCGCAACAAAATATCAACTTTACGCGTGAACACGAATGGGAGGCCGATAGAATCGGCATCAAAATGTTAAGTAAAACAGGTTTTGATCCAAGCGGCATGGCACATTTTTTTGAAAAATTAAAAGACGATCCTAATGCGCAAGAATTTTTAAGATCTCATCCGTTAAGTATCAACCGAGTTTCTGATGCAATGCAACGTTCTAGTCGACTAACGGGCGATTATCGAGAGGATTCTTTCGAGTATCAAACCATTAAAGCTAAGTTATATTACCATCAGAATAAGCGCATTAAGCTTAATAAAGACCTAAGTGTAACTTTGTATATGCAAGCCTATGAAGCATTAGAGGCGCAAAAATATACCCTTGCGAAGGGTTATATTAAGCAACTTTTAGAACAAAACCAAAGCGAACCAAGCTATATTTTAGCGGGCAGAGTTTATTCTAAATTGGGCCAGTTAGAATTGGCGCAACAACACTTTTCAAAAGTTATACAAACAGAGTCAGGTGTGTATTATGCAGCTAAGGCTTATTTAGAAAATCGCCAAACTCAACAAGGCATTCAACTTTTAAGACGCTATTTAAAGCAAAACTCAGGCACTTATCAATCGCACAAGTTACTATCTTCTTTATATGTGGATACGGGAAGCTTGGATCGTGCGCATATTCATAATGCTAAGGCATTAGCAAGTCAAGGCAAGCTTGATCAGGCGATAGATCGCTATGAGAGAGCAAAGTCGACTACTCACTCTCAAGATCTATTTGATGTGATTAATGTTGAAATCGAGCGCTTAGAACAGCGAATAGATCTTTATAAAGAATTGCTTTAAAGGTATTTAAGCACCTACAACTTTAACGCCGTTAGGGGTGCCTAATAATAAAACATTGGCGCCACGATTAGCAAACAAACCATTGGTAACTGTGCCAACAATACTATCTAGCTTTGTTTCTAAGGCTTTAGCATCAGTAATCTTCAAACCTTTAATGTCTAAAATTTGGTTGCCATTGTCAGTAGTGAAATCTCGAAGAATAGCTTGACCACCAATTTCTTTTTCAATAGTGCGTTTAACATAGTTAGCTGCCATTGGAATTACTTCAACAGGTAGTGGAAATTCGCCCATAACTGACACTAATTTTGATTCATCAGCAATACACACAAAGCGCTCAGCAACTGCAGCTACAATCTTTTCGCGTGTTAGCGCACCACCACCACCTTTGATAAGGTTTAAACCATCATCAGACTCATCAGCGCCATCAATATATACAGAAATTGATTCAACGTCGTTTAAGTCAAATACTTTAATGCCATGAGCTTCTAAGCGATCCGCTGTTGCAACTGAACTCGCTACAGCACCAATGATATCGCCTTTCATTGTGGCCAAAGCATCAATGAAAAAATTAGCGGTAGAGCCTGTACCCACGCCTATAATAGTACCCTTAACAACATATTTAAGTGCCTCTTGCGCAACGTCGAATTTCATTTCGTCTTGAGTCATGATGTGCTCCAATTTTTTTTATATATTTAATTAATTATACCCTGAGAGCCTACTTTATCTATTATGAAAAAAATCATTCTTGCGAGTAATAACACTGGAAAAATACGCGAATTTAATGCCATGCTTACTGGTATTTACGAGGTAGTGTCTATGAGTGATATGAATGTTAAAGAGGTGCCAGAAATCGGCCTAACCTTTGTAGAAAACGCACTGATTAAAGCGCGTAACGCCTCAGAGCAATCAGGCTTGCCAGCACTTGCGGATGACTCAGGTATTGTGGTTGATGCATTGAATGGTGCGCCCGGCATTTATTCTGCACGTTATGCAGGTAATCATGGTGATGATGAGGCTAATACACAAAAAATACTAGATAACATGGCGCAAGTTGCAGATGCTCAGAGATCTGCACGTTTTTGGTGCGCCATTGTTTTTGTTGAGCATGCGAATGATCCAACACCAATTATTATTCAACGAGGATGGGAAGGCGAAATTATGCGTGAAAAGTCGGGTGAAAATGGCTTTGGCTATGATCCTATTTTTTACGTACCAACCCACAAAAAATCTTCTGCTGAGCTATCTTCAGAGCAAAAAAATAATATCTCTCATCGAGGTAAAGCACTACAAGCACTTTTGAGTGAGTTAAAAAATTAAACCAAGATGCTAGAATTACCCCCACTTTCACTCTACATTCATTACCCTTGGTGTGTTAAAAAATGCCCCTATTGTGACTTCAACTCTCACGAAAATGGTGATAAAAGTGGCTATATTGAAGAATTATTGATAGATTTAGACGAAGACTTAAGTTATATTCAAAGCCGATCTATTCATTCAATCTTTATAGGTGGTGGCACACCCAGCTTAATGTCTGAGAAAGACTTATCACAGCTGTTTACTGGATTAAGACAAAAACTTAATTTTGATCAAGATATTGAAATTACCTTGGAGACCAACCCAGGAACCTTTGAAATTGAAAAATTTAAAGCTTTTAAAAAAATAGGTATTAACCGCTTATCAATTGGCGTTCAATCTTTTAACAACCAAAATTTAAAAGTACTAGGTCGGATTCATAGCGCTCAAGAGGCAACCAAAGCTTGTATTGAAGCAAGCAAGATTTTTGATAATTTTAATATTGACTTAATGTATGGACTGCAAGGGCAATCCACAGTTGAATGTTTGTCAGATTTACAACAAGCAATTGATCTTAATCCTACACATATTTCTTTTTATCAGCTCACCATTGAGCCTAATACTTTGTTTGCAAAATTTCCACCTTTACTACCAAAAGATGACGATATTTGGTCTATGGGTGAGGCGGGTGTTAATTTGCTAGAGCAGCATGGTTTTTCTAGATATGAAGTGTCAGCATATAGCAAACAACCCTCAAAACATAATATCAATTATTGGGAGTTTGGTGACTATCTCGGTATTGGTGCAGGTGCACATGGAAAAATTACCCTCATTGATGATCAAAAAATGATCAGAACACTTAAATCTAAAGCACCCAAAGATTATATTGAAAATCGTAAAAAAACGACCGAGCCAATTGATAATCCGGCATTTGAATTTATGCTTAATGCACTCAGGCTAAAAGAGGGGTTTGATGAGTCTTTGTTCACTAGTAGAACAGGAGGGTCAATACCATCAATCCATGATAAACTGAATCAAGCAAAGGATTTAGGGCTCTTAAAACAGCGCGGATCTAAACTTTATCCTACCCAAAAGGGTTTTGATTTTTTAAATGATTTACAGGCATTATTTTTATGAAAATTTTAACAATTCTACTAAGTGCCTTATTACTAACAAGTTGCTTTGGTGATGATGCGCCAATAAGTAACGCCCAGTTAGGCCAAGTAACTTTTGAAAAAAACTGTGCCACTTGTCATGGAAAAGACGGAGAGGGGATTGTCAAAGATTGGAAAAAAAGACAAGCGGATGGAAACTATCCTGCGCCACCAGTAAACGGCTCGGCACATGCGTGGCATCACTCACCAAAAACTTTATTAAGTACCATTAATAATGGTGGCGCCAAATTGGGTGGACAAATGCCGGCTTTCAAAGATCAATTAAGTGAAGAGGAAAAACAAGCCTTGTTAGATTACATGTATAGCCTTTGGCCTAAAGACATTCAAGCTAAATATAGCGCCCAATTTAAGTAGTTATTTTTTTTAAGCTGTTTAATAATAACTGTTATCGGTAAAATGCGTTGTTAATTAGAATTTATATTAGAAATTATGTCTGAAAATACTCATAACATTGCCAGCGTCCTGACCGAAAGCTTGCCATACATCCAAAAGTTTCAAGGCAAAACCATTGTCATTAAGTATGGCGGTAACGCCATGGTTGATGAAAAGCTTAAATCAAGCTTTGCTCGAGACATTGTTTTGATGAAATCTGTCGGCATGAATCCAATTGTGGTTCATGGTGGTGGGCCACAAATCGGTAAAACCTTAGAAAAGATCGGAAAACAAAGTGAGTTTGTAGGCGGCATGCGTGTGACTGATTCTGAAACCATGGACGTGGTAGAAATGGTATTGGGCGGTTTGGTTAATAAAGAAATTGTTAATTTAATCCATCAGCACGGCGGCCACTCGATTGGCTTGACTGGAAAAGATGGTAGTTTAATTTCAGCTAAAAAGCTTCATCATGTTGACCACCCAACGTCAGAAATTATTGATTTGGGCCATGTTGGCGAGGTTGATAAAATTGACACCTCGGTTATTGAGTTGTTATTAAAAGGTGATTTCATTCCTGTGATCGCACCAATTGGTGTGGGTAAAGATGGGTTTTCTTATAACATTAATGCTGATCTAGTCGCAGGCGCTATTGCCCAAGCGCTAAATGCAGAAAAACTTATTTTGCTAACCAATACATCAGGTTTACTAGATTCTAAAGGCGAGCTTTTAACTGGTTTGGATGCAAAAATGGTAGATGAGTTAATTGAAGATGGTACGATTTATGGTGGCATGCTGCCTAAAATTGGCTGCGCTTTGTCCGCGGTTAAAAACGGTGTGAAATCTACACATATTATTGATGGTCGTGTTCCGCACGCCGTTCTTTTGGAAGTTTTCACAGATGACGGTGTTGGCACACTGATTACGTGTAATGAGTAAAGAGCATCGTAATACTATCAAGGTAGTCGACTGCCAAGTATTAGCGCATTATAAGTATGAAGGCGATCAATACATTATTACACTTGCCTCAGACGTTATTGCCAATGAAACTAAGCCGGGCCAGTTTGTACATATCTCTGTGTCAGATGCGCTACCCATGAGACGCCCAATTTCAGTTATGTCGGTTGATAAAGAGAATGCAACTTTTGATTTACTTTATAAAGTCGTTGGCAAGGGAACACAGCAATTATCTGAGCGCAAAATTGGCGAAGTGTTAAGTGTGATCGGCCCAATTGGCAACGGTTTTACAATGACAGATAAAAAGCGACCACTATTAATTGGCGGTGGCGTTGGTATGCCTCCTATGGTGGCTATTGCTCAATCGATCAAAGACAGTGATTATCACCCTTTTGCGATTTTAGGCTCTGAAGTGCCATTTCCTTTTGATGCGCAAGTAGCGAGTAATGGAAAAGATTACCAAGGTGCAACGCATACTATGCCCGAGTTTGAAGATTGGAATATTGAGTGTCGCTTGGCTAGTTTGCAAAACTATGAAGGTTCTTTTAAAGGCTACGTAACCGATCTTGCTAAGGTTTATTTAGATGGCTTGTCAGCAGAAGAACTTGCCCAAGTTGAAGTGTATTCTTGTGGTCCACATCCAATGCTTGAGGCAGTTGCCAAATTAGCTAAGCAGTACAATTTGCCTTGCCAAGTATCGCTAGAAGAAAACATGGCATGTGCGGTGGGTGGTTGCGCAGGTTGTGTGGTTGAAGTACAAACGGATAATGGCCCAGCCATGAAACGAGTTTGTGTTGATGGACCTGTATTTGACGCTACTACCGTTTTTTAAAATGAGGTAGGCTTTGCCTATTTAAAACAATCGGTAAATAATATGATTGCACAAAACTTAGCAAAAATTCACAATCGTATTAACACCGTTAAACATGCACAAAAAGTAACACTTATTGCTGTTAGCAAGACCAAACCCGCCTCAGATTTACAACAAGCTATTGACGCAGGGCAAAAGCATTTTGGTGAAAACTACCTGCAAGAAGCCTTAGAAAAAATTCAAGCATTAAAAGGACAAGATTTAATTTGGCATTTTATCGGCCCTATTCAATCTAACAAAACCACTAAAATTGCTGAAAATTTTGCCTGGGTTCATAGTGTAGATCGGCTAAAAATTGCAAAGCGGCTGAATGATCAGCGCCCAGAAAACATGGAAAAGCTCAATATTCTCTTACAAGTTAATATTGACAACGAGCCTACTAAATCGGGCCTATTAATTGACGAAATTGATGAAATTATTCCCCATTTTGAAAATTTCCGAAATATTTCTTTAAAAGGGTTTATGTGTATTCCAAATCCTGATCATTCGGCGCAAAGCTTCGCTAAAATGGCTCAAATACTCAATAAATACCCAAATTTAGACACTTTATCCATGGGAATGAGCTCTGATCTTGAGTTAGCCATCGAAAATGGTGCTACTTTCGTGAGAATTGGCAGTGATATCTTTGGAAAAAGGGCCTAAAGTCGTCCGTTCGTAAAATTTCCAATTTTTTTTGATATAATAATCCCTATGAAAATCAAAGTTTTAATTACTGGTGGCACGATTGATAAGGCCTACAAAGAGCTAACAGGTGAATTGTCGTTCACTGAAACACATATGGTAGATATGTTTAATCGTGGACGCTCAATGGCAGATACACTATCTGAGGTGTTGTTTTTAAAAGATTCTCTGGAAATGGTGGATTCTGATCGAGAATTTATTTTGGATAAATGCCTATCTTGTGATGAGCAGCATATTCTAATCACCCACGGTACCGATACTATGGTGCAAACGGCCAAGTTTTTAGCTGAAAAAATTAAAGATAAAACGCTAGTTTTATTCGGATCAATGATTCCTTACTCGGTTGATAACTCTGATGCGTTGTTTAATTTGGGCGTAGCTTTAAGCGCTGTCCAACTTAAAAAACCTGGCGTTTATATTGCCATGAACGGGCGAGTGTTTGATTTTGACCAAGTCAAAAAAGACAAAAGCCTAGGAATCTTTATAGACGCCTAGGCTTTTGTTTGAATAAAACTAAGAGCGTTTTATTTGATCATATGTTCGATGGCTGCTTTAATTTCGCTATCAGAACAATCCATACAAGTACCTTTAGGTGGCATAGCGCCAACACCTGAAATAGCAACTTTTACAAGGTCGCTAATACCACGCTTAACTCTTGGCGCCCAATCTGCTTTATTGGCAAACTTAGGGGCACCCATAACGCCAACGCTATGACAACTAGAACAAGAGGCAGTATAAACTTCTTCACCACTTCTTGCTTTAGCAGCTGTTTTAACAGGTGCTTTAACTGTATTAACGTCAATATCGCCTGCTAAGTAAACTTGACCTAAAGGCTTAATGCGCTCTACAACTGTTAAGTTGTCGTTATAGCTAACGTGTATTAGATCGCTAAAGAATGCTTTAGTGCCGATAATAGCAGCAAAAATAATGATAATTGCTGCAACTGAGTTTTTAAAGTACATGAGGATTTCCTTGGTTAGTAAGATATAATTATCTAAGAGCAAAATTATAACAGAATGATTAAGAGAACACTATCAAATGGCGTTAAAGTACTAAAAGTAAGCACTTGGTTGAGTGCTATTTTTTCTGTTTTATTGATCTTGATTGTTGGTTTTTTTACCGTATTTCCAAGCTTTTTAAAAGCTCCAATTGAGTCCGAATTGAGTGAAATAACAGGGCTTGAGGCTCAATTATCAGCCGTAAGTTTTGAGCTTGACTGGGAGGGTGTTACTTTAAATGTTGACGAGTTGACGTTTAATGATCAAATTTCCAAACAAAATTTTGCCAAAATTCAAGGCCTACATTGGCGTGTTCAACTGGCCAGATTTTTTGAAGATGTGTATCGACCGAATCGAGTAGACATTGATACACTAACATTAAACACCAACCAGCAAACCGATAGCGCTGATTTTTCACTGGAAGGCTTGAAGCGCTCATTGTCGTTAGAAACGCTCGAAATGGCTAGTTTTTTTGAATCGTTAAGTATTGGTAAAACATTTATTCAGGGTGAGCAAACATTTGAAATTGCCTCTTTAGATATTGGTCGTGATGAGCAGCAGTTACTTATGCGTATTGCTGATCAAGAAATTAATCAACAGCTGTTTGATCTTACATTGGCATTGTCTGTGGAGCAGTTGGATCGTGATGGTTTTTTAACCTTGCCAATGGTGATGAAAAATGAGGAGTTCTCCTTACTTTCAAATCTTAAAATCTATCATCAGAATGATGATGATTATCTTGAATTTTCAGGTTTTATTGAGCAAATAAAAGCCACAAGACTTGATGAATATTTGCCAGCAATGCTTATTGGGGAATCGACTAATCAGTGGATGAAGCGCGGATTTAAATCAGGATTACTTCAAGATATCAAGTTGAACGTGGTTAAAAATATCTCGCAAGATTTACCTATTAAAGCTAATTTGGTCGCACATTTAACGGATTCAGAGTTGGTCTTTAATTCTGACTGGCAAGCGCTTCAAAATTTGGACGCTAATATTAGCACCAATGGCAAGTCTATCAATGTATTGGTTAATAGCACCACACTTTATGATTTGCCGTTAAAACAAATTACCCTTGCCATGCCTGATATGAGTCAAGCTCAATTAGATGTGTCGATAGTTGGAAAAATCAATACAGATAGTGAAGCTTTGACTGCCTTTTTAGCAAACGCACCTTCGGGCAGTGTCGTCAAAGATGCGGTTAAACAATTCACATTAAAAGGTCCACTTACTGGTGATCTTGATTTGATCATTCCATTGGATAATCGGGCTTCGACCTTAGATATCGATCTATCTATCAAAGATAACCAGCTAACAACGCTAGATGGCGCTGTAGTTGTTGAGAATTATAATTCTACCATTGCTTTTCATGATGATAATATTACTACTAGTGGCGAAGGAAAAATACGCAATATGCCTTTTGATATCCGTATTAATCCTAACAACAGGAATGATGACAAGGACGCTTCTTTTGCGGTAGAGTTGATCAACAATGATAGAAATTTTGAACTGTACTTAACAAGACGATTAGATGAATCTTGGCGTGCTAGAGTTGAATCTGAAACTCTTAAAACCAATATAGAAATTGGGCTGAGTGAAGGCCTACCTAGTGTGAGAATTTTGGGTCTTCAGGCTACCACCTTTGATAGTATTAAAGGCGATTGGAATATTGAGCCTGATGATTTTCCAAGTATGTATTTAAGTGCTCACGGTGTGTTTATTGACGAGCAAATAATTCCGAATTTTAGTGTCAAGCTAGAATCAAAAGATAATATATTAAAGATTAGCGATTTAACCCTTGAAGGTATTGGAGTTGGTGAGCAAGATTTAAATTTTAACGGTGCTTGGGTAGCTGGAAAAACTGGATTAATAGCCAAAGCAAATGGCGATGCTTTGAGTGAGTTTTTAGAGAAAATAAATTACAAAGAAAAAGTGAATGGCGGTAAGTTTGACTTGGACATTCGTCTGTTTTGTGATTGCGCACCTTGGAATATGAATCTAAAAGAAATTAGTGGCATTGCTAAAATGAATATTAAGCAAGGTGTGTTTACTAATCAAGATCCTAATATTGGTCGAGTTTTATCTTTGTTGAATATTAAATCTACTGCTAAGCGATTAAAACTTGATGTGAAAGATCTGACAGATAAAGGTTTTACTTATGACAATATTAATGCGCAAATTACCTTACAAAATTCGGTTGCAAAAATCAACAGCTTTAAGTTAAGTTCCAGTTCTAGTGATATCACCCTGACTGGACAAAGTAATATCAGTGATCAAGTGTATGATATTGAAGCGAAAGTGATTCCAGCTTTTGGAGATGCAGTGCCAGCAGCTACCTATCTTGCAGGCGGCGGTTTGATTGGGCTGGGTGTGTGGCTAGTGGATGAGAGTTTGTTTGAAGGAAAATTGATTGATAAGATTGTTGATCAAGTTGTAGAATTTAAATATAAAATTATAGGCCCGTGGGATAACCCCACTATTGAAAACATATCAAGTATTTTATGATCGAACAATTACTAGATGATCACCATCTAAATCAAGAAAAAATTTATTCATTATTATCGTCTTTATCAGACAAAACCCCTGATTATGCTGATTTGTATTTTCAATATTCGGTTGCTGAGTCTTGGTTTTTAGAAGAAAGTATTGTTAAATCAGGTACTTACGATATTAGTCATGGTGTGGGCGCTCGCAGTGTTAATGGTGAACAAACCGGCTTTGCTTATTCAGATGATTTAAATATAGAGGCTATTGATAAAGCCATTAGTTTTGCCAAAGGGATTAGCGCTAGCAATACACCTGTGCAAATGCAGACTTTTCAATCAGTGCCTGAAATAGCTAAATATAGTGGCCTAAACCCGTTGGGCAGTTTAAGTTCTAAAGAAAAAGTAGATTTTTTAAATCGTATTGATATGCTGGCTAGAAAAGAGCCAAAAGTAAAGCAAGTCAGTGCATCTATTTCTGGCGCTTATTCTGAAGTGCTAATTGCTTCAAGTGACGGTGTTTATCAGAAAGATTATCGTCCTATGGTTCGCGTTAGTGTGAGCGTGATTGTTGAGCACAACGGACGCATTGAATCAGCATCAAGTGGTGGTGGCGGTCGTTATGATTATCGTTATTTTATTGACCATAATCTAGATGAAATTTATGTTGCTGAAGCAATCAGACAAGCATTAGTGGCTCTAGAGTCTAAAGGTGCACCAGCAGGTAATATGCCTGTTATTTTGGGCCCAGGTTGGCCAGGTGTTTTGCTACATGAAGCCATTGGTCACGGCCTAGAAGGGGACTTTAATCGCAAAGGCTCTTCGGTTTTCACCGACAGAATTGGTGAGCAAGTTGCTAGTTCAAAATGTAGTATTGTTGATAATGGCACGTTAGCTAACAGACGTGGCAGTTTAACGGTAGATGATGAAGGTGTGCCAACCCAAAATACGACACTGATTGAAAACGGTATACTCAAAGGCTATTTGTTCGACAAAATGAACGCCAAGCTGATGGGGGTTGAATCAACTGGCAATGGTCGACGTGAATCTTATGCGCATATGCCTATGCCACGAATGACCAATACTTACATGCTTAATGGCAATGATAATCTTGATGACATGATAGCTTCCGTTGATGATGGTATTTATGACCTTAATTTTGATGGTGGCCAAGTTGATATCACTTCCGGTAAATTCGTATTTAGTGCTAATGAAGCGTACTTAATTAAAAATGGAAAAATCTCTCATCCTATTAAAGGTGCCACGTTAATTGGTTCTGGTGATGAAGTGTTAAAAAAAATCTCTATGGTGGCAAACGACTTAAAGCTGGATGGTGGTATTGGTGTTTGCGGCAAAGATGGGCAATCTGTGCCAGTTGGTGTCGGCCAACCAAGCCTTAAGATTGACGAATTAACTGTCGGCGGAACGCAGCTAAATTCATAAAATACACACTTTCACATATCACATAATGAATATATTAGATATAATGTTCGGATTGAAATTTTTACGTTGGAGCGCCGGGTGTTAGAAAACTATCTACCTATTGTTGTATTTATCATGTTGGGGCTTGGATTTGGTGCTGGACCAATGTTAATTGGTTATTTGCTAGGTCCAAGTAAGCCTGACGAAGAAAAAAACTCTCAGTTTGAATGTGGATTTCCTGCTTTTGACGATTCACGTATGTACTTTAATGTGCGTTATTATTTAGTCGCTATCCTATTTATTTTGTTTGACTTAGAAGTAGCGTTTGTTTTTCCATGGGCTGTCGTGCAATCTCAACTTGGATGGTTTGGATTTATCGCAATTAGCATTTTTTTATTCTTATTAGTAGTTGGCTTTATTTTCGAATGGAAACATGGCGCGTTGGAGTGGGAGTAGAAAATGGCTATTGAAGGTTTAATGAAAGAAGGGTTTGTTACCACTTCTCTTGATAGTGTTATTAATTGGGCGCGTACTGGCTCACTATGGCCAATGACATTTGGCTTAGCTTGTTGTGCGGTAGAAATGATGGAAGCAGGCTCTGCACGTTATGACTTGGATCGCTTTGGTATTGTCTTTAGACCAACTCCTCGTCAATCAGATTTAATGATTGTCGCTGGCACATTGACCAATAAAATGGCACCTGCCTTGCGCAAAGTTTACGATCAAATGCCAGAGCCTAGATGGGTTATTTCCATGGGGTCGTGTGCAAATGGCGGTGGTTATTATCATTATTCTTATGCGGTAGTTCGTGGTTGTGATCGCATTGTTCCTGTTGATATTTATGTACCAGGTTGTCCGCCAACTGCAGAAGCATTGTTGTACGGCATTATGCAATTGCAAGATAAAATTCGACGCACTAACACTATTGCCCGCACATAACCATGCAAAAACTCAGAGAACAATTAGAAGAAATTTTTGAAGGTGCTGATTTAGTATCAGCCTATGGCGAACTTACATTGACTGTTGATAGTGCTAATATTATTGACACTTGTTTAAAGCTTCGCGATCAACTTGCATTTGATACTTTGATAGATCTATGTGGTGTTGATTACCTAACCTATGGGCAATCAGAATGGGCCCATGATTCAAGTAACTCTGGCTATTCTAGAGGTCGGAGTGCACAAGGCGGAGAAGATAGACATCAGCAGCGTTTTGCGGTGGTTTATCATTTACTTTCTGTCAGTAAAAATTATCGAATTCGTGTTAAAGCATTTGTTGATGAGGCTGAGCCAATTATTAAGTCGGTGACTGATGTTTGGGCATCGGCTGATTGGTATGAGCGTGAGGCGTTTGACCTAATGGGAATTTTGTTTGAAAATCATACTGATCTACGTCGAATTTTGACGGACTATGGTTTTGTTGGCCACCCATTGCGCAAAGATTTCCCACTTATTGGTGAGGTGGAAATGCGCTATGATGAAGAGCTTGGTCGAGTTGTTTACGAAAAAGTAAGCATCGAGCCTAATATTAGTGTTCCTAAAGTAATCAGGAAGTAGACATGTCTGAAATGCGTAACTATACACTTAACTTTGGCCCTCAGCATCCAGCGGCGCACGGCGTACTGCGCCTAATTCTAGAGATTGATGGCGAAGTTATTGAGCGTGCTGATCCACATATTGGCCTACTTCATCGCGGTACAGAGAAACTAGTCGAGTCCAAGCCTTATAACCAATCTATTGGTTACATGGATCGTCTAGATTACGTTTCTATGATGTGTAATGAGCATGCTTATGTGATGGCAATTGAAACCATGCTTGAGCTTGAAGTGCCAGAACGCGCTCAATATATTCGTGTTATGTTTGATGAAATTACCCGAATTCTTAACCACTTAATGTGGCTAGGTACGCATGCACTAGATGTTGGTGCAATGAGTATTTTTCTATACGCTTTTCGTGAACGTGAGAAATTGATTGATTGTTATGAAGCGGTTTCAGGCTCACGTATGCATGCAACTTATTATCGCCCAGGTGGTGTATATCGTGATCTACCAGATCGCATGCCAAAATATTTAAAAACAGATTCTCGTAGTGACAAAGAAATATCAGCAATGAATGAAAATCGTCAAGGCTCATTGCTTGACTTTATTGATGATTTTGTAAAAGAATTTCCACGCCACATTAAGCAGTATGACGATTTATTGACCGAAAATAGAATTTGGAAACAGCGTTTAGTGAATATTGGTATTGTTACTGCTAAGCGCGCAAAGCAATTAGGTTTTACTGGTCCCATGTTAAGAGGATCCGGCGTCGCTTGGGATTTGAGAAAAAACCAACCTTATGCTGTTTATGATAAATTAGAATTTGACATCCCAGTGGGCGTAACAGGTGATAGTTACGATCGTTACTTGGTGAGAATGGAAGAGTTGCGCCAATCTAATAAAATTATTGGCCAATGTGTGTCATGGCTAAAAGCCAACCCTGGTCCGGTGATGAGTGACGATAAAAAAGTTACACCACCTAAACGCACCAACATGAAAGACGATATGGAGTCTTTGATTCATCACTTTAAATTGTTCACTGAAGGTTATTCATTACCAGAGGGCGAGGTTTACAAAGCCATTGAGCACCCTAAAGGCGAGTTTGGTATTTATCTAATCTCTGATGGTGCAAACAAGCCTTATCGCGTTAAGATTAGAGCACCTGGTTTTGCACATTTAGCTTCTATGAATGAAATGACTAAGGGGCATATGCTATCGGATGTGGTTACTATTATTGGAACGCAGGATATTGTTTTTGGAGAAATTGACAGATAATGATCATCTCGGATAGCGCAAAAAAACAAATAGATATTTGGATTGAAAAATATCCACAAGGTAAGCAAAGCTCTGCAGTGATGGAAGCTTTAAAATTGGTCCAAGCAGAAAATGATAACCAGCTAACATCAGAAGCAATCCAAGCTGTGGCTGATTATTTAGATATGCCGGGTATTGCTGCTGCTGAAGTGGCTACATTCTATGAAAATTACAATCATAAGCCTGTGGGCAAACATATTATTCGATTTTGTCACAATATTTCGTGCATGTTGAATGGTGCTGATGATTTAATTACTCATCTTGAAACTAAATTAGGCGTTAAAACCGGAGAGGTTACTAAAGATGGTTTGATTAGCGTGAAAAAAGTGGAATGTTTGGGTGCTTGCGTAGGCGCACCTATGTTCCAAATTGATGATCAGTACTATGAACACCTAACAGCTGACAAGATTGACGACATTGTGGATGGTTTAAAATGAATGAAGTTTGTTTTAAAAACATAGATAAAGACCAATGTTGGTCGCTAGAAACCTATGAGGCTAGTGGCGGCTATAGCACTTGGCGCAAGATTCTTAAAGGTGAATATACACCTGATGAAATTATTAACGAATTAAAAACTTCAGGCCTTAGGGGTCGTGGTGGCGCAGGTTTTCCAACAGGGTTGAAATGGAGCTTTATGCCGCGCAATGCGCAAGGGCAAAAATACGTCATTTGTAATTCAGATGAGGGCGAGCCAGGTACTTGTAAAGATCGTGATATTTTGCGATTTAATCCACATTCAGTCATTGAAGGTATGGCGATTGGTAGTTTTGTGATGAATGCAACTATTGGTTATAACTATATCCGTGGTGAATTTATGGAGCCGTTTAACCGATTTGAAGGCGCCCTTAAAGAGGCTTATGCAGCTGGTTTATTAGGTAAAAATATTAATGCTTCAGAGGTAAGTTTTGATCTGTACTCTCACCTGGGCGCAGGCGCTTATATTGTTGGTGAAGAGACGGCCTTATTAGAATCACTTGAAGGTAAAAAAGGTCAGCCAAGATTTAAACCACCATTCCCTGCAAATGTTGGCCTATATGGTAAACCAACCACTATCAATAACACTGAAAGCTTTGCTTCTGTGCCAGAGATTATGTCTAAAGGTGGTCAGTGGTTTGCTGATCTTGGTGTGGAAAATTCTGGTGGTACCAAATTATTCTCAGTGTCTGGACATGTTAATAATCCAGCTAATTTTGAAGTATCTATGGGTATGCCATTTTCAGAGCTATTAGAGCTTGCAGGCGGTATGCGAAATGGCGCAAAACTTAAAGCGGTCATTCCTGGCGGATCTTCTACACCTGTTTTAACAGCAGAAGTTGCTATGGGTATGACCATGGATTATGATGGTATTGAGAAAGCAGGTTCAATGCTTGGCGCGGGTTCTGTGATTATTATGGACGAGTCAACCTGTATGGTTAAAGCATTGACGCGTTTGGCACACTTTTATTATGATGAATCTTGTGGGCAATGTACCCCTTGTCGCGAAGGTACAGGCTGGTTATATCGAGTTCTAAAACGTATTATGGACGGCAAAGGTAAAGCTGAAGATATTGATTTACTAATGAGTGTGCAAGAAAAAATTATGGGCAATACGATTTGCGCCCTAGGTGATGCTGCAGCAATGCCAGTTGAAAGTTTCTTGAGAAATTTCCGTGAAGAGTTTGAATACTATATTGAACATGGAAAAAGCATGGTGGAGAAATAATGGCCAGTATTACTATTGAAATTGATGGCAATATCGTTAATGCGAAAGCAGGTGAGCGGTTAATTACTATTACTGATAGAGAAGGTATTAGTGTTCCAAGATTTTGTTACCATAAGAAATTATCAGTCTCAACCTCTTGTCGAATGTGCCTGGTAGATATAGAAGGCGTTACAAAGCCACAAACCGCCTGTTCAACCCCTGTTTCTGATGGCATGAAGATTCACACACAAAATGAAAAAGCCAAAGCTTCTCAAAAAGCAGTGATGGAATTTTTGTTAATTAACCACCCATTAGATTGTCCAATTTGCGACCAAGGTGGCGAGTGTGAATTGCAAGATGTTGCGGTTGAATATGGCTCTGATGTCTCTCGTTTTAGCGAAGGTAAACGTGTTGTTGCACCTAGCGATATTGGGCCATTAATTCAAACAGATATGACTCGCTGTATTCACTGTACCCGCTGTGTTCGATTTGGTAGTGAGATTGCCGGTATTATGGAAATGGGCGGCACAGGGCGAGGCGAAGATTTAAAAATTGAGCCATTTTTAGCAGAAGGCATTACTTCTGAGCTTTCTGGAAACATGATTGATGTTTGTCCAGTAGGCGCCTTAACCTCTAAACCATTTAGATACGAGCTAAGATCTTGGCAAATGGCTTCAGCGGATAGTGTTGCTCGCCATGATTTAGTCGGTTCAAACTTATATGCACAAACCTATAAAGGGCTAGTTAAGCGTGTTGTTTCAGGTGACAATGAATTGGTCAATGAAACATGGATTTCAGACAGAGATCGCTTCTCTTATGAAGGGCTTGCACACGAAAATAGACTCTTATTGCCACAAATTAAAGTAGAAGGCCAGTGGAAAGAAGTTGAATGGAATGTGGCACTAGATTTTGCCATTAAAGGTTTAAATAAAAACGCATTAAACAGCCGAAAAGCTCACAAATTAGGTGGTTTAGCTTCAAGTACAGCAACCACTGAAGAATTTTATTTGATGCAAAAAATGCTTCGAGAAATAGGCTGCGAGAATATAGACTATCGTTTAAATGTTAATAATCTAGATGATCCAATTCACCTAGATTCTAATATTAAGTTGAGTGATCTAGAATGCGTTGATAATGTGTTGGTTATTGGTGCGAATTTACGTTTAGAGCAGCCAATGATTAACCTTAGATTACGCAAGGCTCAATTAGCTGGCGCTAGTGTTTCTGCTTTAAATGTTAAGGCATTTGATTACAACCATAAAACTAATCATTCAACAGTTTCACCTAATGAAATTGCGACGATATTAGCGGGCGCATTGAAAGTTATTTTAGAAAAGAATTCTTTAGAGGCTCCATCATATATCACTAATATTAATCCTAGCGAGTTGTCGATTAACTTAGCGGATAAATTACTAGACTCTGAACGTTCAGTAATTGTACTAGGTGAGCATGTTATTAACAATACGCAAGCTGCTAGTATTGCGCAGATGGTTGCTGAGATCGCTAAACAAGTTAATGGTAAAACATTAAATTTGACTAGCAGTGCCAATACTCTCGGTGCGCAATATGCCCATTTTTTACCGAAGAGTAAAGGCATGAATACCAATGAAATGCTGGCAGCAGATATGAGCGCCTTTTTGCTTTTAGATATATACCCTGAATACGATTTTCATCATTCAAACTCAGCTGTTGAAGCTTTGTCAAAAGATGATGTATTTGTAGTGTCCTTAAATAGTTTTAATAATGAGTTAGTAGCTCAATACTCTGATGTTTTATTACCAATGGCAGCGATGTATGAAACATCGGGTAGTCATGTTAATATCAACCATGATATGCAATCGTTTGCAGCAGCTGTTAAGGCGCCAGAAGAGGCTAAGCCAGCTTGGAAAATTTTAAAAGTAATTGCTGACTTATTAGAGCTTCCAGGTTTTCACTATGAAAATGTTACCCAGGTATCAGAAGAGCTTAAACATCAAAAAATTTATGAGCATAAGCAAGATATAACAATAGATTTGGGAAAGAAGTCATCCGCTATTGAGACAATTTGGATGCATTCTGCATATCATTCAGACGCCTTGTTAAGACACGCTAAATCATTAAGCAGTAGTAAAATTGGACAAACCAATTCAGCCTCAATGAACACCGCTACTGCTAAAGAATTATCACTAGAATGTGGTAATACTTATTTAGGTGTCCCAGTAGTTGTTAGCGATACTGTTGCCGACCGATGTGTCTTTGTCAGTAGTAATCAATCTACTGACATGCGGAGAGAGTCATGATGGAAATTTGGCAGTCTTTTGTTATGTTGGTGAACGAGTTATTGCCTTGGTTTAATGGGAATGTTGCCGCAATTGTCATTATTCTAATTAAAGCAATGGCTCTCATTATGCCACTGTTACTAGTCGTTGCTTACTTTACTTACGCAGAGCGTAAAGTTATTGGTTATATGCAGCTGAGAATTGGCCCCAATCGTGTCGGTCCCAAGGGTTGGTTGCAACCAATTGCAGATGCCTTAAAGCTCATGACTAAGGAAATTATTTTCCCAAGCAAGGCTAATATTTATTTATTTTTACTCGCTCCTATCTTGGCTATTGCACCAGCGATTGCTGTATGGGCAGTCATCCCTTTTGACGAAGGTATTTACGTCACTAATTTAGATGTAAGTTTGCTGTATGTTTTAGCGATTGGTTCAATTGGCGTGTACGGTATTATCTTGGCTGGTTGGGCATCTAACTCAAAGTATCCTTTACTAGGTGCGCTTCGAAGTGCATCACTATTAGTGTCTTATGAAATCGTGATTGGCTTTGCCTTGGTAACGGTTGTAATGATTGCAGGCAGTGTTAATCTTAATACCATTGTGGCCGACCAACAGGGTGGCATTATAAATTGGTACTTTATTCCTTTATTTCCAATGATGATTATCTTTTTCATCTCAGCATTAGTTGAAACCAATCGTGCACCTTTCGACGTAGTAGAAGGGGAGTCAGAAATCGTAGGTGGAACCCATGTTGAATATTCTGGCATGACATTTGCTGTATTTTTCCTAGCAGAATATGCCAATATGATTCTGATGGCAGTGCTAGCAGTGGTTCTATTTTTTGGTGGCTGGCATTCTCCATTTGAAGGGATTGCTTATCTTGAAGCTATCTTTAACTGGGTACCAGGCATTATCTGGCTATTAGCAAAAACAACATTCTTTATGTTCTTGTATTTATGGGTGAGAGCAACTTTTCCACGCTTTCGGTATGATCAGATTATGCGTCTGAGTTGGAAGGTATTTTTACCCATCACTATTTTTTGGATTTTTGTAGTCGCACTAATGACTCAACTAAACATTGGACCATGGTTTTCATAAAAGGTTAAGAGATGATTAATAAACTGAAAAAAATAATAAAAAGTCTTAGCTTAAGTGAGCTACGTTCGGGCATGAAGATTACCGGCAAAGAACTTTTTAATACTAAAATTACCGTACAGTACCCAGAAGAAAAAACGCCAATTTCTCCAAGATTTAGAGGATTGCATGCATTGCGTCGCTACCCAAATGGAGAAGAGCGTTGTATTGCTTGCAAACTATGTGAAGCAGTTTGCCCAGCTAACGCGATCACTATTGAATCTGAAATGCGTGACGATGGAACAAGACGCACCACTCAATATGACATTGATTTATTCAAGTGTATTTTTTGTGGCTTTTGTGAAGAAGCATGTCCAGTGGATGCGATTGTTGAAACACAGATATTTGAATATGCATTTGAATCAAGAGACGGCAGTATCATGACCAAGGATCGATTGTTAAAAGTAGGCGATGACAACGAAGAAAGCATTAGCCAAGCAAGATCTGAAGACGCCAAATATCGATAAGGATGAACAAAAATGGGTTCCGAACAAATAATTTTCTATTTTTTATCATTTTGGCTGATAGCTTCCTCGCTAGCCATGATATTTTCTCGTAATGCAGCAAAAGCAGTATTATTTTTAGTGCTGAGTTTTTTTTCAGTAGCAAGTATTTGGATTTTATTAGAGGCTGAATTTTTAGCCATTACTTTGATTCTTGTTTACGTGGGTGCTGTCATGGTACTGTTCTTATTCGTCATTAAGATGCTTAATATTGATAAGTCAACACTGCGTGCTAAGTTTGCTGGTTATTTGCCGCTTGGCCTGATTGTCGCGTTAATTATTATTGCTGAAATGATGTTAGTGCTAGGTAATGCCCAATTTGGATTAGACGTTATGCCAGCACCCGCAAGACATGGCGCAGATTATAGTAATATTACCGAGTTAGCTTTGCAACTTTATACAACCTATGTGTACCCATTTGAATTAGCTGCAGTATTATTGCTAATAGCTATTATTGCTGCTATCACCTTGGTACATAAAAAAGAAATCAACCGAAAACAACAATCTATTTCTGAGCAGGTTAATGTGAGAGCAAAAGATAGAATACGAATCGTATCAATCACCTCACCGTCTAAGGAGAATAAGTAATGGTCAGTTTGAGTGATTACTTAATTTTAAGTAGTGTTATTTTCTGTATTGGCTTAGTGGGCATTTTTGTAAACCGTACTAATATCATTACTTTGTTGATGTGCGTAGAGCTTATTTTGGCCGCAGTTAATACGAATTTTATTGCTTTTTCTCATTTTCTGGGCAATGAAGCGGGTCAGATTTTTGTATTTTTCATCTTGACTGTTGCTGCTGCAGAAGTAGCCATTGGATTGGCCATCTTGACACTCTTATTTAGAGTACGCGGCTCGATCGATGTTGACGTCACTAATAGTTTAAAGGGGTAATGATGGAGCAAATATATTTAACAATTGCTTTGGCGCCTTTGGTAGGAGCGATCTTTGCTGGATTTTTTGGCTCGTTACTCGGCAGAATGGCAACCACTGTTATAACAATTGCGGGTGTACTAATATCCACTGTTCTATCTTTTTATGTATTCAATCATCATGTATTAGAAGGCGGTGAAGTTTTTAATCAAAACCTTTACACCTGGATGCAAATTGGCGAACTTAATGTTAGTGTTGGGTTTTTAATTGACAATTTAACTGCCATCATGCTCGTGGTGGTATCGTTTGTATCGCTTATGGTGCATATTTATACGATTGGTTATATGCACGATGACGCCGGCTACACTAAGTTTTTTAGCTATATCTCGTTATTCACTTTCTCTATGTTTATGCTGGTGATGAGTAATAACTTCATGCAACTATTCTTTGGTTGGGAAGCAGTTGGTTTGGTCTCGTACCTATTAATTGGTTTCTGGCATCATAAAGAAAGCGCTGTTGAAGCAAACTTAAAAGCTTTTTTAGTTAATCGTGTAGGCGATTTTGGCTTTTTACTAGGTATTGCTTTGGTGCTTATGTATTTTGGCTCGCTAGATTATGTCGAAGTATTTGCAAGCCTAGGCAATGTCACTGGCGTAACCATGCTTGACGGAACCAGCGTTATTACTGTTATTTGTATTTTATTATTCATTGGTGCAATGGGTAAATCTGCCCAAGTGCCACTTCACGTTTGGTTACCAGGTTCGATGGAAGGTCCAACGCCAATCTCAGCATTGATTCACGCAGCCACTATGGTGACAGCTGGTATCTTTATGGTGTCGCGCATGTCGCCAATGTTTGAGCTTAGTGAGACAGCACTAATAGTAGTAATGGTGGTGGGTGCGATTACTGCCTTATTTATGGGCTTATTAGGCATCGTACAAAACGATATTAAAAAAGTAGTAGCTTATTCAACACTCTCACAACTTGGCTATATGACTGTAGCATTAGGTGTGAGCGCATACTCAGTGGCTATTTTTCACCTCATGACTCACGCTTTCTTTAAGGCGCTACTTTTCTTAGCAGCGGGTTCTGTAATTGTAGCACTACACCATAAACAAGATATTCGTGAGATGGGTGGTTTGCGTAAAAAAATGCCGATTACTTATTGGACCTCATTAGTTGGTACATTGGCACTCATCGGCTTCCCGGGTTTTGCAGGTTTTTATTCAAAAGATATGATCATTGAAGCGGTACATTTCTCTCAACTACCATTTTCTGATTGGGTTTATGTCGCCGTGGTTATTGGCGTCTTTATTACGGCTTTTTATTCACTTAGAATGTTCTTTTTGGTCTTTCATGGCGAATCAAGAATGGACGAGCACACCGCATCACATGTCAAAGAATCATCCATCAGCATTACTTTGCCACTCGTCGCGTTAGCGATTCCATCTGCGCTGATTGGTTATCTTACTATTGACCCGATGCTATTTAATGGCTGGCTCGATAACGCCATTACAGTGGCTGCAAATCATACTTCTATGGCAAGTCTTGAGGCTAATTTTCATGGCGCCAATGGGATGATTCCTCACGCATTACAAACGCTACCTTTCTGGATGATGGTGGGCGGTATTGCTAGTGCTTGGGTGTTGACACTTTACAGATCGCAATGGGCAGACTGGATCCAAAAGAAATTTCATCGCAGTAACTACGTCTTAGAATCACTTTATGGCTTTGATCGTTTTAACGATATTGTCTTTGTAGGTGGCATTAAAAAATTGGGTAATTTCTTATGGAAGGTGTCAGATTCTGGACTAATTGACAAAATACTCGTCAATGGCAGCGCAAGATTTGTTGGATTTATCGCCTCAATGGTTCGCCCAATACAAACAGGCTATGTTTATCATTATGCATTTTTCATGATTGTTAGTTTATTAATTATTTTAACTTGGGTACTGTTTGCAGGTGATAACCCACTACTTGAGCTTTAACGATGGATAATTCATTACTTAGTTTGTTAATTTGGCTGCCAATTTTTGGCGGTGCATTGGTTATTTGGCTGGGCAACGAGCGAGCTAATACAGCGCGTTGGTTGAGTGTTGCGCTCTCTATTGTGGTGTTTATTATGTCGCTGAGCTTGTTCACTGAGTTTGATTCAAGCACTCATCTGATGCAATTTGAAGAGAAAGCTTCTTGGATCTCTCAGTTTGATGTTTACTATCATATTGGTGTAGATGGCATTTCAATGCCATTGATTATCCTTACAACATTTTCAAGTATTTTGGTATTGATTGCAGGTTGGGAAGTTATCCAGAATCGTCCAGCACACTATATGGCTGCATTCTTGATGATGGAAGGATTAATCATTGGTGTGTTTTCTGCACTTGACGGCATTCTTTTTTATGCCTTTTGGGAGGCTTCGCTTATTCCAATGCTATTAATCATTGGTGTTTGGGGCGGCGACAACCGAGTTTATGCTGCGATCAAGTTCTTCTTGTATACGTTTTTGGGCTCGGTATTTATGTTGGTATCGCTGATATATATGTACAACAAAGGCGGCTCATTTTCTATCCTAGATATGCATAATCTTAGCTTAAGTGCTAGCGAGCAAGCTTGGATTTTTTGGGCATTCTTTATGGCGTTTGCCGTTAAAGTGCCGATGTTTCCTGTGCACACTTGGCTACCTGATGCTCACGTTCAAGCGCCAACGGGTGGCTCGGTTATCCTTGCTGCCATCATGCTTAAAATGGGTGGTTATGGTTTCTTTCGTTTTTCATTGCCGATCACGCCAGATGCTTCTTTAGAGTTTTCAGAAATCGTAATTATTCTGTCTTTGATTGCCATTGTTTATATTGGCTTTGTGGCTTTGGTTCAGCGCGATATGAAAAAGCTTATCGCTTATTCATCAATTTCACACATGGGTTTTGTAACACTTGGTGTCTTTGCTTTATTCCTAGCCTACACGCCAGGCGCAGCAGAAGGCGCGCTGCTTGGTCTTGAAGGTGCGATGATACAAATGATTTCTCACGGCTTTATCTCTGCCGCTATGTTCTTAGTAGTGGGTGTTTTATATGACCGTCTTCATTCAAGAGAAATCTCCACCTACGGCGGTGTAATCAACTCCATGCCAAAGTTTACAGGCTTTGCGGTGCTATTTGCTATGGCCAATGCTGGCTTGCCAGGCACCTCAGGTTTTGTGGGTGAATTTATGGTAATTCTTGGCGTGATGCAAGCCAATATTTGGTACGCTGTTTTAGCCGGTACCACACTTATCGTTGGTGCTGCATACACCTTGTGGATGGTTAAGCGCGTATTTTGGGGTGAAGTAACAAACCCAGCTGTTTCAACCTTGTCAGATATTAATGCTAGAGAGTTTGGTATCTTGGCGATACTGGCTGTTGCAGTAGTTGCGATGGGTTTATACCCACAGCCCGTGATTGATGTTATGCATGTTTCCATTGAGCACTTATTAAACCAAGCCTTAACCTCTAAACTTTAAGTATTAGCATTATGAATAATATGTACACATTTGACACATCAACTTTATGGGCTGCTTTGCCTGAAATATTCTTATTAAGTGCGATTGTGGTTGTGCTTTTATTAGACCTATTTTTAACTAAGCCTTTCAAACAAGCTACCTATTATTTAACGCAAATTAGCTTATTCATCACAGGTGTAATGGCTTTTAATTTAATAGATCAACCGCAAACCATCATCTTTAGTGGCTCGTTTATTTTAGACAACATGGCTTCGGTCTTTAAAGTCTTCATGATTGGCTCAACTATGGTGGCTATGGTTTATACCCGCCATTACCTTATTCAGCATGCACTATTCAGAGGCGAGTATTTTGTCTTGGTACTTTTATCCGTATTAGGCATGATGGTAATGGTTTCGGGCTATAGCTTATTAACGCTATATCTCGGATTAGAAATTTTATCTTTATCACTTTACACCCTTATCGCTATTGCACGAGAGCGAGCAGGTGCGGTAGAAGCAGCTCTTAAATACTTTGTGCTAGGCGCTATCGCATCAGGCTTATTACTTTACGGTATGAGTATGATTTATGGCATTAGTGGTAGTATTAATATCACCGACATTGCTAATTTTGCTGCTAACGCCGACCTAGCTTCAAGAGAAACCCTTATTTTAAATTTTGGCCTGGTATTTTTAGTTATCGGCATTGCCTTTAAACTAGGTGCTGTGCCGTTTCATATGTGGGTGCCAGATGTCTATCAAGGTGCGCCAACTTCAGTAACGCTATTTTTATCCACCGTGCCAAAAGTAGCAGCAGTTGCTATGTTGGTTCGTATCTTGGTCGATGGTCTAGGCGCAATGCATGCTTATTGGGCAGATTTGTTTATGGTGCTTGCAGTGTTGTCTATCGCACTTGGTTCGGTAGTTGCACTGATGCAAACCAACATCAAACGCTTATTAGCGTATTCAACCATCTCGCATGTTGGCTTTATTATGCTAGGCTTTGTTACCGGTGTTATCAGTGGATACGGTGCGGCAGTTTTTTACGTATTTGTCTATATTTTGATGAGCTTAGCGGCATTTGGTATTGTTATTCTTCTGAACAAAAAAGGCTTTGAAGCGGATCAAATCTCAGACTTTAAAGGCCTTAGTAAGCACTCACCTTGGTTTGCATTAATGATGTTAGTGGTCATGCTATCCATGGCAGGTGTGCCACCTTTTATTGGCTTTTATGCCAAATTCTTTATACTGCAACAAGTCATCTCAGCTGGCTTTGTAACACTTGCAGTGGTGGCGGTGGTGTTTGCTGTGATTAGTGCTTATTATTATTTACAAATTATCAAATCCATGTACTTTGAAGAGTCTGATAAAGATATCACTATTGTTGCACCGATGGATATGCAGCTAGTTTTATCAATCAATGCAGTATTAATTTTAGTGGTTGGTATATTCCCAGATTTTTGGATAAAACTCTCTCTTTCATTGTTCTAAAGGGCTGATTGGCAATATTTGCCAAATTTTTATTAGCTTGATAAGTTTTGATGTTTGTATGCGTTATTTGACCTATAAATTGCCAAAATTCTTATAAAAATCACGCTTTAAGCCCATAAACCAAGGTTTTTACGAGTATTTATCTAGTAAAAGTCCTTATTTGATATCAATTTAGCTCTATTTTGATTATTTCCAATATTTCTTAAAAGATAGTTTCAATAATCTGGCACTATTTCAAAGATATTCTAGTTTTAAATCAAGAAAACGCTAACCCTTGGAGTGGATTGCCTATAATGCATAAGTCATTACATGGTATTACTCATACTATTGAAATAAAAACTATTCGCACTCAACACAACATGCTCAACCAATGAAAATATTAATAAGAAACCTTCCTCGCACACTATTAGAAAACGGACTTAAAGAATTGTTTGAAGCCTATGGTGATGTGCAATCTTGCACAATCGTATTAGACAAAACAACAGGCGAATCTAAAGGTTTTGGCTTTGTCGAGATCGCAAAAGTTGGCGATGCAAAAGCAGCCATACAAGGTCTTAATGGTAAACCTGTTAATAGCAACAAGATTAGAGTCAAAAAAGCAGAAAAAACAAACGATGCTAAGTAGCTTTAAGCATTAGCAATGGGCTCGGATCAAGAAAACAATATTCATCATCAAGACCCACTCCACGGTCTTACACTCAAAACGATCGTCACTGACTTAGTACAGCATTTTGGCTGGGAAGAGTTGGCCAAGCGTATTGACATAAACTGCTTTAAGAGTAATCCTAGTATTAATTCTAGCTTAAAGTTTCTACGAAAAACCCCCTGGGCAAGACAAAAAGTTGAGCAACTGTATTTAAAGCAGTAGTTTCAGTGCTATTTTTCTTTCTTATATAGCGGTATTTCACTTTTAGCTATTTTTTAATTCAATATCACCAAGATCTGGTATTTTATGACCCTTAAAAGAGGCACTAGGTCGAACCCAGGCATGTCCATAAATCACTTCATAGCTAGCGGGGAGTTTGCCATCTTGTCGGTAAGATTCGTACATCTGGATCATCAGCTGAAACTTATCCTTACCCATGAGTGATTTTGAGCGCGAGTTAACACTTTGTGCGCCGATGGCTTTTAAGTCTCTTAGAAGATCAATAACGCTTTGATAGGTGAGTGTTAGATGCTCCATTTCCATCACTGGAGATTGAAAGCCATTTTGTAAGAGTTGATCGCCAATATCGTGCATGTCAGTAAAGGTATTCACATGGGTTTCGTTGTCCACCACTGACCAGCTCTTTTTTAGCTCTTTAAGGGTATCTGGGCCAAAGGTAGAGAATAGGATTAATCCATCATTTTTAAGTACTCTATGGATCTCTAAGAATAACTGGTTCAGATCAGGACACCACTGCATCATTAAACTGGATACAACGATATCAACACTGTTATCCGCCAAAGGTAGATGACTAGCATTAGCACAAATTTTGTGGTTTGCTGGGTTATGCTTAAGAGAGTTTTGGGCAAAATCTAGGCAGATAACCTGCGAGTCTACAAAACGCTTTTCAAGCTGCTGAGACAGTAGCCCTGTACCAGCACCTAAATCAAGAATAACATCAGACTTGGTGGTAATAACATCAAGTTTTTTACTGAGTCGAGTGGCTATTTCTTTTTGCAAAAATGCATGATCTTCATAATCATTTGAAGCTTTATTAAAAGCTGCTCTTACTTGAGACACTGCACAGCCTTATAAGTGATACCTTGTATGAGTTTTAAATAATGATCAGCACCCGATTTAATATCAAAGCCGATAATATCAATATCTGCTGTTTTAATTTTCAAACCTTCGGTTAAGGCGTTAATACGCTTATGCTGGGTTTCAGTAGTGAAGAACAAGCAAGTAACTTTCTCATCTTTGATGATTTGTTTGGCTTTTAGGATTTTAAAAATACTCAAGTTTTCACCATGTTGACGACTTACACTGCCAACACTCTTAAGCTTATAATTTTCAATAAAATGCTCAAATGCATTGTTATAAGTGATTAATGGCTGGTTGGTATAGTTTGATAATTGTTGTTGAGTAATATCTTGAAGTTCATCAAGTTTATGTTTAAGTGTGTTTAAATTGGCAAGGTAAATAGCTTTATTTTTTGGATCAATTTTTATAAGCCTTTGGCTGAGTACTTGAGTAAAGTCCTGCATATCTTCTATATTTAACCAACTATGATGATTAACTGAGCCGGCATGTTCGTGCTCATGCTCATGCTCATGCTCGTGACCTTGCTCGTCTTCACTTTGATCAACCGTTAGTACTTTATCTGCTTGAATATTACGAATAGATTTGGCTAAACCTTCTTCAAAATCAGGATGAACAATCACTACTAAATCAGCTTGTTCAAGTAAAGATATTTGTGACGGCTTTAGATGCGCATGGTGTGCTGATTGATTGCCACTCAGTAGTAATGTTGGTGTGCTAACGCCCTGAGTAAGAGCACTTACAATTGAATGAATGGGTTTAATGCTCACCACAATGTTTGGGCTGGCAAGGACATTAGTGGCAAATAGCAGCGTGATAAAAGGTAGGTGAAATTTCATGCTGGTGATTATACTATTTTTGGCAAATGAAGACAGCCCGCTTAGGTGCAGGCAATCCTTCGATGGTTAAATTGTCATCATTTGGATCTAGAAAATCTTTGATAGATTGTGTGTTGTCACCAATCCAGTGTGTGGCTCGCTGCTCTTCTGGCGTGGTTTTGGTGACATCAACAAGTTTTATATTTTTAAAACCCGCTGTTTGTAGCCAAGTATGTAGTGTGTCAGTGGAAGGTAAACACCAAACATTTCGCATGCGAGCATAACGATCTTGTGGAATAATTTGATCACCATACTGCTGATCGATAATTAAAGTTTCTAAAATAAGTTCACCATTATC
>FLOH01001524.1_pt1 | contig 33750 bp, 44 predicted proteins | sample 756751 | NCBI WGS metagenome assembly FLOH01 (sample SAMEA4026879, study PRJEB14308) | marine metagenome | biome: coastal water; material: water | depth 74 m
CTTAATAATAGAGGACATGAATAGAGAAAGGTCAGAGCAATGAACTATGAAGAGCGCATCGCCGTGATACGCACATGGATGAAGAGGGAAATCCTCACTCGGTTTACACCACCAACCGGACTCGATCCGTCAATCGCAATCGACGACGTAGTAAAGGCCGTCAACCAAAATATTCGCAGCAAGATAAATCCGGATGACATGGACAAATTGCTCGACAAACTAAAGGACGAAGTGCTGTCCAAATCAAGGACACGCTCCCTTCCCACGCCAGCCATCTTCCAGCAGGCAGCAGCGACCGTAGCTCAGAAGCTATACGAAGCCCCCACAGGGCAGCCTCAAGAGTCTGGCACCCCAGCGTACCTCACGTCAGCAGCTAGGCGCATACGGGCCGGAGAACCTGTCGCTGAATTCTATGTGAAAGGCAATGGAGCAGAAGAATTGTTAGACCTTGGTCTAATAACAAGGGCCAACCTATCAGGCTACCAACATTAACCAACAAGAGGAGAACACAATGGAACGTAAAGGATTCATCGGCGGCAGTGACTGCGTACAGATTATGCAGGGCAACTGGCTTCCACTCTGGAGAGTGAAGACAGGCTTTGACGAACCCGAAGACCTGTCTGATAACATCGCAGTACAGATGGGTATCTGGACAGAAAGCTTTAACCTTCACTGGTTTGAAAAACAGTATGACTGCTCAGTCAAAGAGCGGCAGTTCGAAATGCATAAGTACACAGGCAAGGTGCCGTGCAAGGCCACGATAGATGGCACTTGGCAGGGCGCGGTCATCGAGGCCAAGCACACCAACGCATACAATTCAATGGAGAAGGTCATTGAATACTACATGCCGCAGGTGCAGTTCTACATTCACATGCTGGCAGTGGCCAACGGAAGCTGTCATGGCGCACACCTCTCGGTAATCTTTGGCAACAATAAATGGGAGTCGGCCTTTGTCTCAGCAGACAATGACTATTTCGATTCTATGTGGGCAGTGGTGTCAGACTTCTGGAGCTACGTCGAAAGCAACGCACCACCACCCGAAGCATCAGGCATCAAGCCCCTCAATACCGACAAGATTGCAGTGGATAACATGGTTAAGCGTGACGCCAGCAAAGACAACCAGTTCATCAACTCCGCCAACGACTACATCAACAACCAAGTTTCGGCTGGTGCCTTCGAGTCCGCCAAGAAAGACTTGAAGGCAATGGTTGGCGACAACGAGCGGGAAGTTTACTCCGACATCCTGACCATCAAGCGCAGTAAGAATGGTGCGCTGAGGTTCAGCCAATGAACCGGAGAGAGGCGTCAACGCAAGATAGAGACGGGTCATTCGTAGAATCCATGCACAATAATATCTCACCCAAAAGCGCAGCCAAGATGCTCATCGAAGAGGCGTCAATGTTTACAGGCTACACGGGACAGCAACTGCGCGAGGGTAGGCAGACGCGGTGCATGGCCGTAAGGGTAAGCATCTTCAGGGAAATGAGACGCATGGGTTTTACCCTGCTCGAAATATCCACTGCGTTTAATACCGACCCGTCGAATATTCACCACCACCTAAACAAGGCGAAAAAGCATGGAAAATAAAATGGACCTATGGAACAGGGTCAAGACCTCGGACCCAAAGTACCTAAAGAAGGTAAGCTTTGGATCGCGGCACTTCACTGCCATCGACCCGCAGTATCAGGTGCGCTCGGCAACAGAGCAGTTCGGCCCAGTCGGAGACGGATGGGGCTGGCACGCAGACAGCAAGGTACACCACCTATCCAATGGCGACGCCGCAATCATATCGGATGTAACCATTTGGCACGGCACACAGGCAAATACATTCGGACCATTTCCCGGATGTCGTAAGCTGTTCGACGCAGCAAAGGGTAGGCTGGCAGAAGATGCGCCGAAGATGTCAGTCACTGATGGCCTGACCAAGGGGTTGTCACACCTTGGCTTCAATGCCGATGTTTTCCTTGGCGAAATGGATGGCAACAAGTACGCATCCGACAGTAAGAAGGGAGGTGAGGAGGGATGGTAAGGCTTATGGTCGAACGACAACAGCCAGCGGCAATGACTCGTTATGCCGACTACCATTGGAACGAGTGGCTAACTGCGCTTGAATTTAGCGGAGTCGATTGGATGGCGAAAGCCTGCCAAGAAAAAATGCGAACATCTATGCAGGCAATGGCACTTCTCATCGACCCATTCGCTATACAACCAAAACCAATGTCTGATTATTACTTCGAAGAATACTCAGACAAACTAGACGAACTTAAATCAACCACCAACTAAGGAGCCAGAAGCATGGCAGACTATGACGACAACAACCGAGGCGCAGCCTTCCCCCCCTTCCCGTCACAAAAGCTAATCCTGCAAGGGAAGCTCAACGTGGACGGGCGAGACATCAAGTGTGTCTTGGTTAAGGACCAGACAAAGGGCGGCAAGAACCTGATCGAAGTGTATCAGAAGATTGGTGTCCTGTTTGATAACGACAAGAAGGGCAATGAATCAGCGCCCGACTATACAGGGCCAATCGAATTCCCGCGCGAGCTAAGGCTGGCAGCATGGAAGAAGATGGCGAACGATAAACCATACCTCTCCATGAATGTGTCCGAGAAAACAGAGGGAGGACAGGGAGCGGCAGCCAAGGTAAGCTTGGAAGATGATGACGATATCCCTTTCTAAACACCGAACCCTCTGATATAGGTCAGGTGTTCTCTGACTGTTGACTGGGGCGGATGTTGGCAAAGCCAGTCCGCCCCCTTTTTTTATTCACACGGAGATAAGACATGCGAAAACAGTTAGACATGGACAACATAGTCCAGTTGTCAATCTCAGAAAAATCCCAACTCGCAGCGATTGCGTTTAAAGTCATGGAGGCTGATGTAGAGGGCGTCGGGTGGATAACACTTCGAATCGAGAGTGAGCTACTCATTCCGTTGTATGTGGCAATAGCCGCAGGCTTGGAAGCGCTGAATGAAAAAGTCGAATAACCTTTAGTCAGGACACTGGTCAAGCAACCGGTTATGAACATTCATTTCAATGATAAGGGCGCGGTCGTGCTGAACAATGTAACGAGCCGTGGCTTCATCAGTCTCCAGACGGACAGCCAGATCGCAGAAATTACCAGTGAAACTAGCGCAGCTTGCGAGTAATGCCAGCGACAAGCTCATCATCATCAGACTTCTTAACATCATTAGTCGCCTTCTGTTTTGCCTTCACCGAATCAAGACGCACTTGAAGCTCCTCTGTCTTGGCTTTGCTTCGTGCTGCCTGTCCACCCTTGAGGTAGATGCCGAACATGGCAGCGACAAAGGAAAGGGCGGCAAGTGCGTAGAGTTGCAGCCGACCAAGCATCACCGATCCCCGCTTGCCCACTTGCGAATGCGCTCCTTGGCAATCCAAATACCAGCTAGAACAATCAAACCGGCAAAGCCCAGCACAATGTATTGAGCCGTGCTATCAAGACTGGACACCGCCGCCACAGCGGCACCAGTACCAGAGCCAACGGAAACAACAGCCGCTTGCAGCGTTGATGATTCGACAATGTTCGCGCGAGGCGCTTTCATTCTGCGTATCCCAAGCAGGCGAGACGTTGAGTAGGTCTTGATCGACACCTCATTGCCTTGATTGCCGCCGATAACTATGATTGAGCCAGCCTTAAATCCGCTAAAGAAACCAACGTGGCCCTGCCATCCATCACGGGTGCCGCGCCAAAACACTACGACATCTCCATCGCGAGCATCAGCTATATCAACGGGGTCGCCCCACTTCATATAGCTTCTGGCGTTGAGAGCGCCAGTACCCTTTACCCCAGCCTCTGCCAGAACCGCACCAACAAACGCGGCGCACCAAGGCGTTTCATCGTCCTTGATTTCGGGGTGGCCTGCCTTGGCAAAGAGAGCAACAACAGCAGGATTGTGTTTGGCCCCCGGCCATTCTTTCAAGCCAAGGTATCCCTGCGCGACAGTCCCGATAATGCTTGTCATTATTTAATTCCAAGTATGTTTGCTATTTGATTGCGCAGAAGAAACACCGCAGCGATAAACCCAGCTAAAAAAATAACAGACGAGCGCCAAGTCTTGAGAACAAGCCGTTGAGCTGCACGGTACTCAGCCTCTTGTTTGATTTGGTTGGCTAATGGCACCAGCGTTTTTAACGCAATGATGTCAGCGTCTGTTAATTGGTTCATGCGATGTCGTCCTTTATTCTAACCTGTATGTACCCAGTATTCGGGAAGGTCTCGATAGTGCCGTCAGAATAAGTAACCTCGAACTCGGCATTGAAGCCGCCAACCGTTACTGTGTCAGCGGCGATCCAGTCATAGCGGGCCTCGCCTGTAAGCGCACCAGCCACGACAGCCGCTGCGTCCACGACCGTGGTCCCTGCTCCATTTCGCATGTGAAAGCGGATCGTTGCCCCCGTGATGTCAACGACCACATCATCGGCATCCTTCAGTACGACCAGCAAAGAGGGGCTGGTGTCGTTCTGCTTTATGTAAAATTTATCGCCCATGATGTTTCCTATACCATAGAGTTTGTGGAATCGCTAAGCGTAACACTGTTTTCACCGTCGTTGTTGAGTACCACTTTGTTTAAGCTTGGACCAAAAGTCACCCAACGTCGAGAGGATTGGTCATGGCCGGTAGCCGTGAAGGCAGCAAGGGTAAGCGATCCGCTCGATTTAAGCTCGCGCTCCACTGTGCCGCTTACCGTCAGTGATGGCAGCACAATGGAATTAGTCTCCGCAATCTCAACCCCTGCCGTTCCCGCGCCCGTGATAGCAGGCAAGGCCAAAGCGCCATAACTGTGCCGGTCGATGTACGCGGTGCCGGATGCGGTGATGGACGGAAAGGTAATCGCGCCGCTAGACGTATACTCGACGATGTCGGATGCCGCGACAACAGAGGCAAGGGCCGCAGAAGCTAGAGGAAGAAAGCCTAGCATGGTTTACTCCTACGGTTTGGTGGGCCAGATGACAGCGTAAGGGAAACCCTCTTGTGACGTTATATCACGAAGCGCCTGCCTATAGGTAGCCCATGCGGGCGACATGGTGACATCACTTAGGGCCATCCAGTCAGTTTGTGACAGTAGGCGCTCACGTTGGTTGCGCACTGCTGTCTGGGCTTGATCCAGAGGCTTGTTCTCGACCGTGTAGCCTATAACCCAGCGGCCTGTTTTGTAGGTTTCGCCTGTGTCCCCATCAACGGCTGTCTCGTTGTTGTTAGGCTCAGAGTCACGCACCACAGTCTGCACAAGATTGTCGCACTCAGGCTGTGGGTCAGGCATCACATGGAAGATACCATAGATGGCAAGGATAGCGTCACCTATATTCTTCGGGAAGCTAGTATTCTGGTTATCACGGCGAAGGTCTCCGAGCGTGTAAGGGAATTGCTCTACCTGTCCGTTTGATGTTTTCACGAGTAGCATGGTTTCTCCTGTTAAGTTGAATATTGGTAGATGGTGTCGTTTGATGCGCCTATAACATACATTTTCGAGCCATCAGACTTAAAAAAGAAACCTGTAGCAGCGGTGTCCTGAGACGCCACAGAAAAGCTAATGCTACTATAACTTGCGGTAGTTAAATCCCAAGCTGTTGACAATGTGTATTCGTACACTGCATCTGTGGACAGATTTGCCCCTAGAACATAACAATTAGTCCCATCTGGATTAAAATAAACCGATTGAGGCTGACCATCCTGTGTTAAAACACTAAAACTTACGTTGTCATCTGTCGCTGTGCTCATGTCCCACGCAGTAGAAAGGCTGTATTGGTCTACAGCGTCTCTGCCATTACCAATCACATAAAAGTTGGTTCCATCTGGCTTAAAGAAAACACCACGGGAAAAAAACTGTCCTTTTGCCGATGCTGAGATGGCATCGTATGAAGCAGAAGATACATCCCATGCTGTTGATAGCGAGTATTGATATACGGTGTTGTTGAACCCTATGGCATACATTTTAGTGCCATCAGACTTGAAAAACACACTTTGTGGATTGCTTTCTTGAGAAGCAAAGCTAAAAGACTTAGAAGCATATGATGCGCTTGATATGTCCCATGCTGTTGATAAAGTATATTGATAAACAGAATCAGAATCTTGACCCACAGCGTACATAGACGTGCCATCGGGCTTAAAGAATACACCAGTAGGTGTTATTTCTTGTGTTGCCACACTAAAGCTAACACTGTCATAAGAAGCATTGGCTAGGTCAGGGTCTGTCCAAACGACACCACCCCCAGCAGAAACCCCAGCCGCAGCTTGTTGCATTAGCCGTGCAATACTCATCCCATTGCTCCGCCAGCAAGGAAGCCGTAGTAAGTCGTCCCGCCGTCCTGCGTGTAGAACGAATAAACATTCGTAGCTCCACTGGCGGGCGCATCAGGGGCCGTAGCCGCAGCCCAGTCAACCGAGGCAGGCCAAGTCACAGTCACGGTCGCAGATGGCGTTACCTTGAGCGTGAAGCCGTAGGCAGTGCCAGTAGCAGGCGGGTTGCTGAACACATAGGTCACGTTGGCAGCGGGAGCATCCGAGAAGACGTTGCCCGTGGATAGGTCGAGAGTGCTTGAGGTGATGTCACCGACTGTTTCACCAGCAGGCGATGGCTCAAAGAAACCTTTTGTGTAGTCGATGACAATGCTCATTATACTGCGATGCTCCCGTTCATATCTTCCTGCGTCATTACCCAAGCGTAGCACTTGTCGAGAAACTCAGCGCCAGCGGCAGCTTCTACGTCAGCCAAGTCAGCGTGGTAACGGCGGAAGTCTACCTCACGGGTGTCATCGTCAGGTATAGCTGTAGCATAGCCAGACACGTCAATCATAACGCCGAATTTTGTTTCGCCTGAACGCTGTCGTGAGATAGCTGCGGTGGCGATGCGGAAGTATGCACCTGCGAAGGGAGTGCCATACTGTGAAGTTTGTAGATCGAGTTGAATTGCCATGTTTAGGCTCCTTTTAGTACGTCACTTCTGACGTGTTGATGGTGGCGACCCACCGAATGTTTGTTGCAGCAGCACCAGTGACTTCAATCTTGAGACCACCGTTTGTTGTATCTGCGCTTAGAGCCATGCCCCAAGCTGGTGTGTTGTCCAAGACAGTTGTTGCTGAGTTCACTAGCACTGTCGTCCCTGCCGAGCCTTCCCTGCGGATCAGACCTTCGACCTTCCATGCTGCCGATGCTGTGCCTGTAGAGGCTTGCTGACGGGCTACGATGGTGCCGTGGAAGGCGTAGGCGCTGTTGTTGGGGAGGATGACTTGGTTTGTAGTGCCAGCAGCGCCACCGTTTGTCCGCAAGGTTGACGCAGTTGCATCTGTCGTTGCCTCACGCAATACAAACAGCCCCTGCTGACCACCGTTCAAAAATGATGAAGGAAATACAAACTTACCCCAAGCGCCATTATCACTACCCGCCGTTCCGCCAATAATGGTTGAATATGTCCCAGTCGCAGAACCCTCTTTAGCGAGGACAATGTTGTATGACCCCGTTGCCTTAGCCCGATACCCCATCGCAATACTATTAGCCCCAGTAGCACCATAGGTTGAGGTATTGTTACCGATAGCTGCTGCGAAGGAGTCTGCGCCAGATGCGTAGGAGTTGGTGAGGGCTGTAGCATTAGAGCCTGTTGCTGTCTGAGCGTTATACCCCACTGTTGTTGAAAACGATGACCCTGCCAATGCATTATAGCCCAAGGCAAGACTGCCAACCCCCGTAGCCTGTGGCTGAAACCCTGCTGCAAAAGAGGCGTTTGCAGTTGCTACAGCAGAAATACCAAATGCGGTAGAGCCGTTGGTTGACTGGGCTCTTGACCCACTGCCGACAGCAACAGAGTTTGGGCCGCTGACAAGTGGAGTGGTAGGACTAGACGGGTTCTCAGCGTAAAGCTCAAGAGCCGTACCGCCTCCGCCACCAATGGCTGTACCATCTAAGAGTAGGTCAGTGCCGTCAGAGCTAAGTGTAACGCCTGCCCCTGCGCCAGTGTTATCAATATTAACCGATCCCATTAGTACGTTACCTCCGTAGTGTTTACTGTAGCTACCCACCTAATGTTGTGAGCAGCCTCTCCTGTTACTGTAATAGCTACAGCGCCGTTTGTTGTGTCTGCTGACAAAGCAATACTCCAGTTAGCTGCACCTGTACTTTCACTAATCTTGTTTATGTTGTAAGAACCAAGGGTTGTTGAGGCTGCATTAGCTCCTCTAACTGCACCACCTTTAATTTCCCATACAGCAAAGTCATTTGTACTTGAGCTATCTTCACGAGCAATTACTGTGCCTGTAAAACCGTAGACAGAGTTGTTGGGGAGGATGATTTGGTTTGTGGTTCCTGCGGCAGTATTACTTGTCGTAAGGGCTTCTGGTGTTGCGTCTGTTGTGTCAGAGCGGAGGACGAAGGTTCCTGTTTGAGCATCACCATTTGCGCTAAACGCACCACCAGAGTAAGCAAACTTTGAATTAATACTTGATAGCGCACGGTTGCCCATTGCAACAGCATAAGACGCTGTTGCTTGCGTTTTGTATCCAGATATCTCTGTGCTAAGCGCAAGCGAACCCGTTGCTGTTGCTTCTGCATATGAGCCTAAACTCAAAGACCCTTGACCAGAGGCTAGTGCGGTATCGCCAATCGCTACACCATCTGCGTTAGTAGCCTTCGCCCGATACCCAATAGCCACCGAGTTTGCCCCAGTAGCACCATAGCTTGAGGTGTTGTTTGCAATAGCTGCTGCGAAGGAGTCTGCGCCAGAGGCACGGGAGTTACCAAGAGCCATTGCACCAGACCCCACAACTGCTTGTGCGCCGCTTCCAATAGCGACGGAGTTACTCCCAGAAGCAGTCGTTTGTGAAGTTGAAGAACCGATAGCGATTGAGTAGATCGCAGACGAATACGCTGCCGGACCTATCGCTAAAGCATAATTATTTATAGCCGTGGCTCCTGAACCTATTGCTAACGAATTCCTATAGTTTCCATATATTTTTGCGTCTGAAATGTGCCAGTAAGTCCCATCGCTGACGATATTTACACCAGCACCCCACGCTAATATGAACGGATAGATACTTGTAAAACCATTTCCAGACGAACTACCAATTTGTTGTCCAGCGGCAGGTTTAACTGAGATAGAGACAGCAGTACCAGCAGTATTCCAAATTGAAACATGAAAACCAGAAGAAACTGTAGTTATATCTGGGAGGGTTGCATCAGCACTAGAGCCACTAGAGAAATTAATAATCTTACCCAAGTCACCAGAAACAACAGTGTATGCGGCAGATTTGGTATCTACTGTAAGTGCCGAAGCACCACCCGCATTCGCGGCCCACGTTAAACCGCCAGCATTAGCCGACTGTGCCGATAGGAAGTACCCGTCTGTTGGGGCGTTCGAGACTTTTAGGTTAGCCTCATCAACGATATTGTCAGCGATAACTGTTGCGCCATCCGCTGTTGACGTGACTTCTCCGGAATGGTTTGGGTGGACGTAGTTGTTTGCGCTAGCTGCTATAAGATCGAGTTTGTCACCATCTACTGACAGGTCTCGACTATCTACAGTGCCTAATGCTGGCATTGTTATGTTGCCGGTCATGATGCCACCAGCTTTAGGCAGGGCAGCATTGGCAGTTGTATAGGCAGTATCCCAATTACCAATTTGCAGATCGGCAGCAATAAGAGTTATAAATACTTTGGCCGAGCCGGTCAGAACAAGAAGCGAGCCTGTTGAACTCTCATCAAGAACGCGAGTAAGCGTTGTCCCTAACGCAGTATAGACACCTGTGCTGACTTCCCACGCGAGGCCGTCAATGATGGTAAAGCTAACAGTGTTTCCGCTTGCGATACCTGCCGCCGCAAAACTTTGATAACCCGACATCGCGGAACCAAGGGTTATCGTCCCCGTTCCGGCAGTTGCCGTGGTCATATAAGCGCGGTTTGCTACAACTGAGGCCATTATATTAGCTCGCTGGCATTGTGACTGTCAGTGAGGACATGGATACAGTATCGGTGGCCCCCACTACCAGTGATGAAAGATTGATGTCGCCGGATGAAACAGTAACCGCGCCACGAAAAATCTCTGTGTTGTCCTTGTCCTGAATTTTGAACAAAGCAACAGTGCCTCCCGTTGCGTTTGTGTCACTCGATACAGTGTTGGCAGTAGCCACCCCAACGGAAGATGCTCCGAATGCAGGGGCAGCAAGCGCAAGGGTTGCGACCTCAACACTGCCACTTGTCATAAACACAATGTCGCCGTTTGCATCAGTGGTGCCCACATCAACCAAATCAACGATAGCATCGCAGGCCGCATTGCGAGCTGCTGTTGTTAGTGTGATAGCCATTGTCAGGCTCCTTTCGCAAAGTTAAATGTTGCACCGGAAAGAACGTCAATCCGGTGTGGGAATTTATACTGGCCCGCGTCTTCTATGAGAACGCCCGCCGCGATAAGATCGTCTACGGCTTCGTATCCAGTGTCTGTTGCGCGAACGCGCTTTTGGCCTTGAGCGTCCAAGACAAAAGGTCCAGTCCAAAGTCCAAGCGCCTCACGCTCTTCAACAGTGAGCATCATAATCTGAACAGCATGGAGTGTAGCGGGGTCATCGACGCGCGGAACCCCGTTCTTATCCCTGACCAGTCCGTATCCTTTATATGCACTCATGTTTTCACCATTAGTTTATGACGCTATTTTTTACCACGCACTTTTATTTCCCATCCAGCATGGACTCTAGCCCATCGGCAAGGTTTCTTCTGAGCCCGCGAAGCCATACAACGCCAAGATAAGGGGTGCTGTAAACCAAACCCTTCGCGCCCTTATCCGGCTCGCCGGAAACCATCTGCTTCGCAGACCTCAAAACACCAGCGGTCCAATCAGCAGGCGCACCGCCCAATCCGATGACAACGTCGCCCAGATCGCCGCTCTTAAAGCGAGGGCTAATTGGGGGCTTAAAGCCAAGGCTGTTCGCAGTTTCGATAGCGCGATAAAAAAGGTCGTTGTGAATGGCCGCCATTCCAGAATAATCCAGAGAGCGCATTACCTTATCTAACAGACTGTGCTTTTCCCTCTGCCACGGGGATGTTTTAGCTCTGTAGATTTGATAGCCCATAAACATTGCCGCTGCAAAGTGGGCGGTCTGATTGCGTACCGCGCCCTGCGCATAGTTTGCGGTAATGTTATTCAGGGCTCCAAGGGAAAAGCTGTAGAATGTAAGGGGAAGTGCAAGAAGGCCGTTCTCCATCTTGGCATAGCCGCGCATCTTTGGGTCTTCCGTCATGCCAACCAGCTTGGCTACCCGCATCGGGATATACACCTTGCCTGACATCATCATTGGCTTGTCAGCAGGTGTCCCCATAATAACCCTGTTCATAACACCACTTCTAAGCGCAGTCCGGAACGCATCCTTTGCGCCCCCGTCTGTCCAAGCAGTTGTGTTTGCCATTATAAGGCCAGTCTTTGTCCGCTCAAATGGCATGACGGCAATCCTTCTCGCCATCGCATCATCAATATTATAGCGGGCTAGAAACTTTCGCTCCCAAGCACTGATAGGCTCGCCATTGAGAATTTTAACCATCGGGTCGATGAGCGTGTGTCCCCTAAACAGGGCATCCATTGACTTGGCCGTGAGTGTAATGGGCTCAAGAAGGTTTGCCTTGTAGTAGACACTGTTCAGCTTGTCAGTGAATCCATTCTTAAACGGATTTGATGTCAGGGATTCAAGGTATCTTGTCTGCATCTGTCCAGTAAGCGGCTCAAGCCCGTCGCCAGCTAGGCGCAATTCCGCTCCGGCCATAGACAATGTGTAATCATCAAACATCGAAATCAAACCCTTGGAGAGGGTTGCTAACTCGTGGTCCATAAGAAGGTTGGCGAAGTCGGCAGTGGCAGCTAGGGAAGCAAAGCCAAGATAGGTTGTCTGCGTGGCTGTCTGGAGAACCTTTGCTGTTTGAACGTCCCAAGTGTCCGGACCTTCCCGAACAGTGCCAACAATCCGCTGGTGAAGAATATCAATGTTCATAAGGGTTTCATCGCGCAGTCGCTGCGGAACTCCGGCCGCAACCATATCTGCATCTGCCTTGCCCTTAACCTCATCCAAGCTAGGTATGATGCGCTTTAACTTGCCTGTAGCTTCATCAAGCACATCGTAGCCGAATTCTCTTGCCCACTCTATTTTGCGGCCGCTTGTCATAAGATACCCAAGAGAAACCTCTCGCACATCTGTGTTGATGAATTTTAATATCTGCGAGTTGCGAACATTGCCAAGCTTCCTGCGCATTAAGCGGCCCCTGATTGCTTGGCCAGCGGTCTCGTCATAGGCTCCGTCGAGAATCTCCCCCCTGATGGACTCAACCCTTCGACGCACTTCCCCTTCTGACATGCCGACCCAGTTTTTAGACACCATAGATTCGGTGGCCTCATCCCAGACATGGTAAGTGTAGGTTGGATTGTTCATTATTTCCTTGGTTACAACGGAAACGAATTCATCCCCTTCGGCTTCCATTGCGCGCTTGTTAAAGACGCGGGGCCAGAACGGTTCAGCATCCAGTGTCTTGCCTGTTGCCTGTATTTCCTCAAGCACCTTCACCTTGTCAGTAAGCTCTTTTATCTGAGCCCCCAGCTTCTGCGCAAACCAATCCTGCTTGCTGCTTAGGTCGATCCCCCTGAGAACAGCAAGCTTTGCATCCAGATCGGGCGCAGAATCCCACGCTGCCAATCCATCATCGTACTGCTTGCGGGTGGAAATCAGGTCGTCGTAATACTTCCGCTGCTTTGCGGTAAGCCCCCTGTTTCCAAGGTCATCCTCAAGCTTCTTAATGACTACGCTAATGTCATTTAAGTGAGAACGCATTCTGTTTGTTTGCCGGATTGTGATGTCGTCAAACAAACTATCGGATCGGCCAAGACTTCTTTCTGCCTTTGAAAGGTTTTCACCGATGTCTTTAAGAAAGCTGCTAAGACCAACTTCCCCAAAGTCTAGATCGGTTTCCCTAAACATCTTATCAATGGCATCAATGATAGCTTTGTGTTGTGGGGTGTCTGGTGTGCGCCCGAGTATTCTGGAGATATTAGCGTCATCCGCAGCCGTCTTCATCGTGATGGCCAAGGGGTCCGAGTCGGCCATAGACCGGAGGTTTGAGACGGGAATGCCGGCAATCGTGGTGTTGCCGTGTTTGTTTAGCTCCCCCCAGTTTTTACTGACCACATCCATAAGCGCACCAAAGCGAGCGTAATACTTTCCTGACCGCTGATGAATCGAAGTCCCAAGAACATGCCCCGCCGCACTGGCGTTGGTTGTCATAGAAGAAGTAGAGGCAATCCGATACGCAATCCCCTTCACTGCGTCAGGAAGGTTTGAGTTCATCACGCTCTTATAAGCGGTCGGGACCAGATTATAGAGCGGGCTGTTTGTAAACCACTTTGCGGTAAATCCATACGGGTCTTCAACCCCGCTAGGTGGAGGCGATGGCGAAAACTTTGGGGTTACGGGTCCAAAGACAACTCTTCCTTCCGTGGCTAAGGGGGCCGCAACAGGTACGCTGACTGGGGGTTCGCTGGGAAGGTCTTTCGCAAGATCGGCCTGCTCTCGCGTTACAAAATATTCAACGTCATGCCTCTTGGAGAATTTCTTAGGGTCAAGGCCATCAGCAGTTAGGCCAGTAGTCTCTGAGAGTGGTTTGACCGAGTCGCTTGGGACATCTATATATTTTATTGTGCCGTTCGGGTACTCATTTAAGTACCATTTAGCCTCATCAAGGGTTCCGGCGAACCATCTCCCAGTAGCTGCCTGTGTCTGCTTGAATTCAGGAGAGTCCTTAACCCACTCGGAGATTTCTGCCGGAGTCTCACCCCCATCAACACGGTAAAGACGAGTATGGCCTTCTGGTATAACGGAAGCCTCACCCAATGCTGCTCTAGCTGCGGCTGCGGCCTCAGACTGCCTCATCAAATCTTCCATAAAGCGGGTGGTCTCATTAACGTATCTAATGCTTGCGCCCACAGCTACGCCGCTTCGATAAAGAGAGCCGACTAAGCTAAGCCCGCCCCCTGCGATTGCTGCCACTGACGTAGAGATAATCTGGTTAAAAAGAACCTCGGAAGCAACATGGCCAGAGTCTGACCCCAGCTTCAATTCGTTCATTGCGTAAAGAGCATTGCCTGTGCCTTGAAACGCAAGGTCACTGGCCGCAGCAAAGCCAGCCATGTTAAGGGCTCTTCCCGTGACAGTGCTGCGCACGGCGGCCCTGCCCGCAGTTGAAGCGCCGGCCCTGCCCGCAGATGAAACGGCGGCCCACCAACCGCCAGAGGCAATAGTTGCAGTCACCTCGGCCAACAAAAGGGGGTCAGTTATCATTTGCTCCCACCATGACGAAGCGTCCACCTCCCGTGCAAGTCCATCACCGCGTTCGATTTCTTGTCTTACTCGATTAGCATCATCAAAGCTGAAAGCGTTTAGAAGAATTCCCTTCCCAAGACGACTGTATGGGCTAATGTTTTCGGCCTTAAGGTATTGTTCGCTGTTAAAGGCTAGGTCAACCGTACCGCGGGTTGTAGGGAAAAGCCCGACAAGGTTGTCAACTCTACTAACGAAAAGATCGAGAGGAGAGCGATTCGTTTGTGGAAAACTTTCTGGCACTATCTACCTCCGGAGTGAATGAAGTAATCCAAGCCGACAATCACTTCGGCACCGTCCGAAACCATCCCGCGAGATACCGCAGCCTCATAGTCTTCTCTGGTCCGGTAGGTTACAGCCTCCGGATGCTTCTGCAATAAGCGACGATGTTGAGATGTTATCTTGCTGTCGTTCCACCATTCAACACCATAGGCTATGGCAGCAGGAATTTCCTTGCCTTTGTTTTTCCCATCAGGTGGGGGAGGGCCGCCTTCACGACGAGCCTGAGCCTTTGACTTGCTGTCGTTATACGCTTGGAGAACTGCATCCCCACCAGACGCTTCCCAAATCTTGCGGGCATTTTCATCCACCGCATTGCCAACAGATTTATCAAAGGCCACCGCTTTCTCCCAAACCTCAAGCACCTTTGCATCCACCGCATCGCCTACCGCAGTATCAAATGCGACAGCCTTGGCAAATATTTCCCCAGCCTTTTCGTCCACCGCATTGCCTACCATAGTATCAAACTTAACGGCCTCTTCCCAAACTTTAAGGCCGTCTGAATAAATCTGTTTCAGGGCGGCTTTTAGTGTTGCGTTGGCAACTGCCAGAACCTCACCTGCGCCAGAATAAATCTCGCCCAAAGGTTTGTTCGTTAAGTTAACGGAAGCTTTCCGCCCCGTTAGGTTAAGCAAGGCATCACTGTCACCATCTATAGGGGCAAAGCCATTTAACTTGTCCCTCTCAAAGTCATCAATGCTTAAGCCGCCAGCCAGATAAAGGGTTTCGGCGTCTGAGATTCCCCTGAATTCCTTGACCTCTATAAACCCTCTCAGAATGGTCTGGCGAAGAAGCGCGGCCATTTCCTGATTTTTGAATACCTCTGAATTCTTCTCAGCCCAGCGGGCCACAAAATAAGCATCGCTCATTCCTTGGATTTTTGGGTCAGAGTAGATTTTCGGCGTAATCATATCCCGTGCGGGTGCGCCCAGCATGGGGTATACGAGTGTTATCGGCGTGGAGTTTAGCTCTTGGTTAAGCCTGTTGCCCAATTTGCGAGCAAGTTTAATTTCTTCTGGCACGTCCATATAATCTTTAGTCGAGACCAAAATAGGAACGCCATTATTTCTACCAATTACCTCAACACCAAGCTGGTCTTTCCAGACAACATTATAGTTATTCGTCTTTTCATTGAACCTATAATGCCAATCAATATATGACTTTTTAAGTGTTCCCTTGCGATCAGCAAGATGTGGATACGCTTCAACAAGCAAGCTGTTGACGTCTGCGTCCATCCTAGCACGGGCTGGGTCGGAAAGGGGTCTGAAATGTACGGTCTGAGGACTGAAGATATACCCACCAGTCCCCGGGACTTCTCCGCTTATAACACGAGAGTCACTATTTGCTAAAGACGCAAGGTAGTCATCGACCTTCTCTTTAGTTGGATTTGGATACAGGCTTGAAATATTAACAAGCAAAGACACCACATCTCGACTCATGTCTGGATATTCTTTGAGATACGTCTCATCAACAAATTTGACAGCCGCCTCATACGAACCCGAACGAATAGAGCTAGAAGCACTTTCTCCGGCATTAAATCTGTACCAAGCATTCCTTAACTGCGCGGCGTACTTACCGCCGTAATTGTTGGCAAGGTTGGGGTTGAATCCTATAAGTTTGAGCGCGTTGGCTATTACATCCTCGTCAGTTATTTCTCCGCTGACTACCGCTAAAAGCTCCTCTTGAAGATTTTTTGGCATTATGCCTCTTTCTGCATACACCAGAACATCCCCATAAATTGGCGACTCAAGCAGATTGAAAAAACTTACAGCGTTGAGGTCGACAGAGGTGCCATCATTTATAATTAGTTCACGGTCTTTTTCCGTTCCGGTCCCGTTCTGAACATTATCAACAGCGTTGGCGAGATTGTTTGCGGCAGTGAACCGTTTATATTCGCCATCATAAATGCTCTCGACGTTGTTGGACCACGTTGCCATTCGGCTGTCCGTCTCGCCTTTAAGTAAACCAAGTTGATTTCTTAGAACGTTATGGACAGAGGTTTCTGTTGGGCTCATGTCCAACATTAAACCGTCGCTTCCTTTTTTGACGGATTTTAGAATGGCATTAAATCGAGAAGGCTCGATGCTCCCAACAACCAGTCCAGCTTTTTGCATGTCCGGAATAAGCTGCTCAATCACAAGATTATTAAACGTATCCTCAAGACTCTTCCTGAGCCCATTTCTGGTTGTCACCGCCTCAACGTTTTCTAATTGTTTTATAGCTACTTCAAATACGGAGCTAGCGGCAACAATGCCTAACATCTGGTAGGTAAAACCTATATCACTATTGTAGCCGGTAATGCTTTTGATTAACGCCACTTGAGCATTGCCGCCAATGAGCGTGTTTACTTCCTTCAACTTCCCGTCAACATCATTCAGGATGGTTCTCCTGTTTGAAGCCGTTAGATAGGGGCTTCCAAGTATTTCATACCTCAAGTTGTTAAGGGCTTTCTGCGAGGAAGGGAGGTCCTTCTCGTTGATTGTAAAGTTGAACAGTTTATTGGACAAAAGTTCGTTTTCTGTTGCTTGCGCACGCAGAGCGCCAGCATCTATCAACTCTTGTCTAGCGTCTTCAGAAGCCTTATCTCCCTTTATCTGCCCAAGCCCAGCGCGGAGGCTTGCGGCTTTATCTTTTACCTCTGCGGAAAAGTCTGACCCCTTAACTATAGCAAAAAAGTCAGCATCAATATTGCCGTCCGAGTCAAGCGAGGTCTGCAACTGAAAGAGCCTGTTAGTTTCGTCTGCTACTCTGGAGATGTAGAGTTTTTCATCTTCCGTTAGTGGCCTGCGATTTTCGTTTTCCTGAAGATCGAGAATGGTTTTAATGTTTGAATAAGATGTCTCGATCCAGTTCTTAGCTGAATTAATTCGGGCAACATTTAGATTTTTAGCGTTTTCCTCTGGGCGACCGATAGCCTCCTTCGCCGCGTCGAGCCGACTAATTAAAGCGCTTCTATGTTTCCACTCAAGCCCAACGACAGCCTCCATAATTCGACGGACAGGAAGAGGTACACCCTCTGCGGGAGCGCCCAAGGCAAGCGCGTCATTAAAGGCATTAAGAAGAAGGGTCGCATCTCCCTCGCTTAAAACGATTGCGCCAATTATATTTTCGTGAACCGTATCCAGCGACAATGCATGGACTTCAGCGCCCGCTTTTTCTGTGTTTAGCGCGGCAACTGCTGCGTTGAATCCTCCGACCTGACCCATAAGGGCAGCCTGCTGTGCCTTGAGGCGGGCGGAGTCCTGCGTGACTTGAGACGCGTCGGAATTCCGAAGCTGGCTTTCCATTGCATTACGCGTTGCTGGGTCAAGAATGTCGTGCATGGCCCTTATGTGGAACCGAAGGGATGGGTCTTGAACTAAGTTAGTACTGAGACGATTGTTAACAGCCTCTATAATGATGTCCCTATTACTACTTGATGATTTTCCGAGCGCATCATTCACATAGGAAAATGCAGCAAATCCTGAACTTTCCCTCAAGAAATTCTGCCGCGTCACATATTTCTTGGCGTCACGTGTGATGGCAAGCTCTTCGTTCATAGAGACAGTAAACGCCTCGACAGCCTTCCCGTAGGAATAAAGGCCAGCGTTTCTTTCAAAATACCGAACACCGCTGCCAGCGCCAAGGTCAACGCGTTCAAGAGACTTTCTTGGATCGGTCGCGTCATTGTTGTTAACAAGGGACATGCCGGGCTGGGAAGCCAGATTGGCAGCATTTATCAAGTCGTCCTGTGCTGTATCGGCGTTTGACTCGGCGGCCGCCTTGGCGGAAGCTATCGCCGCGGACTGTGCTTTTACCCGAAGGTTCTCAGAGGTCTTCGAAATAACCTCAAAGCCAGTGTCAGCAATATAACCTTTGTATCTCCCCTTCGAAGCCTTATCCATCGAATCAAGATAGTCGCCCATGTTACGCGCATAAACATCCGGATTATATCCTGATCGCTTTGCTACATCAGCCGAGACGTTTAGAATCTCGTCCTTCATGTGGTTCTGAAAACGCTTGTAGATTACATCGTTATAGGTGGCTTCTTGAATGCGGCCGAAGCCCTTCGTAAAGCTAAGAGCAACAGGCTTACCCGTATCTGGGTCTATAGATATAATCTTAGACCGATCCATTTCTGACGCTAGGTCAAACCCAGACTGCTTGGCCTTCTCTGCGTTTTTCTCAAACTCGTTTTTACTGACTGTCGAGGCAAGATTAGCAACGCCCTCCCAAACATTCTGGCCACCAGCGTTGGAGTTAACCACACCGATATTGCCCTTTTGGAACCGACGTTTATCTGGGACTACCGCCATTGCTTAGGTACCTCCTGCTGCCGCTTTTGCTGCCGTTGTCTGATAATCAGCAATGCCTTGAGCCATAGTAGACGCACCCTTGAGAAGCCCTTGCGTTGCTGCGTTTTGTCCGCGACGGCGCTCGGTTCCGATAGCTGCGGTTTCCCTAAGGCTTTCGGCGCGGCGCTGGTTTGCAAGAACGCTGACATCCTTGCCAGCCTTTTCCTTATTTGCGTCCATAAAGGCAGCCACACTCATGCTGCTGGAATCAAGGTTCTTGGAAAAAGCCGCAGTGTGGGCAGACTTGTTAAGCTCATACTCATCCATCCGAAGGCTAAACTGCTCGATAGCCATGGCGTCCTTCCAAAGCTTATCGGTCCCCATGTTGAACGCATTAAGCTCGGCTTCCTGCCTAGCTACCTGTCCGCCGATTATGCTGGCGATACTGCTTATGGCGGCAGCTGCAAGTTGAACAATCATACTATTAACTCCGCGATGATGCCGTTAATCTGCAATCGTAATGGCTTGGTCTGCGTAACATAGACCTTTGGGTCTCGACTGTAGCCAAGCAATTTCGTTTCCTTCTTGCCAGTGTATGCGGTTGCTGGGTTGTAAGCATAGCCCCCCACAATAACATGGTCAGTGTTTACCAAGTCAAGAACCGCAGAAGACACGCCTCGCGGATCGCCAGTCTGTCCACCGCTTTGAAGTGCGGTGTCAACCGGATTGGTAGTGAGAGCAACTGTAAAAGACTTCCCTACCTCAACAGTATCGTAAACTCCATAAGAGCCAGTGACCACAACCTCGGTCGTGACGCTGGGGCTGGAGCCAGATGTACTTGCGGAGAACTGGCCGATGTAAGTCGGAACGCTGCTCCCCGTTGTATAGCCAATCGCCTGAACGGTTTCGCCAGTCTGAAACAATCCGGATAGGGCAACGACATTGCTGCCGTTAGGAGCGGCTTGAACCGAGGTATCAAGGTAGTATCCAGAGTTAAACTCGCAGAGGTGAAGTGCTTCTGTAACAACTCCGGCCCCGCTGGTGTAATGCTCCCACATACTAACAAAGAGGCGGTCGTCAATCGAAACAATAGACTGGAACCCAGACTGGTCTCCGCCCTGCGTAATGCGCGTCCACCCCGCCCTCTTCTCAGCCCTGTTGGAGCCAAAGAGCGCAATGTTGCCGTCACTCATTACGATAGCAGCGTAAGACTCGGCCTCCTCAAACGCTCCGTGAACAACAGCCATATCTATTGGCGTACTAAGCAAGTGCGAAGCGAGCGTAGAAACTGCAACAGACGAATAGGCGTTCTCGCCATCAGTGAATAGGTATTCCCTAAGCACCTTCCCTCCGGCCTGAAAGTAAAGCGTAGCGCCATCAAGCGATCTTGGGTTGACGAAGGTACAGCCGAACGGTGTTTGCTGTTTGAATTGGACGTTTGTCGGGGTGATAACCTGATTTAGATACGAGGGGACATACAGCTCTGAAGAGGCTGTGAAGACCTGAAGGTCTCTGTTTGAAATCAGATACCGGATTTGGTTGACCTCTCCGGTCGCAATCGTAATTTGAATTGAGTCCGAGTCGGCGGCCGCTCCCACATCAAAGTTAAAGAACTGAGATGACTTGCTCATCCAGACTGAATCTGGCTGGTCTATAGTCCCCCCGAACACAAGCCTGCCCTCATGGAATACAACAGCGGTAGGGTATCCGCGCTTGGCAGAGAAACTCTGCTCGCTCCATCTGGTTGTTGGCGCGTGAGTTACCAGAGATATAATCCCGCCGCCATCCTCTGCGTCTGTTGCGTACGCTCCAGCAGTTATAACATAGGTATTTGCATCAATGATTGAACTTATTGTTCGAGCCCCGTTTAGGTTGGCGGCAGAAATCCCACCTGTCGCTGCGGCATTCTCAAGAGTAATGCTTTCACTGCCAGCAAAGCCGTGGGCCAGATGCGTAACCTCTACAGATGTTGAGGACCCTCGCGTTCTGAGGGGGTCGAGTATTTCAAGCCTTACCCTGAGAGTGCCGGTAACAGTCCCCGTTGCGGACGTGGCCGACTGGACGCTTGTGATTGTGATTTCAGACTGGTCATATCTAAGAACAACACCGACATGCAGGGAACTAAGGTAGTCTGGGCCTGTCAGAGAGCCCGTTGTGTCAAAGTACGCAGCGCTGGTAACGAGAGTAACTCCCGATCCTGTTGTGGCGCTTGGGTTGAGGGTAGTGCTTGCAGCCTGAAACGCGGAGTATGGCTGATAGATTAAATTCCCATCGGACCTTTGCGTAAAGCTGAACTTCTGCACCTCGAAGGCGGTCAGCCCAGTGCGAACAAGCAGGCGGGGAAGGAAAAGCGGGTGACAAATAACCATGACATCCCCGTATTGGGATGTCGAATATTCATGCAGGTAATCATCATCAAAGGGAAGGGCGTCAGTATCAACGTCCTGCGTTAGCGTGGAAACAAGTGTCGCTCCGGTGGCAGTAACCTGAAACACGCGAAGCTTTGCGTTTTCAATCGAGACAATATATCGCTCATCATCCGAAAAGATGAACTGCGAGAGCTTTGATTGCATCGTCTTGGCGCTGTTGTACGCAGTGTCGGAAAAGCTATACAGATTTTTTGTGCCAAACCTACGGGTAACGCCACCCTCCGAACGAAGGGTCATGTTTTCTATGCGTTGGGCTGATGATTGATAGACGGAAGTGTCCACGCGCATGAGCATGGATTCGCTGACTTCCCCAAACTGAAAGCTGTAGAACGGAACCCTGATGCGCTGCATTAACTCAACCTTTGTCTAAGGAACTCCGAGGTATCCAGCCGACGTGTTGTTTGCTGCTGAGAGTCTAAACGTCGAGCCTTGTAAAGCTGACGCTCTGACTTCTGCTCAAGCAACGAAGCAAGCTGAGCGTCCCTTGCGATTGAGACAGCCATCACTCCAGCGAGAAGAAACTCAACAGCCAGAGTAAAGTAGGCAGGCCAATATTTTTCATCAGGCCGAAGGATGTAATCCATAACAACCGTGTCCGTCGATACAGCGTTGCAATAGATGTACTCGCCGTAAACGTCGTAATGAATAGGCACATCATTGATGGTGATTGCGTTTATCATCAGGCAATCAGACGGCTTGTCGTATTCGGAATCCCATCGACCAAGTGGGGTAACACCTGTTCGCGTGATAACATCCTGCGCAGTGGCAAACCGCCAGCGCGTATTCAAAAGGGCATCGCGAACGATGTCCTCATACATGGTTTCGCCAACAATAGCTTCCGCAGTGCTGGAATCTAAGGCCGGAATCGGGTCGCCGCCAATAAGAATATTAGCGCGAGATACAATCTTGAGCTTGGTATTTGCTGGCATGGGGTAAAAAGGGGAGGTTTCCCTCCCCTCCTTTCTTAGTCTGTGTCAGTGGCAGAAATGACCGTACCATCCACAACGTCAACTGCGGACGAACTTACCGCATTAACGTAGAGAAGGGTAACGACCGGAGTGCCGCCTGTCGCGCTCACCGACATGATAATGTCGCTGACGTGAAACTTCTCGTATGAGGACAAGAAGTAGTTAGCCGTGTTGACGGTCGCGGCAGTATCTGTCGTATGATAGTGAAACAGATTAACGCCTGAACCGGTTGCAAGGCAGGTTAGATTGGCAGAAGCGTAAGCCATGTCATTTCTCCCCTATGTGTTGTTGTCAAGAAGTTCATAGACACCAGCGCCATCAATGACGATACAGCCCATAGACATCATGGAGTTTGCAAGGTGCGCCGCCTTTTGCGGAACATAGTTCACTTCGGTAGAAACGTCTGCGTTTATACCAAGGCCGACCGCGTTCATGTGGTAAAGGAAGTTCTTACCACCAGTAACGGCCGAGGTTGAGAAAAACTTGAAGCCCAAGAATTCCTTCATGCTCATGCCGCCCGCATACGGAAGGTTTGAAGGGCCAACAAAGTCAGCACTTGCGAATTCCGTGATTGCGTAGAGGTCAGCGAAGCCAGCAGGCGACATCGCAACGTAGCGATTGCCGTCGTCAGGCATGTCGGCATTACCAACTGTTTCAAAGCAGGCGAGAACGTCTGCCTTTTCAATGGCTGATCCTGTGTCATGGATTTGTGTTGAGCTTGCGCCCGAATCCATAGCCGCAATCAGAAGTTCGTCAGTCTTGCGACCAAGAGCAGCAGCCGAAGAAGTGGCGATTGCTTGACGTTCATTGATGTTGGTTTTCAGTTCATCCAGCTTGTCGATGTACTCGGCTGCATAGTAGTCAGCCATTGTCGCAGTGACATAGGTGTGCGCCAGTTCCATTGTGGTCACATCGCCGTTGCGGGATTTGGTAGTGGCAACGCCACTGCCGATGATTTGGAATCGGGCGGTTGAACCAGAAACATTTGTGGTACGAACAGTATTACGGAGCTTAGACCCCATGCGCTGATACGCCAAATGCACTTCTGTCTCAAACTGCGCGATAAATGCTTGGTCAATCGTATTGGCCATTTTACAGTCCTTTGATGAAAGTTACGGATCGACGGGTGTCCGCTCTATACATCATCAAGGGTGTCCCGAAGGGCCGATCAGTGTACTACGGGCCGTAGTAACTCATCCTTAGTATGCGCGCGCTCACAATCGCAACGCACAAAAGTAACATATTGATGGTTAGTGGGCGAAGTAGACACACCTATTGGCTCAAAACCAAGGAAGGCCAGCCATTGCAGCGTCTTTCCGCCCTTAATCCAGACGCGGCATTCAATCTGGTTGTGCTTTAGGTGGTAGTATTCCATCAGGCTAAAGGACGCCCTGACAAAGCGGATGCCGTTCTTGTTTATATCAGCAGAGAACAGAGCCCACATCAGACCGCTGCTATCTATCGAAGTCAGGCAAACAACTTTGTCTTTGTAGATAACGGAGTTTACACTGTCGTCCCCAATAAGGCCGAGAATAGCTTGGGCGGGATTTAGATTGTAGAATTCTCGCAGTTCAAGCTGGTTCTCGGCACTTACTGTGCGGCTGAATTCGATGAGATGCTCAGGTTCTGTTTTAACCAAGAGCATCCCATTTGACTTAACCATATAGCTGCTTGAATCCATCGTTAACCTTCTTCACGAAGTCACTGTCGCGATACCGAGCGCTGTCATAGCGCGGATCGCGCATCATTTCCGTCAGCTCTGCCTTGGTGGCCCTGCCAACTGGGCTTCCTTGCTGGCTAAAGCTGGCCCCTTTAGAGGCATTCATTATTGCCTCAAGAGCAATGATGCCGTCTGCCTTCTCGCACATGCGTTCGATTGCCGGAAGCGCCTCTGCGGGGAAGAATGTCTGGGCGAATGAGGACGCGGCGTTAATCCGGTCCTTTGAATTCTCTCCAAGCTTCTTGGTTTCGCCCTCGATGTCAGGGCCAGAGCCCTCCATGCTCTTGCGATAGGTCTCGATGCCTGCCTCAAACTGCTCCTGACTGAATCCGTTCTCGAATGCAGTCTCGGCCCACCAGCCAACAAGCTCGTTTTCAACCTGAACATCATCCGGAATATTATATTCGCCTGATGTCTTGGGACGATTGGCAAGGCGCTCATTGGCTACCTCTTCCTTGATGCTCTTTCGAAGTTCCTCGTCCTTTGAACCAAGCTTTCCTTCGAGTTCCTTATAGGCTTTTGCCAAATCTTCTGGAGACTTGTACTTCTCGGGGAGCCAGTCAGGTCGTGCTGGGGCTTCGGCCTCTGGGGCTGCGACGGCGGCTTCCGGCTCTGCGTCATTAAGAAGGTTCTCTGGCATTTGTGTTGCTCCTGTGTCCGTGGGCTATGCGCGTTTCAATCAAGCCAACGAGAAAACGCTGACCTTCCATGTGGCGAAGCTCTGTATCGGAAATGTTTGGGCCGTTGACCATCTCGATGGTCACTGATCGTAGGTACTTTAGAACCTCTCGACCAGAGGGTGTCTCGAATGTGGCGGTGAAGGTCTTGCTTATCGTTTCATCAGACTCGCGCTCGCGCATTCGCCCGTCTATTCCGATATTCATCTTAGCCAATAGGGTTCTCCTGCTGCTGCTGCATCATTTGCTGCTGCTGCTGCGCCATTTGCTGCGCTGCCGCAGCTATTTGTTTACGCTGTTCCGGAGTACGAATCAAGCTCTCTGGCACACCGAACTTCTTGGCAAGGTATTCAACAACTTTCTCTGGGTCGATAGTCATTGCCGTTGATTCAGGGCCGAATGACTGGTTCACCATCTCAAGGAAGCGGGCAACAGAGGAAATGTCCTGATTTGACTGGGCTTGAGCCAGTGGGGAAGTGGATCGAATCTTGACTTCACGCCCGTTAACAATCGGAAGATTGATTCGGCCCTGCTTCTTGAGGATATAGACCACCCGTTGCAGTACAGGCTGCACAAGTTCAGCTTGAAGCCGACCAAAGGCCGCGCCGACCCGTCGAGATAGGTCAGCTTGGCGCTCTGTAATCTCTGTTGCGCTGGCAGGGGTGCGGTCAGGGTTGCCGAGCATGTCATTATAAAGGGCTGTCTTGATATTGTGCCGCTCATCCGAGAGAATTAGCTGGCTAACGTCGAATCTTCCGGCAGACTGGATGGCTTCAAGGCCACGGCTGCCCATAGCTCTCGGTATGATTGTGCCGGGAACAAGGTTTATCGTATCAGGGTTGATAACACCGTCATCTTCCATCTGATAAATACCAGCGATAGCCATTTGGGCGTTCTCAAGAATCAACCGAACAACATGATTAGCTGTCTTGATGGACGACAGGGCAAACATAAGCGGCCCCCTGCCGTAAACCTCGTCGGAAGCCTTGCCCCAACGGAATGCAATGAGCGGATTGGACCCAAGCCCGACCATTTCTTCCTCATAAAGGATGGTCTTTGTGGTCTGGCAGATAGCGATATATTTATTCACCTCTTCCATCGGGCGGTCATAGCTGCGGCAGACAGCCTCAAGGACTGTTGTCTCTTCTTCGCCCTTCATTTTCTGCAAGACCTTGGGGTCAAACTTGCCCTTTGGATACATAACCTGCAAATCAGAGAAGCGAACACCCTTTCGCTCCCTGAAAATCTTATCAATCTTACTGTTTGGCCCCTTATCCAGAACCACTTGGGTCAAAGGAAGGGACGTAAAGATAACCGGATTGATGGCATCGCCCTCTGAAACATCAAGAACACCAGTGCCAACGGCCAAGTCCTGAAACGCTTCGTGGATTTCCTGAGAGAAGTTTGAGTTCTGTAGAATCTCGAACACATAGTCTGTAACTTCATCAAGGGCAGCATTAACCTCGGCGCGGTCTTCTTTGGGAACCTCGCTCCCAGCAATAAGGTCAGCCCATCGCGCATAGTTCGGAACAATGCCAGCCTGTAAGCGGCTTGCAAATTCCTGAACGCCAACAACTGCGGTCTGGTCGTATATCTTTTCATCGCGGCGCTGGCCTGCGGTCTCGCTGTAAAACGAAGCACGGGATGGAAGGGAATACTCATAGCATTCTTCAAACAATGGAACCCAATTATCCCTGAGCGTCTTCGCTCGCTGATAAAGCCGGTTATATTTTTCTGCGGTCATGTGTCGAACCTACTGGCGTATCCCCTACCGGCACTTCCACCGAAAGAAAGCAATGAACGGCGGCCAGTTCCACCCGAAAGAGATGAAACGCCTTCGCGTCCGGTAAGCGCGCTGGATATTGTGTCGCGCTTTCGCAAGGCTTTAGCTTCAATCTCGTCGCGTTTTGCCTGTTGGGCCTCGACGTTACTTTCTTCCGCCACCTTTTTCTCTTGTTCACTGGGTCCGCTGTTTCCACCAAAGCACATGGGAAATCTCCTATCAGGTTAATTGCTGCTACTACCTAACAGCAGGAAAGTGCAACGCACAAATTAAAATCAGCCAATCACCAAAAGCTGGACGCCTTACGGTTGGAAGCAAAGACATCGAAGTCTCGGCGGGCAACAACAGGCTTTAGAGGCCGCTGCGAATTCATCAATGCCCTACCCTCTCCGGCACCCAGTAGCAGATACTGGAATGCGTCGTGAACGTGGGAGAACATGTTCTTGTCCGGCTTATCAGCGTACCTTTCGCCGGAGACTTCCATGCGCTTGTAGGAATAGCCGCCCTCAAATCCCTTTATCAGGGTCGGGCAGCGTCTATCTAACAGGAGCGCTGGTTTTCCATCGGCCATCTTGGTCAGTTGGGAGGTGACTGCTTCAAGCCGTAGGTCAACAGAGTTAGAATGCGTGGGGTAGGCTCTAAGCCCTGCCCCCCGTAGTATCTGAAAGGGCGTTGATTCATCTGTCTGGGCGCGGAAGTCACCAGCAGGGTCTCCGTACATAAGAACCTCGGAGCAGGCGTCAAATCTGGTGGCAATCTCGGTGCGAAGAAGCTCGGCAAAGCGCACAACGCCCATATCAATCGCCACAATCTCCGACAATACAAACCATCTGCCCCTGACTTTCTGGGCAAATACGGCGGCTGGCGTCAACCCAAAGTCAATCCCGACATAAAGAGGCATAGAAGCTGCAACCGGGATTTCTTCTTTGGCGATGTGCGTTTCTGCGGCAAACATTGGATAGACGGGTTTCCCGTCCTGTATCATCCCCAGCTTATTCATCACATAGACATCAATCCAGCTCTTCGTCTTCCCGCGTATCAGGTTTGAGTAGTAGGACTTCATCATGTGCTGCTGGTTCTCGGCAAGATTGTTGCGCTCGTAATCAACAATCGCGCCATCCTCCCCCTTAACCTCAAGCATCGCTGCGGGCTGGGTAAAGAACTCCCAGTTATCAGGACGCCTAAGCATTAGAGCCTGCTCTCGCGGGATATGGTCCGGTATTGGAACCTCGCCAGCCATGATCGGCCACCAATGGTCTTCCTCTGGGGCGTTAGTGTCTGCAATTACGCCAGTCCATGAGGGTCCACCCTCTCGCATAGAAGGGAATCGACCGACACGCATAGTGCAGGCATCAATAATACTCTTCGGAACCTCTCTGGCCTCGTTAACCCAGACACCAGTAAGCTCCAATGAGAGCAATTTCTTGACGTCTTCAGGCCGATCAAGGGCTAGAAACAGAACCTCAACGTCTAAATCAGCCTTGCGAATGTGGTGAGTGTAGGGAACGCTCCAAGTAAACCTGCCCCAGTCAGCCTCTGGAAACCAATCCAGCCAAGTCTTGATGGTGGTGGTTCTAAGCTGCGGATTAGTATTCCGAATGATTGCCCAGCGGCTTTTGCGAATACCAGCAGCATTTGGTTGCTGCGCCAGAGCCCTGCGGAATACCTCAACGCAACAAGCTACCGACTTACCAGAACCAACCGGACCCCTGATTCCCCTAAAAAAAATATCAGACTTCATAAAGCTCTTAATGACAGAGCCATCAGGCTTATAGGAGAAGTCAGTCACCTAGTTCAGTCCTCGATCAACCCCAAACTTAATCATCCGCTCAACAACCTCTGGGCCAATGCTCTCAATCAACTTGTCACACTCACGATCAGTAACAAACCCGTGCTTGGCAACAACAGAAGATAAATGAACCTTTCGAACAATCCCGCGAAGAAGAACACGCTCCCCTTCCTTCAACGTAGACAGAAAGCTCAATACTGCCTCGGCTTACGAGAAGCACTCTCAGGAGAATACGCAGTCAAAGAAGGCTCAGGGCGGTCTTGGTAATCAACCTCCCGCTTCTGCCCAATGGACAGCAAAGAAGGAAGCTCGCCAAACGCCAACTTCTTAACGTCAGGCGCACCACTCTTTCCAACACCAAAACACATCAGACATACCCCTCCATAAATCCCTACTGTAACCCGCTATTAACACAAGTGATGACCGCAAGCTAGATGCTTGAATGCTTTCAAAGCCAAAACTGTGCGTAGCGGACCCCTTACACCAAGTGGCTCTCCACTTTTGGCCCCCCCCACCCCTCGCTGTTAACCTAGCCGAGGTCAATCTGCACACGAATATCGCCCGCCATCTGAACTTGGCTGCGATCTATCGGCTTGAACCCAGCTCGATCCAGCAAATCCTTGCTCGCCTCAAGCTGAACGTACTCGCTTTTGCCCCTCTTCGCCAGTCCAGCAAGCTGCTTTACAGCCATGGGAGCGTGACGGCTGAACTCCTCTGCCACTGCCTGCATCAGTGCCGCCTGCACATGCGCAGTCTTCATCGCCTTCTGCGCGCTTACTCTTCCGCTATCTCCGGCCGAGTATCCGCTCACTGCTGCGGCCTGTGTCAGGTTTCCGCCGTTTGCTACATACGCTTGCACCAGCGCCTCTTGTCGCCGTGTTAGCGGTCGCTTGCTTGCACTGGTCTTCATTACCTTCATATTCATCTCCTAGCTTTGGCCCCCCTCACCCTCTCTCCCCCCATAATCGGCCTTCTTTCCTTGGGCTGTCAACGTACAATTCAGAGCGTTCACCTGCCTAGGGATCGAAGATGGAGCCTGCGCTACGCTTGTCTCCACCGCTTACGCGGTCCCAGTCAGGGCTAAGATTGCCTTGGTATAAACTGCCACAAGTTACTGGCTTGCCCTTCTATGCCCCTGCCAAGTGAAGAGAAGGGAAGGGAAGGGAAGGGAAGGGAAGAGAAGGGAAGAGAAGGGAAGCAGACAGCGACTAGCAACAAGGAAGGGTTGTATGCCTTTGGGACAGGTTGAAGAGCGCCCCACCACTGCGGGACTTGCGCGGAGTCGCTGGCCCCTGACGCAACCGGATAGGGATGGCAATGACGCAAAACGGCTTTCATACACCGTTTCTTCTTGCCCTGCTATTCCGCTGCGCGGGCAGTGCGCTTATGGAATGAACCTTCCGTTTTGCTATGCCATCCCCATCCGGTCGCGTCAAAGATGGGGCCACTCCGCGCAAGCCCGCAGCGGAGTGCCACTCTCCAGCCTGCCCCTTCGGCAAACAAACGCTGGAGAGTGAAGAAGACGGGCATATCTGAACAGTAAAGAGAGTAGAACTATGACCAATAAAACCGACACCAAAGCGCTTGAATCAACGAACGCAACCCGCGCAGCCAGCGACCGCACGAAGACAGGGGCAGCGCACCAATTGCGCGAAATCCTAACCACCGCAGCCGAGACGATGATAGACTTGGGCGCGGCGACCGAATATCAAATGGTCGGAATCGCCATTCAACTTTGCAAGGCATCCGACTTCCTACTGACCGGAGGCAACGCCCCGCAGTATGGCATGACCGCGAAAATCATGGAGCAGCACACCGCGATAATCATGGCCGAGGATAAAGTCGCGGCAAGTATGGCCGGATCCGCCACCTTACTCGACCGCGAAACCGCCAAGCTTGAATCGATGGAGCGCGAACAAGAGGCCGTCGCGATCTGGCATCAAGCGAACTGCGAAGCATACCGCCGCGCAACTGGCAAAGAGTGGACGCCCACGCCATCGAAAGCCACAACACCACGCGGACCAGTGGCCGACCGTCTCGCAAAGTATCTCTGAAGCAAGACCTTGCGCGCCCCTAAAAAGGCGCGCAAAAATTTTCGCCTGCGGCGGGCTATTAAGGAGTGCGCTAGTCGCGCACAAGTTTTAGTCGCAGGCTCCAAGTGAAGTGGTTGCCAGACATCCAGGCAGCACACCCCTCACCGCCACCAAGCCATCGACGGCAGCACACCCCTCACCGTCTCCCACCATCCACGGCAGCACACCCCTCACCGCCCAGACCGGGCCGCGTGTGGCTCTGTGTGTGTTGTGCGCGGCTCACCCACTGCTGACCCTCAATCAAAAAGGAGAAACATGAATTGAAATCTCAAACGTATTTGGATTTGGTAGCTGATGTAATCGGACACCAAGTAGGATGGCCAACACATATCTTGGACATCGCGATGGCAATCAAGGAAAGCAGCCCTGACTTTGATGCTGATCGTTTCATCAAGCGAGCAACCCAAGTTTGGGAAGCGAACTACACCCCACCGATGCTGGATGACAGCATCCCATACTAAGGAGAACACCAATGAAACTCTATTCATTCTCAATCGAAGACCTGATTGTGGCAGGCAACGCCGCAGTCGGGGAATTCACCTCGCGCCTTGGCTATGACTACGCCAGCTTTATGTCGGTAAGAATCAGCGACTTTCGAATCAGCATTCAGTTTGAATTGACTGATGATTTTCAGAAAGACCTTTCATCCAGTGAGCAGTACCTTGCTGGCTGGAACCTAGCCGTAGACTTGAGTCTTTTTGATGGCGCTGGCCCAGAGGATATCAACCCCGTGGAATTCCTGTATAATGAAGTCATGAAGTGGCCGACGCGGGCGCAACGTGAGCTTCATGTCATGGCCTCGCAGCTTGCCAAGGTAGGCAAGTCATGTGACGGCATGGTTACAATGCAGGTCGCCGCATTCGTTGAGCAAATCAGGGATGCACAAAGCAAACTCGCAAGGTTGGAGGACCTAACTAATGTTTGATGCACACAGAGAAGCGTGGGATTTCCCCGTTGAAATGGAACCCTTGTTCACAGGGGAGGGGATCGAAGCCCCGAACACAATGGCTATTGTCCGCAAGGATACCAACCAGATTCTCGGAACGCATTCGAAGCGGTACAATCTGATACCGCACGACGACATCATCAACAAGACGATGGATGCAATCGCGGATGCCAACATCTCGAAGGACTTCAAGACAAAGTTCGAGGTGTTCGAGAACGGAGCCAAGCTAAGGGGTGAGATACTCTTCCCCGACATTAACATCGAGCCTGTTGTTGGTGACTACTCATCGTTTCGCATTGAGTTCTACTCAAGCTACGATGCGGCTTGGCCCTACGCGCACGTCACGCAAGCGTTCAGGTGGTGGTGTGCCAATGGCTGCACTACGGCCGACACCTTTGCAAGCACACGCCGCAAGCACACGAAGAACCTTGTGATTGAGGCAGACACAGCGAAGATGAAGGCATCAGTCTCTGATTTCATGGGGCTTGAGTCCAAGTGGAAGGAGTGGGTGGGCATATCGGTTACGGAAACGAGCGCCGAATACTTCTTCAAGAAGACACTGGCTAAAACCTTCAGCCACACCAGCAAGTTCAAGCACAACGAGACACAGCTTGAGAAGCTAATGGAACAGTTCCATTCGGAGAAGGCAAAGCTGGGCCGAAACAAGTGGGCCTTGTATAATACCATGACAGCATGGGCTACGCATACCGATGCGCTTGCTAGTCCGGCAGCGGCACGGCGAACACGGCAAACTCAGGTCGCGTCAGCCATGCAAGATAGCTACTTCACAAGTATGTAAGCTTGACTAAATCGCTGCGTTAGTGCAGTGTGTGCGGATGGAAAGCTATCTTCACACACTCACTAAACTCTGCGAACTGACTGGCATTGATATGCTTGTCGCCTTCAAGCAAGCAGGCATACCGACATCAACTTATTACAGGACCACGCTTGGCAACGGTGACTTGCGGTTTGAAACTGCGAGGAAAGCACATGACGCGGTATGTTACCTTCACTCACTACAAGGGATGCGTGAGTATTCCGGGAAACTACAGCAGCTTGGTATCACAGTTAATCCACGCACGATCAGGTCGACGTTTAAGTCAAGAAGAATTGGCGCATAGAATCGGATGCTCGCAGTCACTCATCCACAAGTGGGAAACAATGAAGCGCGTACCGTCTGGGTTCATGCTGACGTGCTGGCTTGACGCGCTCGAGTACGAAATCTTGGTTATCAGAAAGCGCGAAGTGTGATTTCTGCGGCGACAAGACAACGATGTTTGTCTGCCCCCTAAAGAAACCCAAGGGACACTGGACCGTGTGCCTCAACTGTTACGAGGCTGACGAATGGCAAACAAAAATAAGCAGAAAGGAAGCTACCACGAAAGAAAGATCGAAGACTGGTTCAAGCAACTGGACATCGAGGCCGAAAGACAGCCGCTATCTGGAAGCTTGGGAGGAAAGTATCGAGGCGACATCAAGCTCAACCTCAGAGGAATGGAGTTGATAGTCGAAGTAAAGTACAGGGATAAATCAAACTTCCCTAGCCCCTTCTCAGTTCTTGAGGGGAGAGACATGGCAGTATTCAAGAGACGGACGGGAAGTCCGCAGACAGTAGTCATCATGCCCGCTGAATTGTTTGAGAGACTGGTCAGCAAGGAGAACAACCATGACCAAGACACAGATGGTAATCAACCACCTACATGAGCATCGCCGCATAACATCTTGGGAAGCCATAACAAAATACAGAGTGACCCGACTGGCGCAGCACATCTTCCTGCTAAGAGAAGACGGCTGGGACATCAACACCGAGCGGCTTCCGATTGAGAATAGCCGAGGAACTTACGCGGTTTACCACGTTGTAACAATTCCAGCCAATGTTGTTTGCTGACATCTTTACTATTGAGGTATGCTCTTGGCCATTAACTAATGGCTATGCCAAGAGCATACTGATTGCCTTGTCTCGTTATGTGAATGACGAAGGCACTTGCTTTCCATCTCAACTAAGACTGAGCAAGGACACTGGTTTCTCACGGAACACAGTAATTAAATCACTGCGCTTTCTTGAAGATGAGGGCATAATAAGCAGCGACCTTTCCCATCGGGGAGGGCATACAACCTACAGCTTCATCTGTCTAACGGAGGATACCATGAAACGAGAAAGCTGTACCTCACAGGTACACGAAGGGAATGTTATTAAGCTAGATGATATTAACTCTAAGAGTAAGAGTACTATTACTCTCTTACCTGCGTCTCAATATGAACAGCTATTCGAAAAGTTCTATGATGTTTACCCACGCAAGAGAGGCAAGGGTGCAGCAAGACTTAGCTTTGCACGAGCGGCAAGACGAACCCCGCCTAACTTTATTCTAAGCAAAGCCCACGAGTTTCGTGCGCACTGCATAGAACAGGCAACCGAGATACAGTTCATTCCTTACCCGTC
>FLOH01001525.1_pt1 | contig 33390 bp, 51 predicted proteins | sample 756751 | NCBI WGS metagenome assembly FLOH01 (sample SAMEA4026879, study PRJEB14308) | marine metagenome | biome: coastal water; material: water | depth 74 m
CGATAGAGAAGCAGCAATCGCACATTTAGCATTACGTGGGTTCAAAGATCCTGATATTACTAATCAGACAGTTGCCGGTGGGCTGTTAGACGTTTTAAATAAACCCGTACCCACCCCGTGAGCGAAGTAGACTAACTTAACTAATAGTGGAAGTTACAAACATAAGAATTTTATGATATATAATGGACGAAATCAGTAAAATATTACAACAGATGCAGGAGCGGTTGATTTCAATCTTCATGGAGATCTCCGGGCAAGGCACAACTGATGAGGTTATCCAAATAATCAGTCGGTTGGATCTTACGGATATAATCAATGAAAATAAAATAGCTGTAACAAACGCATTAAGAGCCGGATACGAAGCTGAATTATTAAAGGTGGCTGGGATTACCGGTACAGTGACAGAGGAAGTTCTGCAGGCATTTGTGGATGTTCAATCTGCAACTTTCTTTTCATATGTTGATGATATGGCTGCGAGTGTACGGGCTGAAACAATTACAGGAATATTGACAGGCGTGGGGTCACGTAATATCGGATTAGCTGTGGCTGGTAAGGCTATTTCACCGGCACAGATGGAGACTTTGATTAATACGTCATTGAATACCTTTTCTGCTCAAGTTAACGCTACAATTGGACAGTTCGTACCTGAAGCTAAATATGTTTATATCGGGCCGATAGATGAAAAGACCCGGGACATCTGTTTACAATTTGCATCACTACCCCCAATGACAATGGATGAAATTAATTCAAGTTATCCTGGGGCGTTTGTTGATAGAGGTGGATTCAATTGCAGGCATCAATGGGAACGTGTACAACCGGAGAATGTCGGGCATGATGTGGATAGGGCAAATCAGTTCATTAATGACAGGGGTGACAAATTCAAACCAGTTACATTATTAGAAACCTTAAAGGAGAAAGCAGCATGAAGGATAACGGATCTGAAATACTTGACAGGGCAATCGAACAGGCAAAGGCTCCGGGTGAGGACGCTTTTGATGAATTACTCGAATTTGCAAATACACTCAAATCAAAACAACAGCCACTACCGCCAGCGTTTGATGAAATAAGAGGAAGATGTTTTTGGGAGTTAATTTAAATGCTTGACCGAGCCTTCTGGGTAACTATTGGTGATAAGATATCCACAGCGTGGAAGAAATGGACTTTTGTTGATGGGAAGGATGTCTACGGTAAGAAGTTCGGTAAGTATTCAACATCATATTCAAAAGCTAAAAAGTCAGGTGGCCTAAAACGACAGGCGACTCAATACAAGAACACCACGCTCCCGATCCTTACTTCGGATCTACGGGATGATCTAAAGGTGGTTGGTACGACGAATGACAGCGTACAAGTAGGCTGGGTAGGGTTCGGTGAACGGATAGAACATCTGGCTTCGATGGGTCGGGTCATATCAGAAGACAAACAATTAATCCCCAAACCGATTGATGACATGTTCAATGAATTCGTATCGAAGGAAATTGACAAAAAATTGGGGCCAGATGAGACGAAGATAATTCGTGTATAAAAATAATTATCCAAATTAATGTTGGATAGTTGAATTATATTTAAACCAGAAATGAGGAATCAATGAAGATTAATGACCTTACAGCGAAGATTCGCACAGTACTCGGCGACGAGGAAGTTGCCAAGATTACAACAACCTTAAAAGATATTGAGGATGGTGTTTCAAAACTTTCTTACGATTTGAAAGAGGCAAACGATGATCTACACAGGGTTAATCACGAGTCTAAAACACGTAAGGAAACGCTCCGTGAAAAAGACGAATTAATTGAAACGCAGAAGGAAGAGATCGAGACGCTTAAAACAAAAGTGGACGATCCGGCAGTCAAGAAAGAACTGGAGAGCCTTCGAGCGAATGAAGCCACCCGTTTAAAAGCTCAACGTGTAACATGGGTAAGTGAGATTGACAAACTGAAAGACCATGCCGATTATGAAAAATTAAAAGGCAAATTCACGATTGAGGAAAAATGGGAGGATGTATCAGATGAGATTATCGGTGCAAATATGTCAAAACTAACGGAATATCAGGAGCTTGGCTTCTTTGCCGATCCGAAGGGTGCTAATCAACAGCGTGCTGGCGGAGACAGGAAAGAGACTAAAGACGAATTTGACAAGTTTAATAATTAGAGGTTATTATGGCTAATTCCACACTGCGAAAAGTTATAACCGCATTTGGTGTACAAGGTGAGGCTGCAATAGATCAACTGACGAAAGAGTCGGGGATTTTGCAGACTGCCGAAGCGATACCAGCGAATAAAAACATCTCGCACACTTATAAACGAGTAGACGCTTTGCCTGCGTTCGCTTTTTCTGCAATAGGCACAGGACAGGCCGACGTTACTGTGAATAGCAATATTTATCAGTCCGATCTAAAAGTCCTACGAGCAATCCAATCAGAACAGACAGACGTTGTAGATTCTTATCCCGGTGGAGCTGCACAGTTCTTCAGGGACGACATGCCAGCGTTTAACGAAGGCTACGGACAGGCTGCTTCCGATAATATCATATACGGTATCAACTCCACATTCGGCGATGCAGCTGGTATCAAAGGATTGTGGTACTATGTAAACGCTTATACAAACTACATCCGATGTACAGGTACATCTGGGTCAACCACTTCTATCTTCGCGGTCAAATATAGACCGGGTAAAAATGGTTGCGGTATTCTGTATAATCCACAGGTTGCAAACTCGCAAGGGTTGATGAAAACAATTGTCATGAATAACGGGCAACCGATCCTTGAGGTGACGAATACCACTACCGGAGCAAAGAAACCTGTTTATCAGGTAATCTATGAATCCTATCTTGGTTTCTTGTCAACTTCATCTTATGATGTAGCTGCAATAACACGAATACAGGACGCTGACAGTGATCGACCGACCGCCGTTCAAATGGATGAGGTTATCGATAAGGTACGTGGCAACTCTTCAAATACGGTCTTGTATATGAATAGAACCGCTTATCGTATGGTAAGGATGCTCAAGAACTCTGCGTTACAGATGGTTCCAACAGACCTTGCTTACAGCTCATTGATTGCTACTTGGAACGGTGTTCCTATTGTGATTGATGATAACATCGTTAACACTGAATCAACAGCATTAGATACATAAGGAGTATATAAAATGGCTAACTACGGAAAACAAGTAATAACACAACTGGCAACTGCCATGACGCTCCCTAACGCAGTCACTAAAGACACTACGGCGATGGCTTTCGTCGGTGGGTCTACAAACGGTGCTCTGGCATTGAGCGTATATGCTGTAACTGCTTTTGCTGTCGCCACCGCGAAGACGTTCTCTATTGAATTACAGAGCTATTCTGCTGACACAGCTGCATCTGCAATACCTCCTTTTAGTACGGCTAACACCGGCCTGACTGGAACTGCTGAAAGCGATGCTCACTATTATGTGATGCACAAAACTGCTGCTGATGGCGCAATGGCTATTTCTGCGGGTTCATTGATTACTCAATGTATTATTCCACAGGAGCTGTTGGACAAATTAGCTCATGACTGGGTACAGTTGACGTTCCTAACAGATGAAGATCTGTCTGCGCAGACAGTAGACGTTATTCTTCATCCATTGTTCTAAACTGAAACGGGGCGGGTTAACGCTCGCCCCAATTCCAAGGAGACAAAGTGATAAAAGATCATGATTATATTCAAATAACAGACGGTGACGGGAATTACGGAAAGATTGTTAAGATGTCTGATATGAAAGGATATTTTACAGAGAAGACAGAAGTAAAAATTGTAAAAAAGGTTAAAGAAACCAAACCAAAGAATTCAAAGATAGAAAAGCCCGTTCTCGTAGTAGACAAGGGTTAATTTTTTAAATATCCGGTAGGGTCGTATCGCCCCGCACTCCGGTTAAAAGAAAGGATACAAGATGGCAGTTTATAAAAAAGACGCAAAGAGATCGCACGTTTCGTTAGGCTCTTTCTCGCACACATCTTACCAAGTAGATACCGCTCTTGATATTTCAAGTGCTGTTCACGCATATAAATTATTAGACGACAACACCGATTTCATCCAATTCGATTCTGACTCACCTGTTCGGATACACTTCGATAATTCTGCAACGGACACAATCACAACTAACAACTTACGCTATCCTGATAATACCGTTGTAACGGAAGCTGTGCCAAGTGCATTAAAACCAAACGTTTATGTACACTTTAAGCAAATTACTTCTGTTGCTGCAAAATCACTTCGATTAGTTGAGCGTTAAATGTTCAATGGGTTAAGTAACCTATTGGGATTTAAGGGTCGAAGATTAGACCCTAACGCTGGCGCGTTGACTATCGCTGGTGGTCGCGCTATGGGGTTTGGGATGAGTGGCAAACCTATTGATGAAATATTGACACCCCTAACTGATGTCGATCCCGTAAATGAAGAGATGACCGTCGCTGATGGTTACGCTTTATTCGCTGGCGTAACTGATGATATCCTTATTGCTGATGGTGATCATCTCGATGCTACTGATTTGGGAGCCGGTGCGATGTGGAATATTTGGGTACAGCCTGACGCGTTGGGATCTATTTTTCCTGCTATGTGGAAAGACGGCGAATACAAATTAGAAATGAACGCCTCTAATAAGTTTGCTTTTTATGTGTACGATGCAGAGGGTGATTACGTTGGCATGGTGATGGATACCGCTATTACGAATCCGGCCTTGTGGTACAATATCCAAGCGTTTTGGGATGGTTCCGCAATTACAATGCAGACTTATTCACAGACAACCGGGATAGTAACCGCTGCAACCGCAGACGATTCAGGCGTGTTCGGTACATGGACGGCTAACGCAAATGATCTTTATATCGGTAAAGAGAACGCTAATTTCGCTGCTGGTAAGATGAGGGGTGCTGTAATTCTATCGGAAGATGTGAACTTATTAGGCAGACCCACCACGCTTAAAAGCGTGGTACGTGCTTATTCAGGTATTAACAACTCGTTACCTTCATTCAATAATTTTTATACTTATTACAATTTAGCTGCGCCTACGAGTGTTTCTTTGTGGGCTTCCCTCCAATTAGATGCAGTCGATGATTCTGGCCTTAACACATTGGTATTAGAATGACCACAACGATCACATCAGGTAAAATAGCCACTACTGGCGAACGGCCTACACGTAAAGGCAACCCAATTATCTATGCGTCTGGTAGGGCTGCAAGATTAAACGGGACTAACGCCAGGGTTTCATGTGGCGATGTCTCAAATAGCAAGAATATAAAAACTATCGTTTTTCATGTGAGATTTCCCAATACTGTTACTGCTACACTCGAAAGAATAATTGACACGGGTAACGGAGGGATAGCAGGCTCTAACGCAGGGATAGCAGATACCATTTCAGGTACATGGCGGACTTATATAAACGCATTAGAACAAACTTACGTAGGTCAATCTGATTGGTTTGTGGTTCATATGACAAACGCTGTAGGTGTAGATGCGAACGCTGTATTTTTGGCGAACGAAGGAGCTAATTACGGTGAAGTTGATTTATGTAACGTGCAATTCTGGAACGCTTTATTTACGGAACAAGACATCGCGAATACGACAGCTTTCCCTGAACGATTAGCGACCTCTTTTAATTCATGTGCCTTTGCTTTAACCACTACAACTTTAAGAGCATGGTATCCAATGATTGAAGGGTCGGGGAATGATATTTTTGATTACTCTGGTAATGCGACAGATGGAACCGCTGCAAATCATACTTGGCTTACAGGTCTTGAGAACGTTCCTCAAACGATGTTGATGGGTTTATGTACTACCGCAGGTGTTTTGCGCCGAGAAGACCCAACAGACGGCTCTGTGGACATTGCGGGGAATGCTTTAGATTTACTCCCGGGTGGGTTTAACTGTTTAGGGGATGGTCAATTTAGACAAGGTGATATCGGCTCGATCAGATCCGCTACTGTTGTGATAATGCCAGATTCAACCACTGAAAATATAATGGACTATGATGACGGGGTTCATGCTTTGGGATTAGTTGCCGGTGTTGCTACAGATTGGAGCGTGTTGGCAGAAGATGGTTCGACTGTTTTTTGTACTGATACGGGTGTTGCAGAAGATGGATCATCTATAACTATTTCAGAACAAGGCATGACGGAAGCTGGGACTTTGACTCCTGTTGGATGGGTTGCTGAAACAATCACGGTAAATGGGGTTGAATCTGTAACTGTTGTGGCAAATAAGAAGCATGTAATTGGGATTAGTTCTGCTACGGCTTTCGATGCTACTGCGGTAGAAAATTTCATTGCATACCAAGGGAAAATTTACAGACATCTTACTTATTCGGATGAGCACACAGAAGCCCGAACCATCCGTAATTACAGGGCGTTAATTTGAGGTTATAATGGCTATAAGAAATATACTTGCACTAAATACTACTCTTTCACGATGGGAAACCCAACAGGGATCAGATACTCTACAGATCAGGGGTGATGCAGCTCCTGTTTTTCAGGTTGTTAACACTTCTGAAGTATCGGCCTTTTCAGTTGATACGGTTGCGATGCTCGTTACGGTCCCTGCGATTGCTATCTCCGGTGCGCTACCATCTCTCGACTTCTATGACACAGACTGCGACGATGCTGATATTAATGCACAGATATACGCTAATGCGACGACCTTAACTACTGGTGCAGAGGTTGTTGACCTATCCATGTTCCAACAAATAGGTGGTACGCTGTTACGAACATATTTCTCCGATGCAGACGTTGGAATTTATCTCTATCCCAAAGGGTTAACCACAGGTGTCATATCTTTTACACCCGATATCACATATTACAAGACGATCAACGACGGCAACCCCGAACTCCGTATAGGTTCAGACGATGCAAATGAAGCACACTTCAAAGCCATGTACGATTCAGGAGCACAGACTTTAGATTACCTTCTAATCAGTACAGATAGTGCAGGTGAGGGTGATATTTGTTTGATGCCTAATGGAAACGTCGGCATCGGGACGACGGGGCCGAGTAGAAAATTGGATGTTGTTGGTGACACTAATACTTCTGGTTTTTACCGTGTTGGTAACAATTTAGTATTAGGGACAGACACAGGTACACGAATTAACGTCGAAGGTTCCAATCCCATTAGATTCACAAATACCGGTTCGTCAGAATGGATGAGAATAGACTCATCCGGCAACGTCGGCATCGGGACGACGAGTCCCGATCGCCTCTTCCACGCAGAAGTCGCTGACGCAGTCACTGACGATGTAACCTACGCACAACGCATATCTCATGTATCATCAGGAACAGTATTAGCAGGTTTCGGTACAGGTATAGAATTTGAACTCGAAGAAAACGACGGTACGAACAAAGTCGCAGCAACGATGGATGTTGTTTGGACTGATGCAGGTGCAACTGGTGCAGATGCTGATTTCATATTAAAACTTATGCAGAACGACGGGGCAGCTGCTCAAGTATTAAAAGTTACTTCTACTGGCAACGTAACTATCGGTGCTCTCACAGATAACGTCACACCTATCTTTAGTATAATCGCAGATGCAGATTCAGATGGTGCAGCTACAACGAGTGAAACCATTGCTCTGACACTGACACCTAACGCAGACCCTACTCTTGCGACATGGGGATTTACAAGCACACAGAGTGCAGGGTACACGTTTGATAAAGATATTAGTGTTGCACAAGGTCAAAAGATACACCTTGATGTTGGACAAGAATATATTGAATCTGATGCCACCAATATTAATATCTATGTAGGAGGGACGAAAAATACATTTATATCTTCCCTCGGGGTAGAGATAAACGCTACCAATGGTGCTATAATGTTACGAGAGGTAGCAACGGCAACTAATCCTGTTTTCGCTATACGTGGAGACATAGACACAGGTATGGGTTGGGCTGCTGATGACGCATTATCTCTCATAGCAGGTGGTGTTGAAGGCATAAGGATAACCGAAGCTGCTGGGGTAATTACTGTAACATCCGCTGGTGCAATTACATTACCTGCTGGAACTGCTGCCTTACCTGCTATCGGTTGGGGTGATACAGGATTTCGTGAAAGTTTTGCCAATACTATACAATTAGCAGTCAACGGTGGTGGAGCATATAACTTTAGTAGTGCACGATTTGATTTAGCGGGTGGGACAGTTCCTGCACTATTAAGAACAACAAGTACTGCGACTGTTCCTAATGTGTTAAGTCAAAGAGATGACACTGACACCGGTATCGGATCTGCTGCTCCTGACGCATTATCCCTCATAGCAGGTGGAGTTGAAGGATTACGATTAATTGAAGACACGGGTGTACTTCCTGTTTGGAATACTCTCGCTGCCATTACTGCTTCAACGACACAAACGCAGGGGCAAGGTGCTCTAAAGTCTCACATAAATGAAATATCAGTTGTGGCGAATGCGAATGATGTTGTGACACTCCCAAGTGCTGTGACGGGAATGAAGATAATCATAATCAATAACGGTGCGAATACACTCCAAATATTCCCAGCTTCTGGCGATGCAATCAACGGAGGTGCTGCTGACGCATCGGTAACACTTGCCGCAGGTAATAACACTACTTTCGCCGCTTACGATGGAACAAACTGGGAAGCAGTGTAATGTCAAATATTGAAGCCAATTAACAAATAAGTCGGCAGATGCCACATCATAGATTTAGTTACGAAACAATAAACAAGGGGAACCATGAAACATAAAACGACCATAGGAGAGTTATTAGGAATCGATCAAGCGTTTAAAATGCTTGTAGGAAAGACAATAACGGGTCTTGAGGCTTACAAAATGAACAAGCTAATACAAAGGATCAAACCAGATATTAAGGCCTTTGAGGAGACTAAAAACGCTCTGATAAAAGCTAACATAAAAGAAGGCGAAACTAACATTCCATCTGGAACGCCTGAATTTAAAGCCTTTACGGATGCGATTGATCCGGTACTTACGCTGAAGGTTGATTTTGAATTTGAACAATTCCCAATTACATTACTTGACCGCATCACTTTGAAAGAAGGCGAAGGCGGATTACTTGGTGTAATTGATTTTCTATTTAAGGAAAAATAAATGGCTGTCTCCACTTTTAAATACTGTGATCAGGATTTTCTTTCGACGTTATTCGGACGGTACATTGATTATTTGCCTGTCAAACAGATATTGAATTGGAGAACCATTGCCGTTAATATTTACGCTGGTGAACGGGTTGGTTTCGATGGAGTCTTGTATGTCGATAAGAAAGACCTTGCAAGTTTCAAACTAACCCAAACCACCGCTGCAACTGATACTACATTAGATGGGAATGTGGCTATTGACGCTGTTACATTTGATGTTGATTCAGTAACGAATATCGCAGCCGGTACAGTAATCCAGATGGGTGCTGAAAAGATATTTGTTGTGAGTGTGGCGACTTTGACGCTTACGGTAATAAGAGGGTTTTTAGGTACGACAAGGATTGCACATTTAGACGGGAAGGCTGTTTCCTTAATCGGATTAGCTTTTAACGCTGAAAATGAATGGTATTACGACACTGCTTCGGATATGGTGATCATATACACCGCTACGGCTCCTGGTCAAAGCGGAGCGGAGATGGGAGAGGACAAGGATACATTCTTTGACCAAACGTTAATTAACGCCTCTATGGAGCTAAATTCCAATCTTGACTCAAGGCATACAATCCCTATCCCTAAAGCCTATCAGTACGGATCCGCACCTTCAACGGACACGCCGGAATATGATTTTGTGATTAAGAAGCTAACTGCTTTTATCGCAATGAAGAATCTTATGCTTGCAAACGGTGAAGATATTGAGGCGATGAACCATGAAATTGATACTATTACAGATAAGATTAATTCAGGAAAAATAAAACTTCGATACGAAAAAGACGATACAGACCCCAAGGGAAATGTAATTGAAATCACCAGAGCCGGGACGATGTATCTTGTGGAAACTTACGGTGAGTACGCAGGAAGTCAATTAAGCGATCGTATTCAAATCCTCTGTACAACCGGCGGGGCATATGGTACAGCGATTGTAAGTGTAAAACAATCGGACGGTAACGCTTTATATGCGAATGTGACTACGGGAATAAAAATAACAGGCGATATGGATTACATGACTAACGGGATTTATGTGAGGTTCCAGGGTGCGTCTATGACTGCAGACGACAGGTGGGATATTGAAGTGAAGAATCCTGCTTTAGAAAACACCAACGATGAAGTAACGAGTACTGAATTATGTCGATAACATATGATAACATTCTTTACGATGAGATTTTGAATCCGTTATTGCTTATTATCGCAGCGGAATTTCCTAATGTGTACATCGGGAAATACAAATCTATCAAGGGTGAGAGTTTAAGAATGTTCCCCGTAAGGTCAGAACAAATCCAGGGTGGAGCACGATCTGAAGTAAGGGACTACTATTTTAATATCCGGATTTATGTAGACGCCGAAGATACTGATGGAAAGTTCATGGCGAAAGAAGTCGATCGATTGAATAAACTTTTGAAAGACAATATCATAAACGGAACGAACTGGGCCGACTTGACTGTTGATATTAATTATGAAATAGAAGAAGAAGAACCAAATGTAGCGATCACAGAGTTCGGAGTTATCGCAAGGAATTATTACATATTTTGAGAAATTATCACATATCATTACATATTATGAGGGCATTATGAAATATAAAGCGAAAGAATCTTACAAGAAGTTACCTATGACAGAAAATTATTGTCATTATAAGAGTGCTTCAACACATTTACGATTAATGGCAGGGCTATGGGTTGAATGCGATCCTCCAAAAGAACTGCTCGAACATTTAGAACCAGAAAAGAAAGCGAGTAAATAATGGCTATTTCAACAGATTTTACAACAAAAAACAACGTAAATGTTTATATCGGGACAGAAGTTACGCTTGGAATTGGCTGTGTAACCGGCGGGGCGTGGCATACTGCGCCCGTAACAGATTATTCTATCCAAGATATTAAAGCACCTTTAGAGCTTGCACCACAGCGAGCAAATACTTCTACACAACCTGAATCAGGGGCTATCCATAACAGAACCCAACAGCTTTGGGAAATCTCATTAACGATGCGTGGTACGGCTGCAGTTATTAATCGGATGTGCCTTGCTTTGTTTGGTGATGGGACTTCTCCGAACGCTCTTTTGGGTAATATGCCAGCGCAAAAAACATATGTAAACGGGGTGACAAATGCTGTCCCTGTTACTATTCTATTTGAGAACGCAGCTGCGACCGCTGCTTCTATTGACCAACATTATATCGGGTGTATGTGTACCGGAATGGAACTGGCTTACGCTTGGGGTACCGACGCAGGTGCAATGAGTTGTGTGGCTACTTTTGTCACAGGATATTTACCGGTTGAAGTTGCGCTTGTACCTGCTTCGCCGACTGATATGAATGGTACACCGTTTAATATTAAGAATCTTACTGCTACAGGGCAAGGGTTTGGTGGAGCTGATTTACTTGTATATGTGTATTCATTAAGCATCCAGAGGGCAGTACAAAGGGCTGGATGGATCGATACGACTTATGCGCCAAGTGGTTATTCAGTTGGGCCTTACGAGGTCACTGGAAATCTGACGTGTAAACGTGATACTGGTTCGAATACTGTTGTTACAAACACAAGTACAGGGATTGCTTTAGCTATCACAGACGGGACACTGGTAATTGCTGCGCCTAAAGTAATGATTGAGAATTTGACCACTGAACTCGGTGATAAAGATTGGAAACGTGTATACGCTTACAGGGCTTTCTTCGACGATGCAGCTATGACTAACCCAATCGTAACCATTACAACCGCATGATAAATAAAATAACACTTGACGAGCGCGGGCAGATCATGGACATTGGGATTATGGGTGCAGAAAAAACACCTTTCTCAATGTGGATTAATATCATACGGATAGGTACCGATTTGACAGACGAACAAATAGGGGAGATGGATAATCCCGAAATCCTTACTTTAGGTGGTGAGGTTCTCGAAAAGGCATCTCCCATGTCAAAAAAAAAGAAATAACGCTCCGTGTCAACATCTGGATTAGCAAAAAAGGATATGATAATACTTTCGGCGAGTTTCCTTATGAAGCCATATCTCCGACCTTGCACAAACCAATCATATTCGCCTGTACCGGTGATATTTACGACGAGCTGGATAGATGTCATAACGAAATATTAGAAGCTAAAAACCGATCTTATACAATGGGGCAGGGATTGTATGAACAATCTCTTATGTATTGCGACGGATCAAGATTATTAGACCGAGAATGTCAAACAATGATAACTAAATACAAATACTCAAAACTTACCGGAACCCCTCCATATCCGTCTATATCGGTTACCCCTGCGCGTGTTATTGACGCACTCTTTATAATCGAGGAAGAATGCCAACAAAAAACTATTTAGTTAAATTTCAAGAGACCGGAGGCAAGAAGGTTGCTGGTCAAACTAATGCTGTAGCTGGTGGCCTAAAAAGATTAGCCGTCCAAGCGGTGGCTGCTGGTGGTGCTTTTTTTGCTGCACAGGGTATTATCAGAGCTTTCAAAAGTACAATCGAATTAGCTGGAATCCAAGAGAAAGCAGAAAAACGCTTACAAGTTGCACTCGGTAAAACTTCCAACACATTGTTGAGCCAAGCGAGAGCCTTACAACAGGTAACCACTTTTGGTGACGAGGCTATAATTGGTGTTCAAGCTTCGATAGCTGCATTTGTTAAAAGCGAGGAACAAATTAAACTTGCAACAAAGGCAACCCTTGATATGGCTGTTGCGATGGGTATGGATTTGAAATCAGCTGGTGATTTGATTGCAAAGACGTTAGGATCCTCTACCAATGCTTTGACACGTTATGGCGTTGAGGTTGAGGGGGCTGTTGGATCAACAGAGCGACTAACTTCTCTTACTGATGGTATTGCTAGGCTTTGGGGTGGGCAGGCTGCTGCTGCCGCTAAAACAATGTCTGGAAGTTTAGAGCAAATGCACAATGCTCTCGGTGATGCAGGCGAGGTAATCGGTTCATTGCTTGCTCCTGCAATTACTAATATAGCTGTATTTTTAAAAGACGCTGCCATCGGAGCTGGTGAATTTATCAGAAGTCTAACTGAAACTGATTTAGAAAAAACAATAAGACAACTGAAAGACATTGGCGTGAATGGTCAAATATTAATCGACCTCGAAAAAATACAACTTAAACGCACATTGGCGGATGTTAATAGTGAACTGGCAGATTCTGGAATTAAATTCGAATCAGTTGCAAGTTTCCAAAAAGAGATACAGGCCAACCAAGACAATATCAATGCTGAAATAATGACACAGGCGATTCTTGCCAGAGAATTAGAAACGTCTCGTGCTGTTGAGGCAGATGATATAAATGATATTGCAGCAAATAGACGGGGGATGACTAAAGGCATGGCTGATATGATTGGTCTCCAAGCAAGATTAACAGCAGATGTCCAAAGTGATTTAGACGCTTCGATAAATAGACAATCCGCGATGCAAGATGAGAATGATTTATTATTTGACAATATTGAAGTATTAAAAAATAAAATCAATCTAGAACAGCAATTAGCAATATTAACTGGCAAAGATGTATTATTAGATAGGGTAGAGCCTATTAAAGAGGAAAATAAACTTATAGGCATAACGATAGAGAAGGTGAAAGAAAAAAACAATGAAATTAAGAATACAGGATTAATTGAACAGAAAACATTTGCCACTTCTCTATCAGGGTTGCGATCAACAATTAAAGGTTATTTAGCACAGGCGGCTGCGAGGATGATTGCTGCGGAAGCAAGTAAAGGGTTAGTAGGGATACTAACGGCTACGGCAGGTGCTATTGCTATTTCAGAATTGTTTGATCAATTTGTACCGCAATTTGCAAAGGGTGGGGATTTTACCACAAGTGGCCCACAAATTATTATGGTTGGTGATAACCCTGGGGGAAAAGAACGTGTTCAGGTTACGCCTTTATCGTCTCCGAACATTAACGGGCCTTCCGGTGGAACTACCATTCAGATAAATGGTGACGTTTACGGGTTTGATGATTTCAGGGATAAAGTAAGACAAGCAAATCAAACTAACGGACTTGGCCTCGCATGAGCCTTACAAATACCGTTTGGACAAACACTTCCAGATTAGGGAATGTCAAAGAAAACTGGTTAGTACATTTATACTACGACGGTTCTACTTCTACTTTTCTGCCTTTAGCAACGCATGACACTACTGTTGGTGGTGTAAAATACCATGGTATAGTAAAGAAAACAGGTGCGATTAGAGAGGCGATTGATTTAGCCAGTTCTAAAGCGTTGTCAAATAATGCGTCTATCGAACTTATGAATTCAAATTATCACGGTGTACCTATCTCACAATTATTTGTTTTTGGCACAAATAACTACATTAATAATCTTGTTAAAATCTACTCCCAATTAAATGACGAATCCACATTAGCGAACTGTTTACAGATATATAATGGTAGATTGATAGACGTTTCACATGATCATCATTCAATTAAAATGCAATTAGTCGAACAAAGACCGTGGGATTTTATTGAGATACCGAACACGAAAACAACGGCTGGCCTTGTGGATATACCGGTATCATATGGCGATTTTACAAAGAGTACTTATTCAGATTTTGCATCTCCGCAATATTTATCTGCACTTGCAAAAACGTACCGACCTATCCCATTAAACTCAACATTGTTTAATAAAATGAGATTTGTAAATGGAGCACAATCAGAATCCACAAATGGTAGAATTGCATATTATGATAAGAATTTAGATACGCTACTTCCTATAACAAGTGCAGATACAGCATCCACAACGGAGGACGGAGCGGAGATATTGGCTGGAGATGTGACGTTAAAAAGAGGGTTTTACATTCGCCCGACTAATAGTACTGAAGTTTCAACCGATGGGTCGTTAACGGTGGCAGATGTGGCAAAGGCATACAACACAGATACAAATGATTATATGTCTCTGTCTATCAACGTATCTGATGTGGATAATGCATACACCCATGTCGAACGATTTGAACTTGAAACCCCTACTGGGGACTTCTCTGATGGTGACGTGTATATGTCATATGAGGTAGTCTGGACAGGTGCATCGGGGGATCTTACTGATATAAGTATTACTTTAAGTTCAGGCTTCGGCTCAATAAGTGATCCTAATATTATTGCAGCAAAAGCGAAGGCCACACAATCGGCTGCAATGACCGCAAACTCCGGGTTTGCAACATTGACCGTAACATTTACAGCCGGTGATACTGCCCCTCCGAATTATGGGGATCTGAATGCAGAGGTGAGAATATATGATGTTTACTTTGCGTTAGAAGAACTGGAAGGTGATGATACTTTAAAAACCGTTTACACTGGTGGAGACGGATTTACATTTGATATTACCGGTGGCGGATCTGCTGCGATAACTGAAATCCACGAAGCACATTTAGATATGTTGAACCGTTACGCTGGATTTGATGTTGCTACGAATCCAGCGACCGACATCACGAACTGGACTGCCTTAAATACTGATAAAAATTGGGGTATCCGTTATTGGTTATTAAAACCTACATCGTTAAAAAGTGTGCTTGAGAGATTACAATATGAGGGGGGTTTTATATTCAAATGGAGGGCTGATGGGTCTGGGTCATATTGGTATATAAAAGATTCTTATTCGTCCGCTGATGCGACTTTACTTGATACTGATATTGATGATTTGGAATGGGGGTTAACTCCATTCAATGAATTGATTACAAAGATGAATATCAACTATGAAAAACACCCGGCAGAGAGTGGATATATAAAAGCGGTTACTTCTGTAAATGTTACGACACGATCAGCATATAATATCCAATCATTAGAGAATGTCGCAGAGGTTAATTTAGATGCTTACGTATCTCCTGTAATCCCAACTACCCCGGCTGCGAACCCGAATGACGATTTTTATTCGTACTATGATAATATTTCTGGTAATGTCAAATTAAGTGGATCGTTCACCTTGAAAACCAGAAAATACTTCAATTTAGAATCAGGTGATATTGTCTTATATGGTGGAAATAAATTACCCTATGCGAAAACCACAGCAAACATGACAAGTATTTATTTTATGATCACTTCTGTGCGTAGAAGTATAGGCTCAATGAAAATAGAAATGAGGCAAGTCTCATGAGTTATGGCGATATTGCAACCCCCCGAATTTATTGCGACTGGATGAACTGGCTGCTTCTAAAGGGGCGAATGGCTTTAACAGATATTACTATCACCGGTGGTACTCCTGCGATGGTAGCCGGATCGAATCTTTACGACATGTTTGGCTTAAAACCCTCAAACTTACAATCGATTACAGCCAACGGGATAGCAACGCAAATAGTCCTTAAAATAAATACTAACATGGCAACCGCTTCTTCACAAGAAACGTCGTTTGTAGCTATCCTGGGGCATAATTTAAAGACCGCTGATGCAAAGTTTAAGCTACAGACAGATAACGATACTAATTTTGATTCGGCACAGACACCAACAATGGTCGAGGTAGTAAATTGTAACGTCGGTGGAGGTTATAGTGTACCTTTAAACAATGGGTGGTCGTTATTCACTTATACACAAGCGACAGATAACCAATATATAAGATTATTAATTGAATCAGTCGCAGATAATTATGATACGAATATCCAAATCAGTTCAATAATGGTCGGTAAACACGTTGATATGCCTCACAGACCAGATGGTAATTTTTCGAGAGGTTCAGATATTTCTAATAATGTCCAGGAAACTCAAGGTGGTGCGAGGTATTCAACCCTTGATTTTTCATCCGGCCCGAACTGGTATTTATCCCCATATGAAATAGGGACAGGCACAACTCCATCTTTAATAAGACGATCAGGCAGATTGTCATTTAATTTGAATTTTAGTTTTGTTCCATCTTCGAGTATGCTTCCAGATGACTACACGGGAACAGACTGGGCTACTGACGACACTATTATGAACGTTTTAGAGTACACTAACGGTTCTCATTTTCCATGCCTTATTCAATGGGATAATACTTCGGCTAATCAACCGATGTCAGATTTCTTATTTTGTAGACTGTATCCAGGTGAAGCCGTACAGACGTCTCCCAGTACATGGTCTATACCAATCCAAATAGAAGAGGAGTTCTAAAGCGCATGCTCCAAGTTGATAAGAATATGTACGAACATGTAACTCGCAAGGAGTCGGAATGTCCTTGTGGGTGTGGGTTGGTTGCGAACAAGTTCACTTTGACAATGGCAGATGCGTACATTCAGAGACTCGGTTCACCGACGAGAATTACCTGCTTACCCAGGTGTGAGCGGTACAACAAAAAGATAGGTGGGTATTATAAATCTGCCCACCTCCAACAAGAAGGTTACGGGGCTGGCGATTTCGCTTACGGAGACTCGAACAAACGAACAAGAATGATATTAACAGCCATAGAATGGTTCAATGCGAAGCTAATAAACAACGTGGAGATTTGCGACAAGCACATCCATCTTGGGTTAGTACCTGAAGGACACATTCTATTCAACGTAGTACAAGGTGGAGTTAGTAAATGAAAAATAATCAATTATTATGGAGTGTTATCTCGTTTATATTTTTAGCAATATTAATATACATTACTTCTCCTTTAGTGGCGAGGGTATCAAGGACAGAAATCGGGCTTCAAAATCATGAAATTCGGTTGGCGGTAATTGAAGATAGGTACGAAAATATTGAAAAACAATTAGACAAGATACTTGAAAAATTAGATAAATAAAGGAATAAATCATGGAATGGATTTTAGTAAAACTCGGCATTGAAGCTGTACAATATACCCTATTTGGTGTGGGTGGGGTAATCATAGCATGGATGCTAAAGAAGATCCCCAATGACGTAATAAAAGCCAAATTAGGGTGGTGGTGTTATGGAGCAGGGGTAGCATGTACGTTGGGGCTGTCTAAATGGAAATTCACCAAGAAATTCTGGAACAAATTAATCGAACCTTGGGTGATAGACTTCTTCGATAACATTGTGGCGAATAGTATTAATAAATTTATCGAGGGCATGCGCTCCGACAACTAATTCTCTCATGATGATTCTCCTTGTCATGGTTAGCAAGAAGCCTGTCTTAATTGATGGGCTTTTTGTTTTGTCTAATTAAATATTATCTTTTTGTTTTGTTTTAATAATAAATGTATTATAAGTTATCGGTGTGGAAAAAATAAACAAAAGGAACCAAATGAGAATAATCAAAACACTGTACGTTGACCCTAAAATCTACGAGCGATTCAAAACCACTTGTAAAAGCAAGGGCAGAATTATGGGTAAGGTATTTGAGAATCTGATGAAACGCTACATCAGAGAAAACACGAAGGAAACAAAATGACTATGGATAAAGACCTACGCGAATTTCTAATCAAACACAACGCTCTTGAAAAGTATGAGACCAAACGTCGTCTCAACGCTCTTGAAAAGTATGAGACCGAACATCGTCTCTTTTATTTTGGAATGGATGGCTCACTTCGTGCTGAACACGCAATATCTGGCGCATTTGGTTGGCGCGAAGATTATGATTACTGGTTTGAAATTCACAAGAAATGGAAGGAACATCTAAATGAAGTCAAAACTTGAGATATTATACGAGGCTCTTGATAAGCATGAAATCGATTACGACAAAGACATGTATATCGACGATGACGAAAGAACGTTCGTTGCGATAGAGGAGGCAATGGAATTATATGCGCTTCAAACATCTAATTAACCCTGTAATTACAGGTGGAATTATCGCTCTGACGTTGAGTGAGTTCATCGGGTACTTCTTTCAGGATATCCCTGTTAGTAACTGGACTATCTTGTTCGTGATCATGTTAACGCAGTTTCGTACAAAATGAACGCATTTCACCACGAAGAAGGAATTCTAATATTTGACCTTGACGGGAAGAATAAACTTGACATGGAGATGTGGAATCACTGCGAGGATCTTGAGATTTATGTTCAAGAGACTGAAACAGAACGAAAAATCATATTGGTACAGAAAAAATGAAGTGTAACATGCAAGACCCTAATCTAAATGAACGTGTATTCTGTAGCTGTGAAGAGTGTGAGAATTACGAGATATGTGAGATATGCGATGGAAGGGACTACGAGCAAACAGGTGGAGAGGTCTATTTAGATATGTATCTTTGTGCTGATTGTGCGAAAGAATCAGAGTATGAAAAGTGTGATTGTGGGCAATGGACTATCGATAAAGTCTATGATATCCCAATTTGTAACGAATGTAAAAAGGAGAATTAAAATGGATGAGTCGCAAAACGTAAGTATCAAATTATCAGAATATTTGGAACTAAAAGAATTAGAAACCCATAAAAAATTGGTAAAGTTTACAATTATCCATAAATACAGTTTAGGTGAGGATAAATGGGAGGGGAGCGGTGTAGAATGGATATCAGACTGGAAGTGCTGGAAGAAACTCGCAGACAAATTAGATAAGCAAGGTAGGCGTTTCAAAGAGCTGTTTAAAGAGAACGAAAAGTTTAAAGATATGACCGTTGCCGAATTTAAAAAATATAAGCAGGAGAAATCATGATGAACGAGAGAATAAAAAAAGTCCTGGATAAGGCACGTAAAGACAGCATGGGGTTTGTATCCGTAACCGGAAGTTTTGATCGGTTTAGTGACGGGGATACTGTAACAAAGTGGGGTTTATATCAGAGTGGCAAAAGCAAATATTATTCATCATTCTCTGCACTTGAAATGGATGTGCTTGAGCTTGGCAACGATGATGAATTTATGGCGATGCTGGAGGATGACAAATGAGTTTACAGAAAATCCAATCAGAACTAAAAGCACCGAAGTCACAGCGTAACGATTTTGGAAAATACAATTACAGATCCGCAGAGGATATAATTGAGGCTGTGAAACCTATTCTTGAAAAATACGAATACTCATTACTGACACCCCAGACGATTATTGAAGTTGCCGGACGGGTATATGTTGAAACTGTTGCAACTATTGTTGGTCCGGAAGGGATAGTAGCATCTGCCACAGCACAAGCACGGGAAGCCGAATCCCGGAAGGGTATGGATGAATCCCAGATAACAGGAGCAACTGGGAGTTACTCGAAAAAATACGCATTGAATAATCTATTTGCGATTGATGATACTAAAGATGCTGATGCGACGAATGATCATTCTTCCGGTAAACCACAAAAAAAGGCAGAACCGATAGTTATACCAGGGCGCAAATGCACCCCAGATGAGATCGAGGAACTTGAGACTATCGCAAAGAATCCTGTGTTCACAAAGGAAGATCGTGAGAAAGTAAAAGACTTCATCATTAATGCACATGTGCCAAAAGTGATCAAGGTAACGATTGATCGAATGATGCAACTTGTAATTGACAGAACTAACCAAATAGGAGGATGAAATGAATCTCAATAAAATAATCGAAGAATTTCATGAATTAGAAGATCAGATTATTGAAGCTGGCGGAGAGATAACGCCAGAGGTTGAAGCTGCTATGTCCTGGAATACCGACAAGTTAAACGATAAATTAGACGGATATGCAGGGTTTATTTCATATCTGAAAGGACAGGCTGATTATCTCAAATCGGAACAGGCGAAATACCGGGACAGGCAACGTGCAACAGAAAACATGATAACACATATGAGAGAATCAGTATTATATGCAATGCGGAGCGTTGGAGAGATCAAAATAAAAACACTGGCACATAGTTATTCTGTCAGACAAACAGAATCATGGAAACTGCGTGACATTACACCTGAAATTGAATCAGAATTGATAGCTGATGGATTAGCTGAAAAAACATTTAAAGCGAGTTTATCGGAGATCAAAAAAAAGTATGCTGATAACCCACCGGAATATATTGAAATCATAAACAACGAATCGGTAACAATCCGATGAGAGATCAAATATTAAAAACGCTGGTAAGCTATTTCGAGGGAACTGACGTTGATCAGAAATACGGACTAAAAGAACTGGCAGATGGGATCGCAAGAACCATTAATACAATAACGCAAAAAGCAAATTCACTCTAATGAAGATCCTACACGAGATTAAATTCCACTCTGAATCAAACCCGATCAAATCTACCGAATTAATGAAAATCTGTGACATTACAAGTGATGGGATTGTAAGAAAGTTAATTCATGATCTACGGGTACAGGGGGAACCAATTATCGGAACACCTCAAGGCTGCTGGTACTGTGAAGATGATATGAAAACAATCAAACTTTCAGAAAGTTTAATTCAAAGGGGTATCTCTACACTCGTTTCGGGTTATAAGATGCGAGAAGGGGCAATTAGACGCATTAACGAGCCTGATTTATTTACAAGTTACCAACCAATAGAAGATATAATTAGAGAGGCATTAAATGAGGAAAAATCGTGATAGTTAAAGAGTACATCGAACACAAAATTCCGTTTTATTTTACCGTTGTTTAGCCTTATGTTACCTACGATGAATTGCTTAATATTTAATTATTTTCAAGTAAACAACATGGCTCCGCCGGGCTACCTCAATTTCCCCACGGATATTAGGCGATTCATCATCGGCTCGGCGGTTTCAGATTGGACTTCAAAATGAAATGGTTCCGCATGTACTCCGATATTTTAGATGATCATAAAATTGCTAAAATGTCACCCAAAACATTCAAAATATTCGTATTCCTATTAGCCTTAACGTCAGATGAAGAAACTGATGGTGTAATATCGCTTGACATAGACGATATGGCTTGGCGTTTCAGGATAACAAAAACAGTACTACAAAAATCGTTTAAAGAATTAGAAAAACTATCCATAATTGAAACAAATAATGGTGAAATTAATCTTATAAATTGGGATAAAAGACAATTTAAATCGGATGATTCTAACGAAAGAGTAAAAAAATATCGTGAAAATAGAAAAAAATTGGGATTAAAACCAAATTTAAATATTGATAACACAATTATTTTTAGTAGAGATAATAACAGATGTGTTTATTGTGGGTCTTCAAAAAATCTCTGTGTGGATCACATTATCCCAATCGTCCAAGGTGGTACGGATGATCAAAATAACCTCGTAACCGCCTGTAAACAATGTAATAGCGGTAAATCTGGAAGGACGCCTGACCAAGCAGGGTTAAAGATTATTGATAAAAGTGCTATGGAAAGGCTGTCATTGTATTTAGCTGATAGTAAACAGTTACAGATTGATAATGTAACAGTTACCGAAACACCCCCATATACAGAACAGATACAGAAGCAGAAACAGACACAGACCAGAACTAATGGCTACGCCGTAGAAAAAGAGTTTTTCCAATCTGCATTAAAAACTTACAAAGGCACTAAACGTGGATTAGAAGTTGAGTTTGATAATTTCATTAAAAAGCACAAAGATTGGAAGTCTGTATTACCTGAATTATTACCAGCTATTGAAAACCGGATCGAGGCTTCTGATAATCATAAATCAACGGGCGCATTTTTTCCAGAGTGGGCTAATTTCAGCACTTGGATTAATCAGCGTAAATGGGAAGAAGAGTATCCAACAATAAAGACGGGGGGGCCGTTTTGAACGACCATAAGAGATTTAGATTAAACGAAATGTCTCAAAAATTTGGGAAGTCTGATAATATAAACACAAATACTTATGAAAATGTGGTTGATCCGATGAGCAACTCTGAATTTGATTATGTCATTGACTCTTTATTAGCCGACGAAAATCAACGTACTTTTCCAAGACCGATAGATTTAGAGCGCAGGTCACGTCATTACGCCTCTACCGGTGGCGGGGTGTTTATTGGTGAGGATTGTTATTTCTGTGACGATACGGGGTATGTACTGACGCTAAAGAAAGACAACACACAAACGAATCTGACTTGTAAGTGTAGCAAAGGGAAAATGATATTTGATGGATTGCAAAAGAAATACCCTAAAATCCGTAGTTATTTTGAGGTATTCCCAAACTTACAGTTTGAAGATCCCGGTGATCGTAGGCGATATAACGACATAGTTCTGTTTCAATACTGGAAAGGTGTGGCGATGAAAAGCAATAAAACAGAAGGTAATTTAGAAATTAAAGAAGTATTGAAGAAGTATCCAAACGCCAACACTGACTTACCATTTTAGAATAACAACAAACAAGGAGATAGTTATGACACGATTGTGTGATAATTGTAATAAAGAATATAATGCCGACGAGAGAAACATAAAAAGAGGATGGGGGTGAAAAATATGAAAATTAAATTCCACGATCAAACAATTACCATGCAAACTAACTGGCAAGAAGTATTCGGTTATCTTTTAACGATGCTGAAATTCGATGAGACAGCCAAAGTCTCGCTAAATCAGTATTCAAGAACTTACTACTACCGTAAGCAGGATGGGATGTATATCTTGGACTATAAGGTATTAAATCAGGGGGCGTGATGAAAAACAGAGGGATTAAGCATAGCGATAATTGGAAAACGCCTAAGAATCTATACGATAAATTAGACGCTGAATTTCATTTTGACTTCGACCCATGCCCTTTGAATCACGATGTTAAAAAATGGGACGGCCTTGAGAAAGAATGGGGCGCACGTAATTTTATTAACCCCCCTTACAGTAGAAAATTAAAAGAATCCTTCGTAAAGCGTGCTATCGAGATGAGTGGAAATGGAAAATTGTGCGTAATGCTATTACCGGTTTCTACAAGCTCTGCGTTATTTCATGATTATATTCTACCAAACAAAAAGGAGATCCGATTTTTAAGAGGTCGCGTAAGATTTGAGGGTGTAAATACCAGTGGTAAGTATGTGATTGGCGGGTTTGGCGGTATGCACGATAGCATGGTGGTGATATTTGGTGAGTCTGTATGAGCATCACTACACATGAGATAGTAATACAGATTGATGTGCAGAGTCGTAACACTTTTGACCGTCTCCACTGGGCCGCGAAAAGAAGAATCAGGCAGGAATATGAGTTGCTGATCAGAAATCAAATGCGGTTAGGCAAAGTCCCGTTGGCTGAAGAAAAGAAATATAAAATGGTAATCACGTCTTCCCGAAAAAGGTTACTCGATTTATCAAATCTTTATGGCGGAATTAAGCAACTTGAGGATGCGCTGTGCAACGAAAAATTCATATGGGATGACGCCCCAAAATATTTAGATCTGGAAGTGATCCAAGTATTGGGTGAACCCAAAACAATTATCAGGAGAGAAGGATGAACTACTCGTTATTGTACAAAAAATTAATTGATTTTTCAAAGCATTGTGGCAAATCAACTCTTAAAAACGAACTATGGGTTGGCAAAATAGACAAACGTTGGACGGTAACAATCAACGGGCATAACAATGATGAGCACAACATACCACCATTCGGCTGTCGTGTCAGATACGATAGCTCTATTGTTGCCTTAATTACAGCAGACGGTGGGGCAATTCTTGGAAATATGTATGAAGATGAATTAATAAAAGCAATTGACAAGGCTATAATATGATAGACAACATTGAAGAATTAAAAGGTAAAATATTAACAAAAATAGAAGGTGGCATTGGTAGCGATGAAATGAGATTTACTTCCTCCACCGGCGTAGAGTGTGCATTGTATTACGAAGATGACTGATGTGCCTCTTGCGATGTAGTTGACATCGTTGGTGATTTAGAAGATTTAATTGGCGTCCCATTGTTGATGGCAGAAGAGGTGACAAATCAAAATGTTAATCCTGATGGGGTAGAAATACCAGAATATCAGGATAGTTTTACATGGACATTCTATAAATTTGCTACAATAAAAGGATATGTAACCATAAGTTGGTACGGAGAAAGCAATGGTTATTATAACGAATCAGTGAGTTTCAGGATTATTAACAATTAGAAGGAGAAATTGAGATGAAACTTGATAGAGGTAGAAAAGAAGGAATTGGTCTGATAGTTGTTCTTTTGTTAATAGTGTTTGCCGTTTATCAGATTCTTGTAAATATTTTTTAATTAAAGGAGATAAAATGAACAAAACTTTGAATTATGACGAATAGTAGCAATAATATTTTTTTGAGCGATGGCAAATTAGGCGATAGCCTAAAACACCGCTTCCCGTATGAATGGACTTTAAAAGATGCCAACTTTACAAAGGATAAGGGCAAAGTATTTTCATGTTTTGCTTGTGGTGGTGGTTCAACTATGGGTTATAAATTAGCTGGCTTTGACGTGATAGGATGCAATGAGATTGACCCTAAAATGATTGAAGCATACAAGACAAACCATAACCCAAAATACAGCTATTTAGAGCCAATACAAACCTTTAAATTACGTAAAGACTTACCAAAGGAACTTTACAACCTTGATATTTTGGATGGTTCACCGCCTTGCAGTAGTTTTTCAATGGCAGGAAATCGTGAAAAGGATTGGGGAAAAGAAAAGAAGTTTCGTGAGGGACAAGCTGAACAAGTTTTGGATAATCTATTCTTTGACTTCATAGACCTTGCAAAAGAATTACAGCCTAAAGTTGTGATTGCTGAAAATGTAAAAGGTTTGCTTTTAGGTAATGCAAAGGAATATGTACGCAAAATTTATCGTGAATTAGACCAAGCGGGATATTATTGCCAACATTGGCTTTTAGATGCTTCAAAAATGGGTGTGCCACAACGTAGGGAAAGGGTTTTCTTTATTTGTTTACGTAAAGATTTAGCCGAACCATTTTTAAAGCAAATGGATTTGTTTACGGTTGCCCCTGAATTAAAACTTAAATTCAAAGAACAAGGGGTTAAATTTATTGAAATTTCAGATGACTATGATAGAACCATAGATTTACCAGAAGTAGCAGGTAAACTATGGTATAAGTGCGAAAGTGGAAACAGCTTATCTTCTGTTCCAGAAAGTAAGGGTAATTTCTTTAATGATATTAAAGTTTCAAAAAATCAGATATTACCAACGCTTGCAAGCCAAAATAAAGTTTATCATTCAGATATACCAAGAAGATTAAACGATATTGAATATTTTAAGGGAAGCACTTTCCCGACTGATTATGATACTTGCAAGATGAAAGCATTTTATATGTGTGGTATGAGTGTTCCGCCTGTAATGACAGCACAAATCGCGACAAAGATTTACGAACAATGGACGGACGTTTTTAATTGAATATAACGTATGGCAATATGAAAAGTATTAAATTTTTAAGGAGGGTTTTTTTATGACGAATGTATTAGAATTATTTGCAGGTAGTAGATCAATCGGAAACGAAGCCGATAAATTAGGAATGAATGTATTTAGTGTTGATTGGACTAAATATGATGACATTGATTTAGTTATTGATATTGAACAATTAACAAAAGAACAAATACCATTTATACCTGATATGATATGGGCATCACCCGATTGTACAACTTACAGTATAGCTGCTTGTAGTACTCATAGAAATAATAGTATTGAGCCAAAAACAGAATATGCAGAAAAGAGCGACAATGTTAATAAACACTTTATACAACTAATAAAAGAGTGGTTAATTATTAACCCCAAGATGGTATTTTTTATTGAGAACCCAAGAGGAATGATGCGAAAAATGCCATTTATGCAAGAGTTTAAAAGGCACACAATATGGTATTGTAAGTACGGTGATGATAGGGCAAAACCTACTGATATATGGACAAATAGTAAAGATTGGAAACCAAGACCAATATGCAAAAATGGAAATAAGGATTGCCACCATACACCAGCACCAAGAGGCAGCAAGACAGGAACACAAGGTAGAAAAGGAAGTTACGAAAGATCATTAATACCAAAAGAACTATGTACCGAAATACTTATGAGTTTGTAAAACTCAACGAGCGTGGGCAATTTAATATTTTTTATATTGCTTGTTGAGGTGTCGTTTTAATGCACCTCTAACGGTTTGGCTAAACGAAGTAATTTAAAAAGATATAGATATGATTAAACTAAAGACAGAAGTAAACAAAAGTGCAGTAATGAGAGAATTACAAGCAAAAGCTAAAAAAGGATTTAAGAACAGTTGGCAGCCAGAGTTGCAAGTACAGGCATACATGAATGGGGTGCATGACCTTTTTAAATTATTGCGTTTAGGTGATGTTAGCAATAACGAAGTGTTTAGCGAAGTGGTGGTTTGCTTACCACACTGCCCGAATAAAGAGATTGCTAAGATTAAATGCCAGTGGTTTAATGAAACATGTTTCCTTTGTAAGCAAACTGATTGCTAACACCTGTGTATATGCAAGTAGAGATAAACACTATTGCGAAGTCATCGGTAACATACACGAGGAGAAACCATGAGTAGATACGGACTAACAATCGACGAAGACCGAAAATTAAAACGAATCTTGCGTGAAAAAGTCATGCAACGCCAAGACAGTTTGTGCCTGCGATGCCGATCGTTGGAGGGATTAGACGCTCATCATCTGTACACGCAAAAAATGTACCCGGGTATGAAATTTGAATTAACCAATGTAATAGGTCTTTGTAGGCGATGTCACCGCTGGGTGCATGATAACCCTGCAAAAGCAATAAGGTGGTTAGAAACGGCTGTTACAGCGGTAGAATGGGCATTCCTGCATGAAGCATCGAAGTACAAAAGCAAAGTTCGGTTTTATTTTGAAGATGAATTAGAGAAATTGAGATGAAATTAACATTTAATAATTTGAAAGGGTAGGAGAATGAAATTAACTTCACAAGAATTATCAAAAAAGTGTTATGACGCAGGGATAACTGTTAAAACAGATAAAGTATTTGGGTGGCGTGCTTCATTAGAAAAGAATGGTTGGGAAGAGGAATATCATCTATTAAGGTTAAACTATGAACCAGACGATTGGGACTTGCAAACAGATAGAAAAAATCATCCAGATCTACCCTGTGCATCTCTCGACGAATGGATGGATTGGTTCGATGAGAAATTACCGAAGCATATTGAAATAGATGGTGATAATATAAGATGTTATATTCCAGAAGCGTGTGAAGGTGATCGTGATTGGAATGAGTTGTTTTTCATCAAACTAATCCATCACGAAAAGAAATATGCTAACGCTTGTGCTGCTATGGCGTTGTGGCTTGTAGAACAGGGGATAATAAAGATATGAGTATTATTAACCCCCCTTATCCTGAATCACCCATAAAAGACTACATCAATTCATTATCAAAATACGGTGGTCATATGAATGATTATCGAAGAGTAGAATATTACTGTCCTGTGTGTACAAGAAAGCATAGAATTATGAAGGATCGATCGGTGAGGTATCGAGAGACAAAAAAGAGATCGTCGGTAAATAACAAAGTTTGTGAAGAATGTAAATAATTGGGACGGCTTGATAATAGGTTAATTGAAATGCCTTGAGGTGGGCTGTCCCTGAAAATTAAGGAGAAATAATGGAAAAAATATACTGTGGATCAGCGAAGGTAGTAGAAACAAAGTTCGGGAAGGTTTTAAAACTCTCCTTGCGGGCAGAGGATGTTGAAAAACTACAAGAGAACCTAACTAACGATTGGGTGAATGTGTGGGTAAATAAACGAAAAGAAGCTTCAGAATCAGGCTTTACTCATTATCTGACAGTAGATACGTGGGAAAATAAGCCAGCGAATAGAACAGAAGAACCATCGTCAGACGATGAATCAGAAGAATTGCCGTTCTAATGAAAATAAAAGAGCTAACAATCCTCGAAGAACTCGATGTTACTGGAGATCAGGTGTGAAGTATCGAAAGAAACCAGTGGTGATTGAAGCAATGCAATTAACCATGAGCAATCTACCTGATATAATGGCATTTACTTTTGATCTTGGAGCAAAAAGACTTGTCGATCTTCGAGATCAAACACTTACAATCGAAACTCTTGAAGGAAATATGAAAGCAAATATTGGAGATTGGATAATCAAAGAACCGTTTGGTAATGAATCTGGGAGACAATTCTATCCATGTAAGCCTGATATTTTTGAACAGACATACGAGAAGGTCGAAGATGATGTTTAAGACTATTCCATATTGTTGTGACAGACGACGAATTAGATCGGTTCATAGAAAAATACAGAGGGACCGTTAATGTTTGACTTTCTTAACCACACGAAGGTAAGAGACTTTGAGATCCGCGCAATAGCAAAGGGTATGTTAATGACCAACACACCACATGAGGAGATAATTTCTAAATTAATGAAAGAGTACAGCCTGGGGTATCATTCAGTTAAGAAGATACTAAAGGGGATGTTAAAATAAAAATAATTATCCAATATTTAACACTTGGAATTTCGTAAACTTATCCAAGGATGGCTAAAAAACAACCAAAAATAACCGTCATAGAGCGGGATATTTCTGATTTGATATTCGCAGAATACAATCCCCGTCAGATGACAGCAGACCAAAAACAGCACTTAACCGACTCAATGAAACGATTCGGTTTTGTCGATCCTATCATAATAAACACCCATGAAAAACGATCTAACGTAATCATCGGTGGACACCAACGGGTTCGGATAGCAAAAGAACTCGGTATTACATCTATCCCATGTGTAGAATTGTCACTGGATATTAACGAGGAAAAAGAGTTAAACATCCGGCTAAACAAAAACACAGGTGAATGGGACTTTGACGCTCTGGCTAATTACTTCGAGGTTTCAGACCTGATAGAGTGGGGATTTGATGAGAAGGAACTAAATTTCGACGTTGAAGCACAAGAAGGTCTAACCGACGATGACGCTATACCAGAAGTAACCGAACCAACCTGTAAGCCTGGCGACCTGTGGATATTGGGAGATCATAGACTATTATGTGGTGATGCGACAATTTCAACTGATGTTGATAGGTTGATGAATGGTGAAAAGGCTCAAACATTCTTTACTGACCCGCCATACGGTGATAATGTTGGCGGACTTGAACCAAAGAAAGCATCAGAAAGAGTAAAGGGCAAAGGGTTAGTTAAAAGAGTTTCGTTCATTGAAAATGATTTGAAGATTGACTGGCTTGAAGATGTTTTTACTTTAGTTCCACAGTTTTTAGAAGAAAAGAATACAAAAATGGTTTTCTTTAAATGGGATAAATTAGAGCAAATAAAGAAGATGGCAGCTTGTTTTGGAGAGCCTACCGCACTTTGTGTTTGGGATAGGGTAAGAATGGCATCAGCGTTCTTTAGATTTCAACCACAGCACGAACTTTGTTTTCATTGGGGTAATCAAGCAGACAAGAAAGATAAGAGTTCATTGTCTAATGTTTGGAGAGTTCCAAAAGAACTTGAATTGAAAGAATTACACCCAACGGTTAAACCAATTGCTATTATAGAACCAGCATTATCAGTAACAACAGATTCTGGAAAGATTGTTGTTGACTTATTCCTCGGCTCTGGATCTACCCTTATAGCCTGCGAGAAAACAAACCGTAAATGTTACGGCATGGAGTTAGACCCTAAATATTGTGATGTTATTATAAAGCGATGGGAAGATTACACTGGAAAGAAAGCGGAGCTATATGCCGTCACAGAAGGATGATACCGGTGTTAAGCAGAAGAAAAACACCGGAAGGTCAAACCTTAAACAGGCATGGAAACCCGGTAAGTCTGGAAACCCTAAAGGCAGACCTCCATCAGTTAAACTCATCCCTGAATTATTACGTGAGATCGCTAAAGAGCCGGGTACAAGTGATGGGAAGCAAACAAAGATCGAAGTTGTATTGAGGATGGTGTTTAAATACGCCATAGCCGGGAAGCCTTGGGCTGTTCAGTTCATTGCTGATCGTATGGAGGGTAAAGTCAAAGAGAACACAGAGGTTATGCCTACTGATTTAAAAGACCTTGCAGAAGCATTAAAGACACGCTGTGTACAACGAAAGTAAATTACCAGTAACCCTAATTGACTTAACACAGATACAATGGGATTATCTGCATGATGACGCGCATCGATTTTTAGTGATTACTTCAGGCCGACGATCACGTAAAACATTAATCGGGAAACGCAAGCTATTAGGTCACGCATTAGAGACACCCGGGAAGTATTTTTATGGTGCACCTACACACCAACAGGCGAAGAAGATTTTTTGGAATGACCTAAAGCGAGATACTCATTACTTCAGAACGGCGAAATCAGAAACAGAGCTATTCGTTACGCTCACTAACGGATCCGAAATACACGTTATCGGCCTCGATAAAGCCGAACGGATAGAAGGAACCCCTTGGAATGGTTGCCACATTACCGAGTTCCCGAATCTTAAAGAGGGTGCATGGCAAGAGCACATTCGCCCGGTACTGGCAGACACTAATGGATTCGCCATATTAGACGGTGTCCCTGAAGGAATGAACCATTTTTACGATAGAGCCTTATACGCATGTGGTGGGGCTATCCCGGAGTCAGAAGAGATAACCGGCTCCATAGGTACTAATCCGGATGATAAGGATTGGGTCTATTATCATTGGTTTTCGTCTGATGTTCTACCGGCAGCGGAGATTGAAGCTGCTCGTATGGAGATGGATGAACGTACATTTAATCAAGAGTTCAAAGGTCAATTTGTATCATACGCAGGATTGGCTTATTACGCATGGGGAAAGCATAATTTTAACAATGAGCTTGTTTATGATCCGAATCAGGGAATTCATATCGGTATGGATTTTAACGTTGACCCGATGACAGCTACGTTTAACCATGTTATGGGAACGAATGTAAACCAATTTGGAGAGGCGTATTTACGGAATTCAAACACATACCAAATGTGTGATCATATCTGTGAGCAGTTCCCGAATGTAGACCCGTCAGAAATAACGATTTATCCGGATTCAACTGGTAGGGCGAGGGAGTCAAACGCTACTGAAACAGACATAAAGATATTAAGAAACAAAAGATTTAAAGTACTGGCACGACCTACTAATCCACGTCAGAAAGATAGAATGAATAATGTCAATTCACGAATGATGTCAGGTGGTGAGCCTCATTATTTTATCAATCCAAAGTTATGCCCTGAAACCGTGAATGGATGGAATAGGGTTGAGAGTACTAAAGATGGACGCTTCAATTCGAAGCAAGAAGGTATCGGTATCCTCGATATCACCGCAGCAGCGGGTTATTTAATAAGTTATTTATTTCCTATTGCAGGTGAAAGTTGGGGATCATATGAGCGATAATATTCAAGAGTTAAAACAGGCAAAGCTACGATGGGATGAATTACAACGGTTGGAGTGGTTCAAAGCTCGACAGATGGCAATTAATTATCTACATGCGATCACCGAGGACTACACAAAAAAGTATTTCAAGGCGAAGATCATTAAGAAAGTCCCTATCGCGAATGTAAACATCACAAAGCGTATCATTGATCGGATATCTTTAGTGTTTATGATCCCACCTATCCGGACGGTAGCAGATGGCAAAGATCGTAAGCTCCTTGATAAAAAATATTTCAGAGGGATTAATACCAAGATGCAACGAGTAGAGAAGCTCGTAAATCTGATTGAACTCGCGGTTATACATCCAATAGCCAAAGACGGTAAGATCGAATATGAGTTGATCACTAAATTTGTACCGATCTATGATGATGATCCGCTTGTCCCCGTAGGAATTACCTACCCATTGAATGATCCGCTGAACAACATGACTACGGAGATGTGGGCGTATTGTGACGAGGAAACTACGTTTAAATATAATTTTAAATCTAACCTTCAAGAGAAGATCGACCAGAGAGATCATAAGTACGGATTACTTCCATTCCATTTCGCATTCAAAGAAGGCGTGCCGGAAGAAAGATTCTTAAACGTCGATATCGATTGGGAGTTGATTACTACTAATTTAGAATTAAACATGATAGAAACCAGCAGAAACGCCAACATACAATTTCAATCATTTGGTTGGATGTGGGCCACTGGTTACAATATGCCAAAAGACTTAACTATCGGGCCTGAAGTAATCACTAAAGTCGGTGAAGGTGGTTCGATGGGCGTATTAAGTCCACCCGACACAGCTCAATCGGTTGAGACTTCTATCAATGGTAAATACAAACGATTAGCACAAAACAAACACTTATCAGTTCAATTTGTGGATGGGACTACAGCAATGTCAGGTGTTGCTATTCGATTACGAAACCAAGAATTACAAGATGAGCGGTCTGGTGACGTGGTTGTTTGGAGACAGGTAGAAGAACATCTATTTGAGATTAACAAAGCTGTTGCCAGAGAAGATTTAAAGAAAAACATAGGCGAGGACTTCCAAGTCGATTTCAACGAGACACAGGAAATATTAAGCACAGTCGAACAGGACGCACACGACGCTAACGATATAAAATTAGGGCTGATTGATAACGCTGATATCTTGATGAGACGCGACCCTGATAAGTTCCCCGATAGAGAAGCAGCAATCGCACATTTAGCATTACGTGGGTTCAAAGATCCTGATATTACTAATCAGACAGTTGCCGGTGGGCTGTTAGACGTTTTAAATAAACCCGTACCCACCCCGTGAGCGA
>FLOH01001526.1_pt1 | contig 32815 bp, 55 predicted proteins | sample 756751 | NCBI WGS metagenome assembly FLOH01 (sample SAMEA4026879, study PRJEB14308) | marine metagenome | biome: coastal water; material: water | depth 74 m
CCCTGCTTGTCCTGTTGTACCAAAATCTAATGTACTACCTATCTGTGAACCATTCCGTCTATAAATACTACTAGCACCATTAACAAACAAAGTCATTACAATATATCCAGTTGGGTCAGGTGCAGCCTCTATTGTAACCTCTGAGCCTTGACCAAATTGCACAGCGTCAGAACTATAATAAGAATAACCTCTATTGGTATTATCACCAGCATCAAAATGATATGTGCCGCCAGTACCTAATTTTAAAACTATAAAGACGTAAAACGGTTGTGCTTCTGTTCCTCCAGTCCATGCAACATCTTGCATCCAATTATCAACACCATCAAAGACTACCGCTGGCTCTCCATTCTGTTCGCTGGCAGTCCATAAAGGCTGGTTTGTACCTGTAGCCTGCACCAGATCGTTTGAATTTCCTGACTGATCAGCCCAATTGCTGACCAAATCACCACCGTCTTTCGTTATGCCAATCCCTGCGTCAAGCCACACCGTCAGGCCAGCAACGTTGTTAGGGAGAAATACTCCTGGAGGTATGCTTCTTATGGAATGATCAATGGCTGAAAACTGAAAAGGAAAACTCATGCTGCTATACCTGAATCCAGTGACAGTTCAACAACAATGCCTAAAAGCAGGGCATCAGCCGCAAGTGTATCACCGCCATCTGCTGCGACTCTTGCTACCTGCCATACATGAAAGTCAGAGTCAGCAGGAGTACCACCAATTGTTATTGCAGCGGACTGTGGTCCTACACATACATCATCAACTGCAGTAAGTGTGTCTGTAGATGTCTGTGGCGTGCCTATTGCCTGGTCAAGTGCATCATCATCACTAAAAGCAAACCCTCCAAGTTCCCACACTACTGCCCCACTGCCACTGGCGGCAGTCCAATAGGGTGTGAATTTTACAGTTCCATTGTTATAGTTTCTAGGTGCTGGCCATTGAAACTGGGCAAATTCCTTTGTAGACTGGTCGAATGCCATTGCAAGCGTGTTAATTCTGTTTGATGCCGTTTCATACTGTGCGAGTGCTGCACATCCTGTAGTAATCCTAGGCCACATTGCAGATACGGACAGTGGAAAATCCTGCTTTCCTACGATACTCCATGCCACCCATGCTGTATTACCAGCGTTTCTCTGGTATAAAGTGTCTGCTATTTTTGTGCCTCCTGCAGTAGTACAGTATGCATACATTCCTGCATATGTAGTAGAAAGGGCTTCTATCTGTGTTCCGGTTCCTGCGAATAATGTCTTTTGGTTCATCCTTGATGCTGAGATAACATCCGCTACTTCCCATTCGGTTCCTGCAGATCCCAAACTATATCAGGCTCCTTACTGCTCGTCTCATCATGTCACAAAATATGAATCGTTTGGTACAGTATCCGCATTTAATCTCGCCTGTATAAAGTCCTCCCTGGCATGATATGCACAGACTTTTTTTCTCATTATCAAGCACTGACTTTATCTTTCTTGCCGATGCCTCGTTTAGCCAGTCAAGAATCTTTAACTGGTATTTTTTAATCTTTAATGTAGAGTCCTTCCCATATGAACCCAATCCTACGATGCCGGTTGCACCTGTAGGCATGTTATTTAAATAGACTAATTCTTCCTCGATTTTGTCTTTCTTGGCGTATAAATATTCCTTGTCTTTAATCACTAATAAATCCATATTTAATCTTTTCTAAATATTAGGAATAAGAACTATTAGATAAAGGTTTCTAAAATCCACTTGATGACATCCATGTTATGCATGTGGTTGTAGATATGATTCCTGGGTTTAATACTGCCGCACCGTATCCTGTATCGTCTGTAATCTGACCCCATTCAGTTGGGTATTCTGTGGTTAGTGACCATGCTATCTTACCTGCTACCTCTGGGGTTGTAGTTCCTGCACCGGCATCATTTGTAATCTCGAACCATAATCCCCTCTCTGTGGCAACTGACGTGTCGTCAAAATCTATGCCCTCATTTAATGGTAAAATACTTGTTACTGTAAAGTTATTTCCTGCCGTCTTACCTGCCCTATTCTGTAGGATATGCCCCATTATTTCTGCTAGTAGGTCTGAACCCGATGTGTCCTTACCTGAATCTATTGAACTCATGTCACAGTTACCGTAATGGTCCACGATAATACTGCTGTCACAGATGTTGATTTTGTATATGTTGAGGTTAATATTTTTCTAGCGAATGCATTTGCACCTGATATGGAAGGTGATATTATTGCCTCACCCCATGTTCCATTATTATCCCCTGCAGAGTAAAAAGAGTCAAATTTTGCGATACCTGTACCACCTGAATATACTGTTTGTATTGAAAGTCTTGATCCTATTGCGGTCTCAAGGTCTGTATCTGCCGATGTTACTGCGGTAGTTCCAGAGCCTACACCTGTATATAACAGGCTGCCAGTTGTTGATGCTGTAAGTATGTTCTTTATAAAGTCCAGTCCATAGTTTACCGTCATGTTATCCCCTTTGTCTATGAGGTATAATTTCTTATCTTTTGGGGAAAGTGATTTTATAGATTCATATGTTGGAAATTTGTCAGCCGGAAATGAATATAATTCTACATTACCTGATATTCCAAATTGGGCTTTAGGTGTAATAGTCATGTCAGTATGTGGTATATTTGAAAGCCTCTATATTATAGTACATTTGACCTGTGGAGCCAATGTCATCAGCCTCGAATACATATTCTACTGAGGATATTATATAGTTATCTGCCACCTGGTATCCTGATGCAGTCTTTGATATGTAAACATTCTGACCTGTTTGGATTAGTGTATCAGGTGCATATATTGGACCTTTGAATATTTCCTTCCTCTTAAACAGTCTTGCAGATTCGGTTGTTAGATAATTATTCATAGTTCTAAGGTCTGTAATGTCAGTCTTTCTTACCACATGTTCTACAAAATGTTTACTGTTTGCTGCTGCAAAATCACTATATACACCCAATACTGGGGAACTAGTCCATTCCTCAAATGCAAAATTCCACCTGTTTGCAGTTGTAGCAGGTGTCCATGTTATTAAATCTGTTGATGTCGAATGTGTGCCTGTATCAAGTGCATCCCTGTGCCAGTTATATGTATTTGATACATCACCTGTCTGTATCAATACTATCCAGTAATTATTACCAATTGTAAGATCTTCCCCTATGTCAAAATAATGCCACCCTGCGGATGATGATATATATGAACTGTCACGTCTAATTGAATCCCTGAGTATACTTCCTGATGGTTCTCCCCCATTATCCTCAATAAGTTCCATGATTAGCGACCCTGATGGTGAACCTGTTTTTGATACCTTTACCCCTATACTATGACAGTATCTATATCTAGGTGTAAACATTAATGCTATTGATTTATCATATAGGGTAGTAGATGTGGTATCAGTTGCAGATGATTGATCCTTTGTAAGTAGATCCCCACCAAGTCCATATATTCTTCTTTTGTGGTTTTCAAGTGTCCTGACATATTTGCTTCCAGGTGCAATAAGTCCAAGTTTTGTCTGGTCATGACTTAGGGCTAATGCAGATGTGACATCATCTGTTAGTAAGATACCACTGTATGATGCTAATGCAGTAGGGTCTTTCATTATAAAATTCTTGGATGGATCTATATAATGTGTGGTTCCTGCTATACCGTCAAGTTCAGTAAGTTTATCATCAAGATATTCAAAGTTGGCCTCAAATTGTGGCATTCTAATTTCAGGTACTACTACATTTGATGCACTATATACCACTCCTAAATCAGTAGCAGAATATTCGGCTGCAGGTGTAGTCTGTGCGGTAGTAAGTAAGTCAGAAACTATTGCAGATATAAGTGTGTCATTGTCTGTAGCATCAAGGTCGTTACCACTTTTCTTTTGAATCCATTGTGCATTTGACAGTTTTGACTTTAATATATAACTCCCCCAATCTGGTCCAGATAGTGTAACTCTCATAAAGTCTTTTTGTCCCTCGTCTATTTCCTTCCTCTCTATTATACCTGTGAATACAAGTGTACTGGTTGCATCTGTCTTACCAAGTGATATACCTATCTCATTACCCTCATTTACATTTGTAAGAAACGTATTCATAGCAGAGTTTGTAGCATCTGTAGACATCATTACAAGTGAGAAAGTTCCACCTACATTGTCAAATGATGGGGTAAATGCAAGACTTGCCACTCTGAAATCAAATACTGAATTATGTGGATTGAATGTATATGTACTTGCATCATCCTTTGTAATTGTAATAACCGGAAGTAACGGCTTTTTAGTTATATTTATGCTCATTGTAGCATCCTAAAGTTTCTTTTTTTCAACTCGTTTTTAAAGTATGTGTCTACCTTACCGAATAATTCTCTCTCACTTATCAATGAACCTTGTATGTTAATCACTAGGTTTCCACCTGACCCTCCACTCTTACCTCCAGGAGATACTGAAACATGTTCTGGTCCTGCCTCACCTGTAAGGAACATTGTAGGACTATTAACCATACCGTCAAATCCATTGGCTGCTGCAATTGTAGGCACTGATAATGTTGGAAGTGAAATACCACTTACCTTTCCAATTGTAGGAAGGTGTATCTTTCTGGCTATACTATTATATGCAGATATAATTCTGTTTATACCTTTTACTACAACATTTACCATTCCTTCTATTCCTTTTATTATACCATTAATTGCACTATATGATAGTTGTACGAGACCATTCCATCCGGTAGTGAAAAGTGTTGATAATAATACAAATGCTGCTGTTATCCATTCAGGTAATTGTGTAAGGAAAAAATTAACAAGAAACTCCCCTAATGTCCCAAGTGCCATTGGTATTGTTTGTGTAAAGAAATTAACCATATCATATAATGCAGGCTCTACAGATGTGTAATAAAAATAAGGTATTGCATCTAAGGCACTAACAACAAAATCACCTATAACCCTACCCAATAAGAATCCCCCAATAACCACTGCTGCAAACATGGCTGTTATTGGATTAGTTAATAATGCCATCGCTGCTGGAAATTTGGTAAGTACATTTACAAGTGTGCTGATTATAAGTGTGGCGTCAAGTGCATAAGTTCCTATATCTGTGAATTGTTGTGCAGTATTTTCAAGTTTAAAGTTTTTAATCTCTGATAGCGAATGATTAAGTTCTCCTAGTGCCTCTCTTGCTTCTTTTGAGTCAGGTCCAAAGTTCTTTACTGCATCATTATAGTTACGCTGTGCGAGTGCTGCTTCATAGTTAAGGTCTGCTCCTTTTGATGCCTGTTGTCCCTGTCTGATCCACATAAGGTTAAGTGAGTTTACTATGTTAAGTCCTGTTCTTGCTACAGATGATACTGTACTCATAGCCCTACTAAATTTTGCCATCTGTGGGTGTGCTGCTTGAAATGATTTTACAAGTAGATTCTGTTCTGCTCTATAATTTTTAGTTTCCCTTGATGCTGATGATATAGCCTTGTTTGCCTCTCCCTGTGTGAGTGTTCCGGCTTTTACCTCTGCGTTTATCTTTCTGAGTCCATCCTTTACACCATCGGCACCTAATAACTGTGCCTTCCATGCTAGAACTGTCTCATTAGAAGCCATGAATCATAATCCAAACTATATAAAAAGAGAACTATAATAGACCAGACATCTGTTTTGCATACATGTTAGGAAATTCCATAGATGCCTTGATAACTGCAGGTTCCATAAACGGCATTGGTTCTGTGGCCTTTGCGAACTTTGCAAATACATCCTTACCTGTTTGTTTATCTATCCAGTGAAGCCATCCGTCAGGTTTTAGTGGTCTAACTGGACCTCTACCATACTCTATATACCATGCATAACTCTCGTCAGTTCCAACTATTACTGAATTGTCATCCTCAAATAATATCTTAATTGATGATAATAGGTGTCCAGAATCTATGTTTGTGTTTGTCTGTAGGTTACTTCTTGCCTCAAATACTATTAATGTACCAAGTTCATGAAGTGAGTCAATATTCTTCTGATCCATACCTCTCTCTATATTATCTAAAATCATCTTGGCCATATTAGCACCTGATGATGTAATCTCTACACTCATATGTTATCCCTGCTTATCATAGTGTTCTTTCTGTCTGCTAGTTCCTGTGCCTTATGGCTTGCCGATAGGCATACCTGCATATATTGTAATTCCTGGTATGTTTCTTCCTCTAGTGACTTCATTGTAAATGCTCCACCAAAGTTGTTAATCATTGAAAACTTTAAGAGAATATCGTACATCTCAGGTGTTTCTAAATATTCAGGATCATTTGTATTATCCAGAAGAATGGCTAATCTGAGGTTTTCTTTGAGTTTTTTTTTACCTGTGTTGATAGTGTAAATGCTTCATTAAATAAGCCTATTGCATCAAATAGGTCAAGACCATCTATATCCTCTACCTTTATCTCAAGCATTGACTCTATAAATTCGGTCATGTCTTCTAACTGTGTACCTACAATTGATGTAAATTCTTCTGTAATCTTTGCCTGTCTTTCCTCACTTGCAGTCTCAAATTCTTTTGTGAGTGTAAGTAATGAGTTTCCAAGTTTTGAAATTCTCTTAAATTCACCAAATGATACATTTCTTTTTAATGTGTATTTTACATCCTTATATGAAAAAGTGTCTCCGATCATAATAGAGACCTGTTTAACTTACTTATATTGTTTTCCTTAGTCTTTACCATTACGGCAATATTTATAATCAGACATACAAAGGCTATAATTATCCATTCAAGGTTGAACACTATAATGTTCCAAATTAACGACAGTATTGAAATGACTAGGAATACTGTCTGTTTCTTACTCATAATTATAATTGGAATAACTCTAATTTATACTTATGCTTGGGATACTGATAGTCCTCTAAATGTGCATTGTTCTACTACTGCCTCATCAGATCCTATATCTCCATCTCTGGCATAATCTGTAATTACTGCACTTAATACGGTGATAGTTGAAGTTCCTGTGTATAGTACAATTGCTAGTGTTCTGGCTGCTCCGGCTGCAAAGTCAGTTTCAAGTGTTGTATTGGTCCACAGGGTTGTAAAGTCTCCGGTGATTCTTCTGCCATGTGACTGTGAGGAATGTGGGTCTATGTTGCCTAATGTATAGTCTGGCTTGCTATTCCTTGCGATGTTAATTGTTACTTTCTTACATAATTGTCCTATGCTGTTCCATGATACAGGTGTGGTTCCTCCACTGGTCCAATCCCATACGGCTCCTGTTACTGGGGTTGCCCATGTAGGTGTAGTTAATCCTGCGTTAGTAGTTGTGATAGGTGTGATAATTTTAGTGTGTGTAAATGTTACTGATATCTCTGTTTCTTTACCAATATCCATAGCGATAGATCCCTCTTTGATTCTACTTCCTTTGCATAGGATAAAGTTCTCTGTACCGTTTACATATACGGATGCTGCGATAGTTATGGTTTCATTGACTAGTCCTGATGGGGTTGCAAAGTTTGATGCTCCGATAAGTCTGGCTATAATTCCAGTTGCGTTTACTGCTGTTAATGTATAACTTGTTTCATAATCTTGTTGACCTTGTACGATTGAAAGTAGGTCTTCTGAACCTAATTGTGCAATGTCTACAAAGTTACCGTTAATTTTAATTGCCATTGTTTTTACTGCTCCCAAAGGTACGAATACTGGGGATGCTGTTGGGGTTGTTCCTTCTGTTGATTCTGCTACCCATTGAGGTGCTTTTGTGAATAAGGTTGAGGAAGTAGTTTGAACCATTTTAGTTAACCTCTATTTTGATATATGCTTTAAGAGAATCTTTTTCTTTTCCGTTATAGTATGTTACATATGCCTTACCATCTTCGACTGACATAAAGCATCTCTCGTATCCGGCTGGTACTTTTGTCTTGTCTTGTTTGGCTGACATGATATGGGTTTCTGTTTTTATAATAAATAGAACTATTAGGCTGTGGTAGCATATGTTTCATATCTCATTGAAATCTGTGCTGTACTCCTTGCCTTTTGGAATCCTGTGTTTGGTTGCATGTTTGTTATTACCCCATCATTCTCACTTGTAGGTATCTCCTGGAATGATTTTAACTGAATCCAGTCCATTCCGTATGTAGTTTGCATACCTGTAGGATTACCATTTACTAAGGATTCTATATGTTTTTCAATGTTCCATTTTGTAGTCTTTGCGTCTGTTCCTATACACATGACCTGTATTCTTTTTACCTCTATGTTTGTGTATCTTCCTGCTCCTATTGTTTGTGATTCTATGGCCTTTGGCATTTCCTCTATTACTATAAAGTTAAAGAATCCCTTTGTTGAACCAAATTTAGTATCTACTTTTATTGCCCCTATTAATGGTACGGTATATCCTGTGGATGTTGACCAGTTTGCAGTTAGCCATGTATCAAATGACTTTGATGGATCAGGTGTGATTGCTGATAACCTTGCATTTAGAAGTTTGTTGGTCATGGGTTTATGTTATAGGTTGAGTCCTCATCATCATTTGCATATCTACCAAAACCCTCAATAACAACTGTATTGGATGTATCTCCACCCTGTACTTCCTCACCTAGATTATTCAATAACATCATACCCATTTTGAAATAGGTGTTCTGTTCTACTTTATCCTCTGGGGATGTGGAAATAATACCGGCTGCAATAAGAGTACATGCTCTTACTATAACATCTGGAACTGTGGCTAAATCTGATTTATATCCTAAAGTTGCGTTAATAATGGAAGTTGCGACATCTCTAGCGTTACTACATACGGTATCAAGGTCTGAATTAGTGACACCATATATAGTATTCTGCACGTTGGCGTTAGAACTATAACTAGTCAATGATATAACTCATTATATAAACAAAAGAGAACTTATACAATTGGGTTTAATCCGAACTGTATCATCTTATTGTTCAACCATACCTCTTTCTTACGTTCCCCTGCCTGTGACTGTCCTGATATTCTAAGGTGTTGCATATCTATTGTTTGATCTGTATATATTGGGATACTCATTTTATCCTCTCCATTTTCCTTCCATCGGTGTTCGTGACAATACCAACAGAATACAAAATCAAGTGATGCTCCAAAGTTTACCCCTGTACCTTTAAACACTGAATCTGTATGGAATGGGAATAACTCTATAATATCCCTTCTTATGGCTAGTAGTGCAAAACCGTTAAACTTTACCTGAAATATGTCCTCTGATGGTAATGTATTTCTCTTATACCAATCATATTGTCTCAGTTTCCTGTCCTTTATTCCAAGTGTCTGGCATATGTTGAGATTTCCCCATTGGTCATTATATTCCTGCTGATCAACGTTCATCATTCCCCCTATAACCGGAAACGGATGCATTTTTAGGTCTTTTTTTAACTGTCTGATATGTTCAGGCTTTACTATGATATCGTCTGTTGCAAGTACCATATAGTCGTATTCCTTGTGATCCAGAAAGTAATCCCTCGCCCACTGGTATGCGTCAAACTCAAAAGCATATCTTACATATAATATGTCACATTCCTTCTCGTTCTTCCTGTTCCATACCTCTACGTCAGGAATGTTTGCCCTTGGGGATGCCCTGAATAGTAATAGTTTAGTCATCTAAACTGACTCCTGATAAACTCTGATAGTGACCCACCTACAGTGTTTGTTAGTTGGTCTTTATGTCTACGGTATTTCAAGGTCTTGGATGGCACTAACTTCATATCATATCCTTTAGACATGGCTTCCAACATAAATTTATAATCCTCAGAATGGGCTAGGGTTTCATCATATTTAATCTTTTCAAAGACCGACCTGTGGACCATTGAGGTAGAACCGTTGCCATAATAGTTACATAATAACTCATTAAATCTATCGGTTTCACTTCTATAATTCCTCTCAATAGGTTCTATGAACTCTCCTATTATGGAAGAGTTTTCGTCTATTATATCATAGTTTGAATAATATATATAATTCTCCTTATCCTCGGTTCTTTCTATGGTATCCATCATATCCTCTATTGCAGTCGGATATAATACGTCATCTGCCGAGAGCCAGTGTATCCATTCCCCTTTAGAGTTTCTTATTGCCGTATTTAATGCTGATGCGGTTCCACCATTTGGCTGTACAAGTACGGTAATCTTTGGGATTCCATATAGTATCTTTAACGTATTATCAGTAGAGCCATCATCAACTACTATAACATCTGTATCCTTGTCTGTCTGGTTTAGTGCTGACATTACACATTCCTCTATGAATTTTTCGCCATTATACACAGGTATTATTATTGATGTCCTATATGCCCCTGATTCAAACTTTACGAGTTTTTCAAACATTTCAGCCTGTGTTATACCCATAATTTCGGCTGCTTTTATTTCCTTGTCTGTAAGATGGTCTTTCATTTCGTAAGGATTCCCAACCATCCCTCACCCATCGGATTGGTCACATTATATCCCCTTACCTTCAGGTCAGCCCTCTCTATAAGACAGAGATGCTTTTGATGTATATTCTCCCCCAGATTCCATGCCCCTTCAGGTGCCTGATCATTATTCTTGAACTCGTTAGGTGTATATATGATTGCCTTTTTCCTGCATATTCTCTCACACTCGTCTAATACTTTAATCGCTAATTTCTTATCAAGATGTTCAACTACATCAAGGCATATTACAACATCAAATGATCCATCCATAAATCTCTCTGTTTCATCCATATTTATCATACATGTTGGGTGTAAAGTTTTAATATGATTAAGATATACATCCCATAGGTCTACACCTAATATACTCCTGGCCTTTAATTCGTCAGTTGCCTGCATGATTCCACAACCAAGATCTAATACGGTATCATCAGGTGTTATATCTTTCTGTATCAGTTCACCCAACCAGTTCATATCTTCCTCATATAATAGATAACTATATAAAGTTATGATGTTTAGGCTGTTCTATTGATGCACCTATTGACTTGTTCCTACTCCTTAGCCAACATGGATTACATGCTATCGGATTAAGATTGTCCATAAAATTAACGGTATTCATATCATATACTATCTCTTTTAATGTTTTTTCTCTAATATCTGCATATCCATAACCCTCATGATATTTCTGGATACAACATGGATACACTAGTGAATCGGCTCCTATTGCCATTACAAACCTCTGATAGTGACATGTCTTAAAATCTGTGTTAGGTTTGGAATAAGATTCTATTCTATCTACCTCTGTGAATATGTTGAATCCTTCCCTATTGTATTTCTCTTGCATATCCTTAATCATACCCTGTGCTATTATCTTGTCAGCCTCATTAATTCCTGCGTGACCTTCTTTATCATACATCCAGGAGAATCTTAGATGGTCTACATTCATACCTGCGTATAGTGCTGATGCCTCTTTTATCTCCCATATGTTTTCAGGTGTGATAATAAATGATATACCGACTGTGAGGGTACTAGGTTTGTCATCAGTTAGTGCTTTGATTGCCTTTAATGCCTTGGTAAAATCATCTGTCTGGGTTCGGTGTATCTTCTTATGGGTCTCAGGTTTTGCAGAGTCCATTGATATTCTTACCCACATTCCGTATTTCCTGATTAGTTCTACCCTGTGTTTAGTTAATGCTGATCCATTTGTCACTAGACCTATATCCCTCTTGGCTAATCCTAGATTCTCATATAGTATATCAAATGATTTCCATAGAGTTGGTTCCCCTCCCCCTGTTAATTCAATTGCAGGTATTCCTGCCTCTACCATTTGTTTAGGTAATGTCTCTGCAAACTCTAATGGTATTCTAGATGATGGTGATGGCATACCTATTGGTTTGTTTTCCTCATGTCCTTTTGTGACACCTAACAGTTCAAGCATACCTGTATTGTATCCGTCATCTTTTCTATAACTACAAAATTCACAGTTATGATTGCAGTATGCCTCCAGGTCTATCTGTATCTCAGTAGGTGTAATCTGTTTTCCCTGTTGTAGTTCCTTTATCTTATCTACATGATACGCTGCCTTTGATAGTGAGTATTCAACTTCAGGCAAAAGGTGTCATATCTCCATCTCTATATTTTTCCCTGTATACCTTTTCGAATTTCATCATTTCAACCTGATAGTCATATGTATCCTTCAACTGTTCCTCACTCCTTAGATCATCATCCATTCCACATAGCATTCCAGGTAATGTCTCTCCATGTGAAAATCCTGATTTTAATATCTCTCCTGTGACATTATTCCTGAATATATTATGGCATAATACATATCTCCAGTCTTTTGGATTTACCCATAACCTTGGATATGTTGATGTTCCACCCTCTTTGTCAGTCTCAAAGAATATATGATGTATTCCACTGTCTAATTTATTTATTGCTTCCAGAAATCTATTATCATCAAGTGCAGATATGTACTCGTCAGAGTCTATTACTATGAGATATTTATGAGGATTGTTTATTAAATATTGATTTCTTTTCTCTGGCTCTTCCATATCAGGTGCATCTATTAATATAACATTAGGATATTCCCTTACCTTTTCTCTTAGTGATTCATCTGATAATAATTGTGGGTTTTTGTTCTTTGCAAACTTTCCATCTACCACATATTTTTTTGCTTCTGCAGGTAATGAATCCAATAGTCTAAATACACCCTCATCATTAAACCAACATATTCCGAAAGATAGGTCGTCAAACATCTATAAATACTCCACATGAACAATAAAAGCCGTAATGGTTATACACACTTCTGCCTATCCTTATTTCCATATAATCCCCACATTTTGGACAGATAACTCCATCAACATAATCCATACACGTTATAACTTTATATGAGTGTTATTTAAAGTTTTAAGGTGTTCCCTAAGAGGTTTAAAAAAATAAAAAAAGGGGATTAGTTCTATTGTGAAGAAGAGATTTGGACCATTGAACCTGCGTCAATCACGCCACCTTTGAATCTCCAGTTGGCTGTGACACCGATCTGGTTTGCTTCTGGGATTTCGTGGAATTTGACATTCAATGTTCTCTTACTTGCACTACCGAAGGTAATACCTGGGATACACATGATGTTTCTATATGTATCGTTTGTGGTGTTATCTTGTGCTGCAATTGAGTTAGTAGAGACAATATCACATCCGAATAATGTTGGGAATACACCATCTCTGGTAATTGCATCATTACTGAATTGTGTAAAGTTTGTCAAGTCACTATCTCTAATGAGTTGATCTACTGCGGTTGGATGTGCGAACAAGACTGGGCGTACTCCACCTTTAAGATATCCTTGATTTCTCAAGTAGGCCATAGCCTTACCGATAGCGGAAGGGTCTAGGGTCATTGAGGCGATATCGTCATGGGTGATTGTTGCACCGGTGTTACCATTCATCCATAATCCTGGAGTGGCTGCTGCTGCTGCAGTATTGGCAATTGCATTGTCTTCGTAATCGACTACTGTTTGACCAATAGCGTCTACGGCTTCTGTTGCAATTGAGTAAGGTACGTCTTCCTCGTCATCGGAGTCGATCTTCAAGTAAGCACCTGCAATTGTTGATGGTTGCACGTTGACTGCTGTGAAGGTCATTGATGATTCAGTGACTGTAGTACCTGCTACTTGGATAGGTGTATCTGGTAATGTCTTTTTATAGAATGTTGCACTATCTTTACCTTTGCTGATTGCTTGGTAGTTTGTATACTGTCTCAATGGGGCAAAGTCTGCTCCGCCTGGAACGGTTTGAACTCCAGATATCTGGTCGATGGCGGTGTGAGTACCTGAGTAGGTAAAGCCAACTTCTGAGATTTGGTGTTTTCTTGCTCCTGTGGAGATGTAAGATTCTTTTATTCCGTTTCTTCCGATGGTCTGGGTAGAAACTGCAAGTCCTCTAGCTTGATCATAAGGGATTTCTAATTTAAGATCTCTACCTTCTGAGAAAGCTTTGGACATCTTTTCTGCGATGTTTGCCATTGTGACTGTATCACTTGAACTGTTTGATACTTTTGCTGTTGGGGTTGGAACACTTCTAACACCTGCTGCTTGTTCTAATGCGGTAAGTTTTTCTAATTTACCAGATATAGAGGCATAGTTGCTTTGTAATGTTTTAGCCCAACTTGGAACTGATTCTGCTGCTGGTTCTGCTTTATCAGGACATTTTCCATCGACTTTTTGGTCTTCAGGACAGTCATCCATTTCAGTGGCTGCTTTAGCTACTTCAGGACATTTGCCGTCTACCTTTTGGTCTTCTGGACAATCTTCTGCTTCTGCTTTACAGTTGCATTCTTCAATTTCTTTGATAGTCATTAATGATTTCTCTATATATGGAATAAAGAGAAGTTATATTTTTTTTACTTTATTACAGGTCGTACAATGTGGCATTTTTAATATCTCTATCTCTCTCTTGAGATTCTCTATTTCTGTCTTTACTTCCTCTGATTCTTCCATACCTGTTGTTACAGTTGCACCTGGTATTATTACAGTTGTAGATTCATTTCCTCCACATTCTGCGTTACATTGTGGTATGATATCTACATCATCTGCTGATCTTCCATTGTCTATCTTTGATTGAACACAGGCAGTAACACATGGGCTGTTTTCACTCTTACATGATGGGCAGTGTTTGCCTTCTATAATAGGCCATGATTGGAAAGATTCTGTGATGGCAAGGGTAGTAGTCTGAACACCTGGATTCTCAGTAATTCCTATACCTGTAAGTGTAATACCGTCTAGTAAATTATAACATCCTTTTTTATTACATGATGATGCTACCTCGTCTACTTCTGCTTCTATTGATACCTTGTGTACCCCTTCTTTAATGTGTAGGATTCTATCAGTCTCTACTACTAATTTGTATAAGATAGAATGATTAGGACCCATTGTATACACTACGGAACCAACATATTCCTCTGTATGTTCCCAGTCTGCTTTTAATGGCATGTCCAGTCCCTTGATATCGTCAATGGCCTCTACTGAATAGATGTTGCGGTTAAGTGATACTGATGGAGTGAGTGCAACACCTGATAATACGTTTCCTGCTAGTTTGCCTACTCCCTCAATAATCACTTTATGAGTCATGATAAATTATTAATATAATGTTAAAAGAGAATTAATAAGATTAAATATTGATATAATGACCTAATACGGTAACGTTACAGGTAGCATCATCTGTACTGCATGATAGCCATTCACCTTTAGTTACTGCTAGGTTTAATCCTATTAGTGATATTGTTGTATTTTTGGCTACATCTAGACTTAGAATGGCTGTGGCACTTGCTCCTTGATATACACTTGATTCAAATATAGATATGAGTGCTTCACTTGTTACACTTCTTGATGCGTTTAATATTATACCTGTGATTACAAATTGTTGTCCTGCTCTAGGTTCTTTTAAATTATATACTGTAGTTGCTACTAATGATACCTTAGATGATGTGTCAAATTGTCCTGATGCTGTAATTAAGGCACCTTGAGCATTTACTTTGGCTGTATTGCCTGTTCCGTCCCCACTTTTAATATGAGAGTCTATTGGCATTTATGCCACCTAATTATCAGTTTCTAAATGACAAATTGCTGCGACATAACATAAGGCTGCTCCACTTGCTAGATTAGGATTAACTTTAATACCTACACTGTTACCTTTCTGTAATACAACATCAACTGTTGCAAATAATCTAGACTGGGCATTTGCCATGTATAATACTAGAACATCTGACCCGTTAGTAATTGTTTCTGTATCTGCACCAACAAATTGATCTGCTGTTAATGTTTTAGATGAACCAAAATTTCTATTTTGTGTAATTGGAACGGTAGTAGCTCCAGAGATTAATGTTCCTGTAGTTGGATTTTTGATAACTGTAACTGTCACTGCCCCTGTAGTATTGTAAGTTGCTGATGCTCCCATACCTACTGCTATTGCTGTAATTGTTAAATTCTTATCTTCATTGTTTTTAATGTATAACATACCTGTGGTACCTGTTAGTGAAACTGGATTAGTATTAATATTATAAGCATTGCCATCTTCTAATGCCTGTTCACTATCAGGTCTAGTTACTGCATTGGTCCATAATCTGAAATCGGAACCAACTTTTGCGTTATTACCTGTACCTGTTCCTGATTCAATTCTAGTCATGTAACATATCCTTTATATAATGTGATTAAAGAACCGTTAAATATCATGTTCATTTATTATCTCCCCTGTTAATGCTTCATGATGTTTTATTAAAATTTTAATAGATGTTAATAGTTCTGCCAATGTCTCATTTAATGATATTAGGGCAAGGCGTGTAAGTTCAGATGTTGCAAGTATAGTCTCTGTTTCTGAGAGTATTGACCCTGATGTTGTTGCTATTAGTTTAGTTAATTTCTTTGTGTTATAGTCCCCTGTCTCATATGCTTCGACCATTTTAAAATACACCCAATGATTTAGTTATTCCTATTAATACGGATATCATTGTGATTGTTCCAAATGTTATAGTGGTATTCTTGTATTTTCTATCTAATACATCTTTGGCCTCTCTTTCACTCTTTTCTACTGATGATATGAAATCTACTAGTGTGGTCTTTATCTCGGTCATTGTAGTACAGGTTACGTTTAGCCTGTTCTCATAGGTATCTAGTTTGTCAAAGATTCTTTCAAATAATTGCTCATCGTTCATAGGCATATCTAAACACTATGTGACTCCTTACATTTACACCATTTCCTATTAGTACATAGGGCGTGTTGTGATTCCTTGCACATGGTACATTTTCTTTTTGATTCTACTGTAAGTTCATCTATGCTTGGTGAATCTTCCTTGTCTGCGGTATCTACAATAACCTCTACTTTATCATCATCGAATAAATCCATTCCAGTATTATCCTTGAACCATTCCCTTGATTCCTCTGTGGTTATGATGTTGTTCTGTGCCATTGTGATGATATCAACTGGTAATAGTTCGACAGTCTCAGTGATTCCGAATGTTACCTGTAGATTAGCATCTTTTGGTACTATTCCATTTTGTGCTAGGATAGGATCGAATAGTTCGGATTTTAACTTTGCTCCGATATATCGTTTAATTGATGATGCTATCTGTTCAGGTAAATCGGCTGATGTCTCTGATGATGCTCTTGATGTAGAGTCTCCATTGATGATATCTATTGGGAATTTGATTGATGCAGATAGCGAGTTATACAAATATTTAATATAATCTACATATGCTGATTGTCCTTTTGCTTCAAACAGGTCTATCTGTGGTTTCTTAGTAACTAGCATTCTGTCACCTGGTTTCTTCTTTCTAATCTTCTCCTGTTCTTTTCTTAGTTGTTCTTCGTTTGCACCCTCGAATGTATAGTATACCTCTGGGTATGCATTGTTTAGGATAATTGTACTCATGGCATCCTCTAGGCCTACTACTAATTCTACTAGTGGCAGTGTATTTCTATTTCCTACCCTTCTTGGTATTGTTGCTGATTCGAATATACATGGACTCCAAGTATCTCTAGATATTGTGTTAAGGTTAAACTCTATGAATCTGTTTAGTGATGTTTCCCCTAATGGTTTAGGTCCACCGTCAGCCTGTTGCATATAGTATAGAGTCTTTCCAAACTCATCTCTTTTCTTTGATACAATTGTTTTCATATCTACTTCTGCTACATCCTCTGTATTCTTATCGGATAGTTTCTCTAGTAGTGAGTTACCACAGATTAATAATGTATTGCCCATAGCGTCTAGTTTAGTTCTGAAATCACATGTATCTATCCAGTCCTCTACTATCTTCTTGGCCTGTTCATCATCTGCGTTAATCTGTATATTGGCAAGATCTAATAATCTACTGTACCCTGTTACACCTAGTTGAATCTGTGGGGATATAGTGTAATAGTATATTTTGGTTTTAAAGTCTATTTGTGGTTGTTCATCTGATGAGTTATACATTGATACTAGTTTTGCTATTGGGTCAGGTGCTTTCTCTACTACAGGTGCTACAAATAATTCTTTGAATGATCTAAATATGGTCATGCAGTTGGTCCTCTTAGTATAAGCAATTCAACTCTGTTAAGATTAGATACCCTTGTACCTGATTTTGATAATGCTAAATCTACTAAGAAAACTCCTGATTGTCCTACTGACGGTAATACTCCATCTGTTATTGCTACTGAAAATGTTCCTGATGCTGCTGTTACTAGTGTTCCGGTTTGATTAAAGAAATCTGTAAGGCCACCGTCTCTATATAATCTCATTGTGATAGTGTAACCTGTAAGGCTAAATGCTGCTGTCTGACCTGCATCAGAGTATACTGTGCCTGTTAATAAGAGTGTGTCTGAAAAATTACCATTATAAAGAACTGATTGATCCAACTTTACATAAGTACCTAGAGACATGATATTGTTTATATAATATCAAAAAGAGAACTTATATTTTACCGCCATGTTTAAACCATTTCTGGATTATACGCTTTATCTTAATTGCTGCCATTTCCTCGTCATGTTTGTTTTCCTCTGATATCTCTAATATCTTAACTGTTAGATTATGCACACATGTCTCAAATACATCCATTACTTTCTTTTGGGTTAGAATATCTGATTGAACACTCATGACCTAATTTCCAATTCCTCAAGTAATTCTCTTAGTATGTTCTTCCATGCCTTTGATTCCTGGTTATTAAAAGTCTCTTGATAGTTTTGGATATGTGAAGTTAATTCTTGTTTTCTTGTCTCTATGGATTTTACACCTATTTGTTGTGGTGAGTGTACCCTTTTTGTAATGGCTAGTGCCTTTGCTCTTGCATCCTCTCCTGCTTTTGGGTAATCAGTTCTATAATCCTTGTAGTCTTTTCTTGGAGTCTCATTGGAATATTTATCTGTTCTACCTGTATCCTTTCTTTTGGATTCACCGATATTCTTTTCTTTTTCGTTGTGGTCCTTATAGTTTACAGGCATGAAGTAATATCTATTTGGTACTCTTATGAGAACTATCTATAATGTTGTCCTCTATTGTCTTTAGTAGGAATAGTATATACTTTGATTGTTCCTCTATGAGATGTGATTGATATTTGATTACATCTATGTTTCGTGCCTTTGCTGGCTTTCTGAATCCGTCAGGCATTATGTGACCTCTCATGTGCGAATATTGACTGTATTGATTCTACGTTTAGATAGTTGTCTTCCTGTACCCAGTTGCATATCTTACAGGTGTATTTCATTTCTTATCCTCATGTTTGGCTAGTATTTCTTTGAGTATCTTTTGTGCTTCTAATACATTATCATCAGTAATACAAGCATAATCATCTGAGCCATTAACAAAAGTCTTAATCTCATCTAATGTAGAATTTTGTTTCTCTATTGTATCCTCATAAGTTGCAACTAATTTTCTTCCCTGTTCAAGTGTATATTTGAGTTGTTCTATCTCTAGATACTTTACCTGTAATTCGTTGCCTAGTTTGTCGTTTACTGTTTCTAATTCCTCTTTTAACTTGGCTACTTGGGATTCAGTATGTTTTAATTCTTCAAGTAGAGGTTTGTCTATTGTTTGCCCTAATAATCGGTCTAGGTTAGTCATGATAGTTGATTGTAATAGTTGGTTATAAATCTTTAATTGTTAATCTCATTAACGATTAATGGTATTAGAGTGATGACCTCTGTCGGCTCTTTCACTCTAGACCTAAGAGGGATATCGTCTACATTTCAAGCTATTCGGATATTCCCTGACGGCCAACTATACCTGATTAGAACATATTATTAAACCCTTCTGTACGAGCCATTTCAATGCTTTTTCTAATGTTATTATATCTATCTGTTTATTGTAAAAATAGTAGAATATCCACGCACCCCATTCAGGCACAATACAGTTACTCATCGTCTTCATCTATATCGGGTGCAGCATTTAAGATGATTAGTTCGCTGTTCTTTACCCTCTCACATATCATCATGAAACATTCAAGCATATCCAGATTCATCCTATGTTTATCCAGGTGTCCTTTAGTATCGGTCTTGCTTGCCTTCATCTGGCCACCTAGGTCCTTTAGTCTAGTTAGTATCTTTACTGATTTTTGTTGTACTCTATCTGATGCTGATGTTACCATGTTTGATTTGTTCTCTGTGTTAAATGGGAATGCATTGACGTTTAGGTGTCTATCTGTTAGATCTCTCATCTCCCCTGAGTAGTGGCCATCACATAGACATATTGAACAATTGTAATCATTATATAACTTCTCTACCTCTGCACACATTAATGATGGTGTACTCCTATTATACTCCTTAGCGTAGAATATATATAGGATATTATCCTTGAATGTTCCTATTACCACCCCGAAATTAGATGACCCATATGCAGGATCTATGGCTATTATTACCTCTCCATTGTAAGGCATCTCAAAGTCCTGGAATGCTATATCTACTTCCTCATGTGTGAATATGTTACCCTCTCCTGATATCCATGATAGCATATAGTTTCTTGCGAATGATTTACTCTTCATAGCAGTTTGGATTAGTTCCTCACTGTATATCCTGGTATTACTTCTAGGATCTACGTCTAATCCTAGTTGATATGGAAGATATACCTTATGATAGATTGAATCCTTTTCCTCTTGTATCTCATACATTACCCCTTCCGGTGATTCTCCTGCAGTAGATATCCAGACTATATATAGGTCTGATGCTGCTAGGTAATGCTCTACGGCCTCCCTAACTCGAGCCTGTTCGACCATTCTAAAGAATGAGCCTTCATCAATGATAATCATACGCATGTTAGTCTTGGACCTGATTGAATCTATGTTATCTGCACTGTGTATTTTGAATAGTACGGTATTGATTTTAAACTCTCTCTTGTTGTTATGGCCTGTATTCTCTATCTCTATCTTGCCTCTTAGCAGTTCCTTTGTTCTCTCTATCAGGGTTTCTGCTTCATCTGATTTGGTTGCCACGACTACACCTACTTGACCATTCTTCCATAGTGGATTAGTTAATGCTTGGAATAGTGCGAATCTTAGGAACAGTTCAGTGATGCCTAATTTTGGTGCCTTTAGTATCCACATTAGATAGTTAGTCTTTAGGTCCTCTATGATACCTTCTTGATATCCATACATTGGATGTCTTACTCCCCATCTAGTTGGTAGTCCTACCCAGTGGTTAAAGCAGCACTCATTACCATCAGGTAGATCATATGTACCACACCAAAATTGTTTAGGGCATGTCGTACATTGGTATTGTCTAACATCTGACCCTGTACTGAACTCGTTTTTAGTTTGCGTACTTGGATAAAATATTATCTTCTTTGATTGATTCATTAATTCTACCCTCTAATACCATCCTGGTCTGGTCATATAATGATGTGATATATGGCTGCAGGTCTGCTATCATTTTTAATATTTTAGCCCTGTTTATTGGTTGTGATTCCTTGTGATATTCCTCATACATCTGCTTCTCTATGTTTTGGAATTTGACTATCTCATCCGCTGCTATTACTTCAAATTTCTCTGCTAGGCCAAATAACCTCTTCTTTGCATCCTTGTCTAATATGGCCAAGGTCCTATAATAATCAGCCTGTGATACTTTTAATCCCTTACTCTCCAGCCATTTTAAGGCCAGATTAAAGTCTGATTTAAACATTATTCTAGAAGTAATTATGTTATATTCTTTATCATTTAATGCCATGTATAGTTATAAAATGGAAAAAACGTTATCAAAGAACTAATTTTTTATCTTTTTAGCCTTCTTACCTGTATAATTCTCCCATCTTTGGATAATCACATCTATATATCCAGGGTCTAATTCCATACCATAACATACTCTATTAGTTGCTTCACATGCTATTAATGTTGATCCAGATCCCATATAACAGTCTAAAACTAAATCTAAATCCTTTGTGCTATTTTTTAAAGCCCTTACACATAACTCAATTGGTTTTTGTGTTGGGTGTTTATATTCGGTAACATTATCTTTTTTTACATCCCATACATCTGAATCACTACCTTTGAAAGAGCCAAAATACAAACATATTTCATATTGTCCTCTATATCCCCTTCCCATACCAAAGTTATTTTTACGCCAGATTATTACATCTCTTGGTATTTCTTCTATTGATTTAATGTTTCCCCAATTACCCCATATATATCTCTCTGGTATATCTTTCGGAAGTGATTCATAAAATTTAATGACATCTTCATTATCCCCTTTTACTCCTTCAAATTTGCCTGATCTTCCTGCATATCCACCCAGCCCATAAGGTGGATCTGTAAATAACATATGTGGTTTTTTACCCAATAATAATATATCTAAATCTTTTAAACTATCCCCACACATCACTCTATGGTCACCTAGTTGGTATATGTCTCCCAGTTTGGCTTTGGGTTTTAAAGGTAAATCAGGCACATCGTCTTCCTCTTCCTTCTCAAATACTATGTCAAACTGCTTTGCTATCACCTTCTCAAATTCCTCTACGTCTGTGGCCAGCAATTTGGCAAACTCTTCAAGTTTACCTGCATCAAATATACTCTTAAACTCTAGGCCGTCACGATGTTTGTCATGCTCACCCCTTAGTTTGTTCATTAGTTGTCTTAGTATTTTCTTGTCTACAGTGTCAATATCAAGTATATATGCAGGTATTGTCTCCTTGCCTATCTCCTGGTATATTCTAACCCTATGTTCTCCATCTATCACCTGGAGATCCTTATTTAATATGACTGGTGCAAGATATCCAAATTTCTCCATAGTAAGTTTTAATGACTCCATCTGGTCCTGTGATAGTTCATTGGGATTGGTGTCATCAAATTTGATTTCTGATAATTTAACGCTTATAACGGATAATTCCTCTACCATAGAAACATAATATTATACTATTATATAAAGATAGGAGTTGTGTCCTCATTCATGACTGAGTGTCAACTGTTATCTCCTACGACTGATGACAATACCAATCTACTCTATACTAGGATATGTCTTCTATATTAATTTATAAGTTTGTAACATTTAGGACATTCTGCCTCATAGTCTTCCTCTCCCACTCTGGTTACATACATTTTAACGTCTATACAGTTTGGACAGTTCATGGTTTATTGTAGTTTAATCCCTTATTTATTATTATCTAACAAGTGCAATCGCAAAACTTTTTCTCACAATATCTGCACTGGTCGTCTGCAGGTTCTTCAAGCGGATCGTTCATTATCTAATAGTTCCCCTATACATTCTGCTCTGATTTTATCAATTGCTTTACCTGATTGTTCATAGGCCAGTTTGATTCTTTCCAGTTCCTTTTCGTGTGCCTCTAGGTATGGAGTCATTTTTTACTACCGTTCCAATTTCTACCCATTTTTTCATATATCATTTGTTTAATATTAGTTGGGCAATAACCAAATATTGCACAGCACCAACATCCACTCATATCATATTCCTCGATACGTTTCCTTATAAACCTTCTATTTCCTTGCGGACATCTATGATATTAATTGGTATATTTTGCCAGAATTTCCATCTATTGGTCCAGAAGTTTATCTTAAACCCTCTGATGATATTTCCACCTACCCCTATCTTGTTGTGTACTGCTGATACGAATCCATAATTTCCATACAGTTTGGCGTGACATAGTTCGTGTTGTATCCTATCTGCGTTCTCCCTGAATTTAAAAATATTAGTATCGTCATGCATGAATAGGTCTATTACATATTTGCCTGTTACCCCACTTGGCATTTTATCGTTAATCTTTGTCCCCGATGTGGATTTGATATGTTCAAAGAATTGTGTGTTGACCTGTTCTAGTGGTCTTATTGCTATGGTCCATCTACTCATAAATTCTCTTGTTGATACACCTGGATCTAGATTCATTAATACATTCTCTACCAGTCTTGTATACATCTTCTCATTGAGATTTTGTGTATAGAAGACCATTCCCATGATTTAAAAAAGTAAAGATTGCCTAAAAAGAAAAACTTAGGCTTGAACTCTTGCTCGTTCTCTAAGGACTATATATGCTGCTATCGGTGCTGTGATTACACCCAATTGAACAGGGTCTACTGCATATTGGAATCCTGCGATAATGATTGCACCCAAAACTAAGAGTGCCGTATGTGTGCTATTCCATGAGAATGCCATTATGATAATCGTTGAAAAGTAGTCTATTTAACTCTTTATCAATAGCCCTTAAGCGGTGTGTCTATGTCTAATTCTGTTCCCTTTAGGTATTTCTGGATTTGTAGATCAAAGTATTCGTGTACGTCTTCCTTACAGGCAGGGCATTGGCCTAAGAAATGCCAGTATGATGTTAATTCCTCGTTTCTCTCTATACCTATTGATGCGTATTTGCTGCAGTAGTTTAGTTTCTTTGCTAGTTCTGCTTTTGTTTCCCCTACTGCTATTAGAAATTGTGCTACTAGTTTCTCATAGTTACCCCACTTGTTTCTATCATCAATCTGTTTTCTTGCTAGTGATAATACTGATGCTATCTCTAGGTCTTGTATTACTAGTTTATCTATATCTTTTAATTCCTCTACCATTACCTTTGCTAGTTCTTCAGATTCATTATATTTATCCTTGAGTGCCTCTGATAATGCTATTGCTTCCCTTGCATTGGATATTTGATTATCGAAATGTTTTGTTATCTTGTCGTTCTTTGGTGTAGGTGTTAAAACTTGTTCTCTATATTTCTCGTCTATTGTTTTGCTATGACCGGAACTAATATTTTTAGACTCTTCGTCTAAATCTTTGGTTTGACCCCTTGGGTCTTTTTCATCAGATGTAAACAGGTTTGTGAATCTGTCGTTTTGACCTACACTGATGTTACGTTCTTTTAACTTCTCTCGTATATAAGAAGAGAAAAATCCATTTATTTCCAATACACCTGCATCTCTTAATATTCTATTTTTATCTACATATGATTTAATCAGGTCTCCCTTTTTTACCCATCCTTGTTCTTCAACTGATTCTAACTGGATGAGTATTTTTTGTGCCTCTTGCTGTGTTTTGTCTAATTCGTCTTTAGTAAAAACACTCATAATATCTAAACCTTTATTAGACTAATATATAAAGTTTTAATTATCAACTACATTTATGAACCTTTTATACTGTCTCATTCTAAGATTTTCTTTATGTGTTACTGCTTTAAGATGTTCTGGATTTATACATCTCCTATTATGACATATATGATGAATCTCTAATCCTTTTGGTATTATTCCATGTATGTATAGATATGCAACTCTATGGGCATATTCTCTACGATGCCTACCATAACCTAGAGGATCTACATATCCTTCCCAAAACCAACATTTTTCTGTTTCGTCTGCCATACTCCAAAACATTTCTTCAAGTTTATCCATATTATTATAATAATATGCCTAATATTTATAGTTTTATAAGTTTAAATATGAGTGATATGTTAACAATATCAGTAAATGTCCCAAATATTTACAACACATACACCAAGAATATGTGAGAACTGTAGAAAAACGGTCAAAGTTATTCATGGTGTATCCCACTGTATTTCATGTGGATTCGTTGATGATAATTTCTAAGTATCTTCCGTTTTTATAACACCGAGATACTCTGACTTTAAAGGACCTTCGATCAAGGCAACGCCATTTCGGATCATATCCTCTATCACACTGTCCTTACCAACCATACTGTCTATTTGATCCCATGATATATTCATCTCTACTTGTATTTGATGACCTCTTACCTTGGTAGTTGCATATGGTACTAGTTTTATCTTTAGTGGTTCTCTTAGTCTAGATACTATTTCTTTAGTCTCATGGTGGACTGATTTCTCCCCTTCAAATCCATCACTCAATTTTACACATCTCCAATAGTTTATCTATCTTCTCTACGTATAACTCTAGTATTGTTATCTCTTGTTCTAAGGTCATAGTAGTAACCCCTTGTCTATGAGCCCTTGTGTATTCTCTCTGATACCTTCCATCTTGCAGTATTTACAGTCTTTACCTGGTAGCATACTGCTGTGATTTTTAGTATGGTTTAGATGTTCGTATGTTTCCATGTTTTAGATTAGTGACACTTCAATATAATAGTATAGGTCAATCTTCCTCATCCTCATAGTCAGAATTATCCCACCATTTAGGCGGTTCTATCCTTGGCTTTGGGTCGATTCTGGGAACTGACATACTTCTAACAGATAGTCTATATCATAATTATAAAAGATAAAATCATCATCCATGTGGACATTTACTGCCCTTAATATACTCTCAAATACAAGGCCATTAACTAGTATCATAGTCATATCAATCATTCTAACCATACCCAACATTCATAGCACATATTGTTATCGCCTGTGTAATTATTAGGTTCCTCATTTGGAATCCTTAATTCACATACGCTGCATATTTGTTCAATCATCCCTGTTTTCCTCAATCTCTTCCTTATCTGATATATTGAAATCATCCCTCATTACTATTACCTTGTTATATAACCTCTTGTCAGCCTCGCTTAAATGCTTTCCTTTTGAGGCTATATTATACCATCTTGCATAGGCATCCCAGTCCTCAAGCCTAAAACTTATTGGTACGTCTACGCTAACCATGCTGACTGACTTTATTCTCATATGCGTTAAAAGATACAGTCCATGTTCCAGGTTTGCTAGTCACGAGTTTATTTCCCTTTTGTTCCATCCATTGGTCCACGTTGTTTTTAATGGCAGTAGTGAAGCATCCTGAATTAACTAGTATCTGCTCCTTTGTATCCCATGACTGTCTCTTATCGTTATAGTAGAAAGTATCCCTTTTTACCCCCATAGGATCATGCAAGTGACCCATTTGATATACATCGGCCTCTGTGTTTATAGTGAGATTTTCTAGTGCCTTTAGACTTGTTCCTCCACCTGCTCCATGATTTACGAAGAGGGTTTTTTTCATTAATGATTTTCCTTTAAACTGTATATCTAATCTGACAAATCCCTTGCTTCCCATGAATGTTATGCCTTTGGATTTCCAGTATCTCTTCTCATCGTTCTCTGTTACTACCCTGCTTTTGTACTCGTGATTGCCCCACATAGAATAAAGGATTTTCTCCCACCCATAATGTTTAAGATAATAGTCATTCTCCTTGAATAGTTCTTCACATCTTTCATCAAACTCATCCCTCTGCTCCCCTAGAGTTCTTAATGTTACTGCCTCATCTTTAAATCGTGGGTCTCCTGGTAGGATTAAATCAAGTTGATCCCCACCGAATGATGTAACTCTGTATGGGTCATCTAGTATTTCTTTTACTCTACGTGTGAATAAATCCTCTACAAAGTTTGCATTACCTATATGTATATCTGATAATACTTCCCAATGTAGTATAGTATCTATCTTATCTAATTCTATCGTAACAAGTTTGCTATACACTATATGGTACCCCAGTCAGTTATTATAGGTTCTATATCAGGTTTGTTGCATTTTACACATATGGTCATACCGTTTTTTAATTCACATTCCATATTAGAAGAATAACATGTGTTGCACAAAGCCTTCAATCCCTTATCCTCTGTAGGATCTGTTCGTCAATATAGTCATAAATATTTAGCCCCAACTCTTTTATATCTGCAAGATTCACTACAATGAGTTTAATATGGTTGTTAATAAACAATTCATTTCTTTTGCGTGTCTTCTCTACCTTCCTGTCATGTACTGCTCCGTCACATTCTAATATCCACATTCCGTATTTGTCCACCCATAACAGATCAGGATTCTTTGGATAGTGGTCGTTCAGGTCTGCTCTTGTTACGTGGTCCTTTATCTTCTTTAGTTTGTCGTTTACGTTGAATAATAGATATGGTTCCCTCATTACCTTTAACTTGTATTTGGTTACAAGGTATCTCTTTATTGCTATTAGTTGTTCTGTATCTGATGCTCCCTGCTGTTTCTTTTGTCCGTATGCTATTCCACTCTGTTTGCCTCTAGGCATTATTCCTCAATTCTTATATCTACCCCACATGGAGCACATTCATAGTGTTTTATATTGATATGTTCCCCTACTGATATCTTTGTCTTGTCCATTTCATCTAGGCATTCAGGGCAAAATACTTTCATACTTCATTACCCCATACATCCCACCCTTCTGTTTTCTCTCTAGCGAATAATTCTATTCGTGGTAAATCTCCTGATGCCTCTACAATAAGTTCTCTGAATTTGTGAGGTTTTTGACTATGTTTAATTACATCATAAGAATAATGATTAGGTTTTACACTTCTAAATGCTTTAACATTTCCTTTTATTCCCAATAAAAGGTGTTCGGTCTGACCCCTGAACCAATACCCCATACCTTTACCCCCAAATTTATTATATGTTTTATGCCATGTTAACATAGTTTTATATTTGAACCCCCAAGACTTCATTACTTCAAATGCTTCTGGTAATTGAGGAACTACTGCCCATAAAAACAAAATAGAATTTTTAGCACTAATTGATTTAACTGGTAATTCTTTAATTTTATTTTGTGTCAATGTGTTATAAGATGGACTGCCTGATATATTCCAAATATTGACTATTTTATTTGAATAACTCCAAGGGGGATCGGCATATATTATGTTATATTTCTTATCTGGAAAACTCATTCTAATTCACACTCTGGGCATTTCTTGATACGTCTTTCCTTCTCTATGGTTAGTTCGGCTCTGCATCCTGAACAGAATATCTTACCTCTCAATCTATTAATTCCTCTGGTTCGTCTTTCATCCATTTTAATATTAAATATATGCTTAATCCACAAACACCTAGAAATATTAATAGTTCAAACAAACTCATTGTCTTTTCAACACTCCTAGTTTAGGTTCATATAACCAGCCTGATGACTTTCGTTTCTCCACATAAGATTGAACAGATTGGTCACTATTAAACATTCCTGGATTCTCCTGTAGTGACTCTGCCAGTTCCGTTATTGATACGTGTCCTTCCTCATCATCTGATGTAAGTCTTCTGAATACGTCCTGAAAGTATGTGTCCTTGTTTGTACTGTGTCCTCTTAGGTCCATCTGACTGATTCCTTTTTCAACCGTCATGCCAAGTGTGGCCATACATTCCTGATAGAATTTAATTACATCCTCTACTATCTTTTGAGTTACTGTTGTCTTGAATAGCATCTTTGCCCATGCCTCACAAAGTCTGAAGATACCCTCCATCTGTCTGGTTTCAATCTGGAGTGCCCCATTAGGCTGTTCCAACTGTGAGAACTCTGCAAACTTGTTGATAAGTATGTCCTCTACATCCTCTGGTATTATAGGGTTTAATCTCTTCTGATAGTTTAGTAATCCTGCCATCCATTCTGCCGTTGCATTATGTCCTATGTCTCCACGCTTTCTTCTTGCGATATGCTTCAACTTTGCCCTTACCTGATTCTCATGGCTCTCATGTCGTAACCTTAGGATCAGGTCATATCTGGATATGGTACTTGCATCAAATGGCAGATTGTCTATTATGTCATCCTGCTCATTCCATCTCTCGTTTGTAGGATTGCAGCAGGCTATCACTGTGGTCTTACATACTGCCTTGCCAATATGCCCACCTTTGTTATATGTGGCCACCTGTTGTTCCTGTGCTTGGTTTAATTTCTTCTGTTCTATTTTACCCATCTTGTCATATTCGTCTACAAACAATGCCCCACCTGAGTTAAGTATGAATGCACCCTGTCGGAGTATCTTCATTCCGTCATATTCATCCAGGGCGAACAGAATGCCTACACCAGTTGCATTGGAACCGTCTATGATGGATGACTTCCAGTGTATCTTATTTGCGAATTTAATCATCTCTGACTTTCCACTGTCAGCCTCACCACAAAGCATGGAGTGTATTTCTTTTCTATAATCTTCCCTCTCTGACCCACCTAACATGGACAGCCACAGTGCTTTCTTTTCTAGTTCTCTCCCTAGTATTTTAGGACAGAATGAGTCTATTAATGCCTTCATGTATTCATCCTCATACTGTTCAGCCTGTTCTTTAGTGGCTTCAATCTCATATGGGGATAGTGTTACCTCTGCTTTTTCCTCCAAATCCTGAACCGTTATGACATCTATGATTAGTGACTTGTCCTCTATATCCTTCTTACCCCTCTGTGGTTCCTCAACGGTATAGATTCCTACCATCTTCTTTCTCATACCTGATGCGATATTGTTTGTTTGATTCCCATGCAGTCTTGCCTTTATCATTACTGGATTGTTATGTTTGCTAGTTCCCTCTGGTTCCTGGATTAATACATATTGGATATACTTGCCAGTTTCCACTTCCAGTTTCTTGGGTGTTGGTCCAATGATAAGGCATTCAAACTGTATGATATTCTTTAGGTCTGATTCCCTCAAGTCAGACAGTGTAATCATTGGGATGTCAATGGTAAAGGATACTACTACACTGTTTATGGCCTGATTGAACTTTGACAGGTTTCTACCTGAGCATTTGGTATTCATCTGTTCCTCCGTGTATCCAGTCTTTTCACCCCATCGTTTCATCCAGTATCGGTATATTGCACCCCTTACTGCGTTTGTTACCCTGTCGGATAATGTGTGTCCTGATGCAAGGATAAAGCCTATATCGTCTATCTCTACGTCAAACTTGCCACCCATTATTACCTTTGATAAATCCAATACCTTTAATCTATCCCTTAACCTGTCCTCATATGCTGAGGCAGTTGCCATATCCTCGGTCTGCTGACCCTTTGATAGTGAAACTTCCTGGCTTATCAGTGATGATAGTTTGTCCTGTACTGTTATTCCCTGCTTTTCTAGGGTATGTTTGTAGTCAAGCCATAGGTTCTTGTCGCCTGTGAACTTGAAAGATACTACATCACTCATTATAATACATCCTTACTAGCTGACAAGCTTACAAGCTTACCACTTTTCATTTCATTTATTTCTTTTATTATTCTTATCTTTTCATTTGTTTCATCAATCCTTTTATAGTAGTAGACGAGTTTGTCCTGATATTCCCTTATGAGTATGTCTGTGTTTTCAGTCATTTCTTACGCCTCGTCTTTATAGTCATTAATACGGCTATGAACAGTCTCATCTGGTTCTCACGTTTCATTCTGGACAACCCATTTCTAACGTGGTCTATCCTTGTATGTATTCCGTTCTTTAACAGCATGAATCTGAATGGCTCCTGTTCCACTTTAACCTTTAGGTCTATAATATATGACTGTCTGCCTGATTCTCCCTTTGGATAGTTTCCTCTTATGACGTCATTTTCTATATAAAACAAATGGTGTATGACAAAACCTCTATCCCTGAACTTCTCGTGGGTTACGAAACAACGGTTATCAAAATAGGTTCGTGCAAGATAACCCATAATTGATGTTGCCTCATCTTTCATTTCAGATCCTTTCGCCAGTGGGTCTTGCTTTTATTATCATTAAACCATACCTCATTGTGAAAATAATAGTTCCTAAGAACTTCATCCTCCCATAAGGCCATAGTATCATCATCAGTATACTCTGCGTTCTCGTAAATTATATAGTTCCTCTGACAGTATTGAAATGCTGTATTCTTATAATAGTCGTAACTACTGACTAATTTTGTGAACTCTATACATCTCTCATCGTCTATTATAACATTAGAAAAAATTAGTTCGGTCAAGGTTTGTTCTCCTTTGTCGCTTTGACCAATGCGAGGCTTATCAGGTGTCCTGTTCTTGCATTCACTATTTGTCCGAATGTTGTCCCATTATCATCCAAGTCTGGGTGTGTTTTCTTTACACTCTCATATGCTAGACTTATCATTGATTCTAGGCCACCTAACAATTGTTCCATATCTGGGGATTTATCTACTGTTATCCACGATACCTTTGTTGCTGGTGTTTGTGGTACTGATGGTGATCCACCTGGAACTCCACCCTTACAACTACCATCTGAATTATAGTGTGCCTTTCCTTCTTTGTCTTGCCACTGTGCTGATTTATTACCTTGGTATTCTTTCTCTCTACAATACATAGGTTCATTACATTTGAAGCATCGACCTGAATTGCCTACTACTTTGTCTGGATTTTTACCCATGAGATACCACCGTAGACGTTCTATTTAATCGTTTAGTTCTATCATATTGTTTCTTTTGGTCAAAATGTACTACCTTAGCATGTTCTTTACAATATTTGCGTGGACCTTGACCTCTCTCTGTATGTTCCCATTCTACTCTACATGACCCATACTTACACATTCTTAGCAAGTCTATATTTCTCCCTCTTCCTTTGTAGTATAATTGCTTTCTGTTCTGGTGTATTTTGGAATATTCTTATACCTTCATTTTTATTCATTCTGGAACATACCTTACATCTTATTGCTCTTGCATAATCTATACTATCACCACATGAGGCACAGGTATATCTTCTGGCATGACGGCATTGGGAGCATCTTATGTTGGTACCCCATGTCTGCTTGTCACAGTTGAAATTCGGACAGTCACCCATGGGATAACTATAATATTGGGTTATTTATATTATTCCTTTGACACATTAAACATATGTCAAAACAGGAAATGACCTGTTAAAGACTGTATCAAACTGGTCATGGTACCATGTGGAATCCAGTTCAACAAGTTTGCTTTTTACTGCATTATCAAATGCGTTTTTTGGCAGTCTTGGGTCTGTTTCCTTTACTGAAATGGCAAACTTGGTACCTGTATTATTTGTTATTATTCTGCACCATCTAACAGCGTTATAGCCTGGAACATTTGCTGTCATATAGTCATTGATACGTTTGTTGGCTAGGTTTGCCTGTGACAGCGAGTTAAAAATCAAATATCTCATAGTGCGTATTTGTCCTTTAGGTAAGTCTCTACCAAATCCCTGTCAGTAGTTCCAATGTCGCCTGCATAAAACAAATATTCACAAAATTTAGGATTACCAAAACTTACACCACTATTTCGTGCTGCGAGAGTTAGCCCTGCTTGTCCTGTTGTACCAAAATCTAATGTACTACCTATCTGTGAACCATTCCGTCTATAAATACTACTAGCACCATTAACAAACAAAGTCATTACAATATATCCAGTTGGGTCAGGTGCAG
>FLOH01001527.1_pt1 | contig 32199 bp, 32 predicted proteins | sample 756751 | NCBI WGS metagenome assembly FLOH01 (sample SAMEA4026879, study PRJEB14308) | marine metagenome | biome: coastal water; material: water | depth 74 m
TAGGGTCATTCTGTATTGACGTGACTCATAAAGGGGATTCACATTTGGGTTGAGATGTGATTCAAGATAGAAGCTGGAGAAGGAGGCCAGCCTCTATGTCCCAATCCTATTCCCTTGATTTACGAGAGCGTGTTGTTTCGTCCGTTTTGTCTGGTCAGAGCTGTCGCGGCGCTGCCGTCGTCTTTGGCGTGAGCGAGTCCAGCGCGATCCGTTGGGTCCGCCGTCACCGGGAAACCGGCACGGCAGCGGCGCTTGCACGTGGCGGGAACAACCCGCTGCGGCTCCTTGGTGAACGAGACTGGCTTCTGGCTCGGCTTGAGGAGAAACCAGACCTTACCCTGCACATGCTTCTGCGGGAGTTGGAGGATGTACGGGGCGTCCGGGTCTGCTGTGACACGCTTTGGCGTTTTCTAAAGCGGTGCGGTATCAGCTTCAAAAAAAACCGTATTCGCCAGCGAACAAGATCGGTCTGACGTTGCCTACCGGCGCCAGCAGTGGAAGAAGTATCAAAAACGACCGGCACCGGAACGCCTTGTCTTTATCGATGAGACATGGGCCAAGACAAATATGACACCGACCCATGGCTGGAGCCGCAAGGGGCAACCGTTACTCGCCAAGGCGCCGGGCGGACATTGGCTGACAATGACCTTCATCGCGGCCCTCCGACATGACGGGATTACCGCCCCTTGTGTCTTCGATGGCCCGATCAATGGCGAGCGGTTCCTGGCATGGGTCGAACAGTCTCTGGCGCCAACCCTGAAGCCCGGCGATATCGTTATCATGGACAACCTCAGCTCACACAAAAGTGCCGCCGTCAGACAGGCCATACGGGCAGCCGGTGCAAGGCTTTTCTTCCTGCCGCCATATTCACCGGACCTCAATCCTATCGAACAGGTCTTCTCCAAGCTCAAACGCCTTCTCAGGCGCGCCGAAGAACGAACACAGGAAGCAACATGGCGGCGGATCGGCACTCTTCTTGATCACTTCTCGCCACAAGAATGCGCCAACTACTTCAGAAATTCGGGATATGCGTCAGTTTAAAACGGAAAGAGTCTAAATTACCGCGTAAGCGGTTTAGTCCGTTGCGGCTATGATCCGTATCCACACCCGCTGCCCGTTTAAGTCGCCTTTAGCCAGCAATTCGTCTGCCCGCATGGCGGCGTGGACCGCAGCGTTCTCACTGTAACGTTTGATGTACTCGTTTGCCGTTCGGTAAATGTCGAGATCAATGACCATATCAACCTACAATCGCCTGCGAGTAAATCTATCGCAATGCGCAGAAATGAAAAAGGACCGTCCCACTTTTTGATGAAGGAACGGTCCTTGTGCTTTTCTGATCGGCGGTAGGCCTTGACCGACGGAATGCGTTTGGGTTTCAGTTTTCGCACCATGGCGGCCATAGGGTTCCGCCGCTTGAGGATGCGGCGTTTCATGGGGTATCTCCTTATATTTTGCAGTTGCCCGGACGGAACATAAGGGCATTGGTAAAAAAATTCAATCGCCCAGTTTGTTTCCCGCTTTCATATCCAACAATGCCCGTAGCATTCGGTCGCGCCGTTGGCTTATGTCGGCGATGCTTTCGCCGTGGGTCATGGCCTTAACTTCGTCAACGATCTGATCGACAAAGGCGTCATTCATGTCCGGCGTGCCGTGGTCGGCCCAGCGTTTCACCTGAGAGGGCCCGAGATGCTTCATGTAGTGCTCAATGCCGCCGTCACCGCCGCCCAGATGATATCCTAAGAACGGCCCCATGAGCGCCCAGCGCAGGCCGGGGCCTTCGGCGATACAGGCATCAATGTCTTCGGCGCTGGCCACACCCTGTTCCAGCACATAGAGCGCTTCACGAAACAATGCAGAGGTTAGCCGGTTGGCGATATGACCGATCATTTCCTTCTTCAGTGTCACCGGACGTTTACCGCAGGCACGGAACATACCCGCCGCCCGCGTCACTATATCAGTGTCAGTGCCGAACAGTTCCACCAGCGGCAACAGGTGTGGCGGGTTGAACGGATGTGCGATAATTACCCGGTCTCGGTTAGGGCAATCCCTGGCTATGCGGCTTAGTAGTAGGGATGAGGTCGATGAAGCAATTATCGTATCCGGCGGGCAGAGGGTGTCCAACTCTGCCAGTAAATCGACCTTCAGTTCTTCCCGTTCCGGCGCGTTCTCCATGATCAGAGCACACCCCGACACCATGTCAGCCTTGTCCTGATGAAAAGTCACCGTGCCCCGCTCGTTTATAGGCAACGCACCGGGAACGTGATCCATGGCAGAGGAAAGAAACACCCTCAGACGCTCTTCTGCACCCTCTGCCGGGTCCCACGCCTGGACAGAAAACCCATGAGCCATAAAGCACGCGGCCCAACTAGCACCGATTAGGCCAGCGCCAGCAACGCCGACTGTTATTTGATCATCACGTGGGGTTTCGGTCATGAGGCGAACTCCGGTCAAAAAGTCGTGGCATTTTCTCTCTCACTACATCGTCAAGATAGTCTTCGCCCAGGTGAGCGTAAAACTTGTCGACCATTTGCGTTGTTGTATGTCCGAGTTGGTTCGCAATTACCTTCAATGGCAACCCCGCCATAGCTGCATGGCTGGCGTATGTGTGCCGCAGCATGTGGAATGTGACAAGATGTCGGATGCCCGCTGCCCTCTGGGCTTTCTTGTACAAGTCACGAAAGTAGTGATGTGTCCAGGGATCACCGTTATTCATGATGAACATGGGCTCGTTCGTCGGTCGCCCTTTTGTAATCACCGAGAAGAATTCGTTGCCTTCTTCGGAAAGCGCAATGTGGTGGAGGTTTTGGGTTTTCGTGGTGAGCACGATAATCCGTTGTAGCGATGGTAAGTAGTCTCCAACCTTCATCTTCAACAGATCACCAACCCGGCATCCGGTCAGCAACCCACCCTTGATCAATCTCGTCGCGTCGCCACGTGCTTCGTCTAGGAGAGCATGTATCTGTTTCTTGTCGAGATAACCGGGCTTGTGGTTCGCCTGCACGTTCTTGAACCTCTTTACCCGTGACCATGCCCAATCGCTGTCGATGTATCCATGATCAAAGGCGCGGTTCAAAATCGCCTTTAGGTATGTGAGTACGTTGTTGGCCGTGTTTTTGCGTTTTCGTAGATACTCCGGATCATCCATCCGGCTTCCATACTTAACTCCGGTAAATCGACTCGATGAGATGATCGGCGGCGTTACTGCAAGAGTATCAAACCAACTTTGCAGCATTGCCGGATTTAATTCATCAATTCGCACATGGCCGAGTGATGGAATGATCTGGTTCTTGGCCAGGTAGAAGACTTGGTAGAGGCCGCGCCGGTGGACCCGGTACCAATTCAGGTAATCACGTGCGGCCGTTCCTACCGTATAGGGCGGTGCCTCGGGAATTTCCGGGAACAGTATGGGGTTCTCGTACTCGCACCGATCTGGCGCGGCTATATCACTCAGGGACTCATACCAAAGCTCGGCCTTGGCAAGTGCCTGCTCGAAATTGAAGACTGTCAGATGTAGAAGACTCGATCTGATCTGACACCGCTCCCTTGAAAGAGCGAGAGTTACCAGTTTTGATGGTGGTGCAAACCCAACCATCGAAAACATAAAAAAGGTAACTCTCATGATTCAAAGTAACGCAAAAATCATCAAACACAAAGTCGGTCTTCTTAACTTGGCGGAAGAACTTGGTAATGTATCGCGAGCCTGCAAGGTGATGGGCTTATCCAGAGACACGTTTTATCGCTACAAGGACGCTGTTGATTCTGGTGGCGTTGATGCCCTGTTTGAGAAGTCACGTCGATCACCGAACGTCAAGAACCGGGTTGATATCGAGACAGAAGACGCCGTTCTCGCATTTGCAATCGACTATCCGGCCTATGGACAGGCTCGCACCAGTAACGAGCTTCGTAAACTGGGCACCTTCGTGTCCCCCAGTGGTGTCCGCAGCATCTGGCTTCGCCACGATCTGGCCAACTTCAAGTGCCGCCTGAAGGCATTGGAAGCCAAAGTTGCCAACAATGGCATCATCTTGACTGAAGCCCAGGTTCAGGCTCTTGAAAAAAAGAAGCTGGATGATGAGGCATGCGGCGAGATCGACACCGCACATCCCGGCTATCTTGGCTCTCAGGATACGTTCTACGTGGGCACCATGAAAGGTGTCGGACGAATTTATCAGCAGACTTATGTGGACACATACGCCAAAGTTGCCCATGCCAAGCTGTATTCGACCAAAACACCAATCACCGCTGCTGACATGCTGAACGACAAGGTATTGCCATTCTACGATCAGCACGAACTGCCGGTGCTCCGCATTCTCACAGATCGAGGAACTGAATATTGCGGGCGTGCAGATCAACATGATTACCAGTTGTTCCTGGCCATCAATGACATTGAACACACCAAAACAAAGGTCAAATCACCGCAAACCAACGGCATCTGTGAGCGGTTCCACAAGACCATATTACAGGAGTTCTATCAGGTCGCATTCCGCAAGCATCTTTACGAAAGCATCGAGCAGTTGCAAAAAGATCTGGACGAATGGATTGACCATTACAATAATGAACGCACTCATCAGGGAAAAATCTGCGAAGGGAAAACGCCCATGCAGACTCTGGAGGGTGGCAAAAGTATCTGGAAGGAAAAGTTCGTAGACTGAACCTGACCTGACAGACACCACGTCAAATCTGGTAATTGTCAGATCAAGTCTGAACTTCTACAGCTTAATCAGGCTTTTTCTTCCACCTAGCTTGAGCCGCAACTTGGGCAATCTCTGATCGCTCTTGAGGTGTTAATGTTCGAGCTCTTGCCTTGCCACCCTTTTTCCCTGCCGTTGCAGTTTTAAGCTGCTTTGCCGACAATGGAACTTCTTCTGTCTCGCCAGTGGCGATCTTGGCGACCATGACAGCGCCCCCGATAACGTCGGCTGGGCGTTTTTCTCCTTTTGGGCCTTTAGGCATATCTACTCCGTAACCGTCTGGCGCGGGTGTTTCTCAAACATGTTCCAGACATACTTAGCTTGCTCAAACACGCTGCCGTTAGCAGCTTTGCTTTTAAGATACTCTTCCAAATCTTCCCACGATTCCAAGCTATCAAGATTTGGGTCATCAACGGCATGATCAACAAATTTACGTAGAGTATCTTGCCCAGCTAGTGTTTGTATAAATTCGCGAAATGGCCCCTTCGGCATAAATCACCTTCTATCTGCTTTGCGCTAAGCATACAGGATATGGGGCTGCGATTCCAGCGGTGTCAACTCCCCCAGATTTCAAACTGAGACACTACCCGGGTTTGACCCCAAACAGTCATAGAGCCAGGCACCAAATTTTCACAATTCCTGAGAAAGCGCATATTCGAGATTGTTGAGCGCTTTTGCGAGTCTTGCTTGTGTACAAGCGATATTGAGGCGTGCGAAGCCATTTCCTTCCTGACCGAACGCCTGACCCGGCGTTATTGCCCACTTTGCTTTCCCCCTGAGAAAAGCCGCTAATTCTTCCGGTGTATATCCCTGTGGCCGGAAATCCAGCCAAAGTAGGAAGGTTCCTTCAGGCTCGATCAATTGAACCCCCGCAAGCTCGTCTAAGCGCCGCCTGACCAGATCAACATTATTTTCAAGGTAACTAATGACGTCATTCAACCAAGGTCCCCCGTCCCGGTATGCGGCTTCCATGGCGACACTGGCGAAGGCATTGTTCTTGTTAACGGTCAACCGGCTGTTCTCAGCCTGAAATGCCTGACGTCGTTCATCGTCGGCGATGACTGTGAACGCGGAACAGCACGATGCAATGTTGAAGCTCTTTGCGGGCGATAGACAGGTGATACTGTTGCTCGCGTAGTCGTCCCCAAGAGAGGCAAACGGCACATATTTGTGACCCGAAAATGAAATATCGCCGTGAATTTCATCGGCCACAACCAGAACATTGTGGCGTCCGCAGATATCTCCCAGCTTCCTGAGCTCGTCAGCCCTCCAAACCCGTCCAACCGGATTGTGCGGATTGCAGAGATAGAGCATTTTAGCCTGCGGATCAGAAGTCTTTTGCTCCAGGTCTTCGAAGTCCATGTGATACCGCCCGCCTTCCAGAACCAGCGGGTTGGAAATCAACGTCCGGTGATTTTCACGGAGAATATCGTAGAAGTCGAAAAATACCGGGGGCTGTACGATGATGCCGTCACCTTCATTGGTAAATACCGAAGCAGCAATGGCCAGAGCGTTCAGGATATTGGGAGCCCGGAGAATGTGTTTTTGGGAAACCTGCCAGTTATGGCGCTCAGATAACCACCCGGTGAGAGCAGGCATCAATCCATCGGGAACGGCCTCGTAACCGAACACGCCATGTTCAAGACGCATTTGAAGCGCATTGAGGACCGCAGGCGGGGCCCTGAAATCCATGTCTGCAACACCACCGGCAAACAGATCGGCACCGTCCTCCCCCAACACCATGGAATGGGCCTTTAGGGCCGGTACCGAGCGCCGGTTTATTTCCTCATCTAACGAAAATTCCGGGCTGGAAAGCGTCATGCATATTCCTCCACATCTTTCAGGGTCTACGCTGTTTCGCGGCGCTCTTCCAATAACCAGTGAAAGAACAGGGTCGCCAGAATTGCCGCGAGCAATTGCACAGCAACAAACGCTCCAACATTTGCCGGTTGAATGCCGGCGAACGTATTGGAAAATCCACGCGCAATGGTTACCGCCGGATTGGCAAAAGAGGTCGAGGACGTAAACCAATATGCGGCCGTAATGTATAAACCAACCGCAAAGGGAACTGCGTCAGGCCGCGCTTTCAGACATCCGAGGATCGTTCCGATCAGTCCGAAGGTTGCAACAAATTCACCGACCCATTGCCCAAGGCCGGTGCGAACAGTGGTCGACGGATCGATCAGCAGGTTGTTAAACATCACATGGGCAATCAGAACACCTGAGATGCCGCCAAATATCTGCGCTACCACGTATGACACAGAGTCCCATACAGCAATCTCTCTCCGCATAGCAAAGGCGAGCGTGACCGCCGGATTGAAGTGTGCGCCCGAGATTGGACCAAACACCATTATCAGGACAACCAAAATGGAACCGGTTGGAATAGTGTTTCCCAGCAGGGCGATGGCGACGTTCCCGCCCGCCAGTCGCTCGGCCATTATGCCGGAGCCAACAACAGTAGCCAGCAGGGAAAATGTTCCAAGCCATTCAGCAAAAAGTTTACGTATCATTTTGGTATTCCGGTCATGGCTGATTTGTGGCAGCTTTAAGGGCTGCACAGTAACTTGCCGCATCGACATTGCCGCCCGTTGCAATGACCGCAATGTTTTTCCCCTTGATATCTATTTTGCCGGAAAGAACAGCGGCCAGTCCAACGGTGGCACCTGGCTCAATAACCATCTTGTAGTGATCAAATGCGAACTTCATAGCGGAGCGAACTTCATCATCGGTGACGGTCAACACACCACTGAGCCGGTCTCGGTTTATGGAAAATGTCAGATCGCCCGGCATGTCGGTCATAATCGCATCACATATGGTTTTTCGGCCTTTTGGGTTGGCAAGACGCTCGCCAGCCGCCAGTGACCTTCGGGTATCATCAAACAGTTCCGGCTCGACACCATAGACTTTGGTAGCCGGAGATAGTGCCTCCATAACAAGAGCCGTGGCGGCTGTCAGACCCCCGCCGCCGCACGGCACCAGAACGGCGTCCAATGAGGCGTCAACAGACCCGGCCTGGCGAACCAGTTCAAGCGCCACCGTACCCGCGCCAGCAAGCACACGCGCATCTTCATTCGGCGGGACCATGACAAGATTGCGCTCATCTCCTGCACGTTCGGCGACCTCTTCGCGGGTTTCTTTCGTACGGTCATATGTGATGATCTCACCGCCCAGTTCCCGTGTGCGGACTAATTTGTTCTCTGGTGCATCATCCGGCATGACAATAAGGGCTTCTGTCCTGACCATTCTTGCAGCGCAGACGACTGCTTGGGCATGGTTCCCGGACGAGTAGGCAATAACGCCACGCCGACGCTCTGCTTCATCCAGTTGCCGGATGCGGTTGTAAGCGCCACGGAATTTAAAAGACCCTGTCCGCTGTGCTGTTTCCCCCTTTATCAGTAGGCGTCCAGCCAGTTTCTCATTCACTTCACTGTTCTCATGAAGCGGTGTGATAACGCCAACTCCGGCAAGCGTGCGCGCCGCATCTTCGACTTGTGCCAGAGTTGGCGCTGCAATCCACTGATCAGATGTTTTGTCAGACATGATTATGCTATTCTTTCAAGGGGTGCCTTTAACCTGACGAGCTCTTCAAATCTCAAAAAAGCGCTCGCAGCTTTTCGACGCCGACAGGCTCTTCCCGTTGCATCGGTACAACCGCAAAGTGTTTGGCCAGGCCGTCGCGAACCTTCGATATCTGGTCGATTTCAGACCTTGCCCGTCGCTGTAGCAGCGGATGTTTGGTTTTCGCCGCTGACAGGCAGGAATTGATGATCCAGGCCGTCGGATCAATGCCCGCGCGGCGAAGGTCATTCTGGAGGTGCTCAGCTTCCAAAACAGGGGTCGTTTCCGGCAGGGTAACGATTACAATGCTGGTTTGTTCCGGGTCCTGAAGCCGCATCATAGGAGTTACCAGTTTGCTTGCTTGTCCGTTCGACGCAGAATGGCGAACAATATCACGATGGTAGGAGCCAGTTGCATCAAGTAGGAGCAGGGTATGTCCAGTCGGGGCCGTATCCATAACGACAAACTTTTTTGAGCTCTCGCGGATGGCACGCGAAAAGGCCTGAAAGACGGCAATCTCTTCCGTGCAGGGGGAGCGCAGGTCTTCTTCCAGTATGGCTCTTCCTTCTGCATCCAGGTCTTTGCCTTTCGTGCTCAGAACCTGCGCTCGGTAACGCGCGATTTCCACTTCCGGATCAATTCGGCTTACTGTCAGGCGTGGGAGGTCCTGGCCAAGGGTTTCAGTCAGATGTGCCGCCGGGTCAGTCGTGGTCAACAATACCTCGTGCCCGCGAGACGCAAGCTCTGTTGCAAATGCGGCAGCCATGGTTGTTTTGCCGACGCCACCTTTGCCCATAAACATGACGAGCCCCTTCCCCCGCTGCTCCATGTCACCGATGAGGGCACCAAGTGACGGCATGTCTGCCTTAACTTCGATTTCGCTTTGAAGCGAAAGGGCCTCGTTCGTGCTGGATGCAAAACGCCTGAGCGCATCTTTACCAACCAGATTTTCGGAACGAAGCGGAAAGGTGTTCCGGGGGAGTTTTGCCAGCCTCGGGTCCATTGATGCCAGTGCGGCCCGATCTTTCCGGCCCAATGCGGTTGCCAGTGGATCAGAGTTGTCATCGCTAGGCATCAAACCATTGATGGCAAGGTGCTGATTTTTAATGCCGATGCCAGCCAGCTCTCCCGATGTGCGAGCCAGCTCTGCCATCGCCGATTGGCGTGGTCTGGCAACAAGAATAAGCCGGGTCAGATTTTCATCACCAAGCCGGTCGACAGCAGCGGCGTAACGCTCACGCTGTTTTTCCAGGCCCGAGAGTGGGCCCAGGCAGGACGCATCTCCCGTGCCGGTCTCAAGAAACCCGGTCCAGGCACCCGGTAATTTCAGGAGGCGAATGGTGTGCCCCGTTGGTGCCGTGTCGAACACGATATGATCATATTGGCGGGTAAGATCGGCATTTGTGAGGAGCCCGGTAAACTCGTCAAAGGCGGCGATCTCCGTGGTGCAGGCTCCGGAAAGTTGTTCCTCAATGCTTTTCAGTGTTTTCTCCGGCAGGACGCCCCGCATTGGAGCAACAATACGCTCGCGGTACTGCGCGGCCGCCTCTTCCGGATTTATTTCGATGGCATCAAGACCCGACACGTCATTGATTGATGTAATTTGATTGCCGATCTTCGTCTCGAATACCTGACCGACATTTGAAGCCGGATCGGTACTGACAAGTAGAATTTTTTTACCATTATCCGCGAGGCTCAGTGCGCTTGAGCAGGCGAGCGAGGTTTTGCCAACGCCGCCTTTACCCGCAAAAAAAATGAATTTCGGAAGGTTATCAAACATTTGTTAGTCCTAACGCTGTAGGCGAATTTTCTATCAACCTCATTTGCAATTTTGTGTGTCGGCACGGCATCCACAGCCACTGCTGGAAGGAACTGGATCAACAGTTGGGACATCTATTTCAAGCCCAGTCATTGCTATGAGTTCTTGGCGGTCAGGAAACCGGCCTTTGGAGGCAAGCTTCTCACCGACAAGAATAGCGGGTAAATCGTCTTCGCCCGAACGGGTGAGAATGTCCTTTATGATGCTGTTCTCGACAAAGCGTTCCGGTTCCTGGGCAAGATTATACCGCTGGACGCTGACACCCTGAGCCTTCAGCCATTCAAGGTCACCTGCGAACTGAGCCAGTCTCGGATCGACGGATGGACCACATACGCCGGTCTGGCAGCATAATGGTGGATCATAAACGGTGACGGTCGGCATATTGATCTCCTTGGCAGTATTGAGTGATCATTTCGATATAACGGCAATTACCGAATTGTCAAATTAATTTTACAATAAACTGCTGCACCCATGGTTTCACACAACATTGCATAATCCGAGATTTCGGATATTAACGTTATATGGATCAGGAACGTGCCGTTGAAACCTTTACCGCGCTCGCGCAGGATTCCCGTTTGGCAATTTATCGTTTGCTTGTCAGGGAAGAACCGCACGGGCTGCCCGTTGGCGAGATTTCAAGGCGGCTTGATATTGTGCCCTCCACACTTTCCGGACACTTGGGAGTGCTCAAACGGGCAGGCCTGTTAAAGTCTACCCGCCACCAAAGAGAAATCCACTATGCGACCAACCTTAGCGCCATGGGTGACCTTGTACGTTTTATGCTTGAGGATTGTTGTGACGGCAAAGTCGAAAACTGCGGTGAAATTGCGTCCCTGATAGGTAATTCTAGATAACTTTGGCATGCCGTCTTTTTCAACCGCCTCGGCTATCAGCAGGCGATTTCAAATTCCAAAGTAAATGCCAGTTCGACCGCTGGAAGCAGGCATCCCTGGTTCTTCCAATAAACCAACCCCTGCATTCGGTGACGATTGTCATTCTCCCACAGCAGTGTCCGTTTTATTTTATCTTTCCCCTGCAAGCGCTACAATCAACGGGATTCGGGGCGCCTGATCTTCCGGCGTCGAGTCGTGGAAAGAACCCAATTCATGCGCCAATACCTTGATTTGTTAGAAAAAATCCGGACCCACGGGACCTTTCGCGGGGACCGGACGGGGACCGGGACCCATAGCCTGTTTGGTCACCAGTTGCGATTTGATCTGTCTCAGGGCTTTCCGGTGCTGACCACCAAGAAGCTGCACCTGCGCTCCATCGTCATCGAGCTGCTGTGGTTTTTGAACGGCGATACCAATATTGCTTATCTGAAAGACAACGGCGTGCGCATCTGGGACGAGTGGGCCGACGAAAACGGCGACCTGGGGCCGGTGTATGGCCATCAGTGGCGCTCCTGGCCGACGCCCGACGGGGGCAGCATCGACCAGATTTCCAACGTCCTCGAGCAGATCAAAAACAATCCCAATTCCCGGCGTCATATCGTCTGCGCATGGAATGTGGCCGATGTGGACAACATGGCGCTGCCGCCATGTCATTGCCTGTTCCAGTTCTATGTGGCCGAGGGCAAGCTGTCGTGCCAGCTTTACCAGCGCAGCGCCGATGTGTTCCTGGGTGTACCTTTCAACATCGCATCCTATGCCCTGTTGACCATGATGGTGGCGCAGGTGAGTGGTCTGGAACCGGGTGATTTTGTCATCACCTTTGGCGATGTGCATCTTTACGCCAACCACATGGAACAGGCCGATGAGCAACTGGCACGCACGCCGCTGGCCCTGCCCCGAATGCACCTGAACCCGGATGTGACCGACCTGTTTGCCTTCAAATATGAAGATTTCGACCTGCAAGGTTATGAAGCCCACCCCCACATCGCCGCCAAGGTTGCGGTCTGAGCATGGGCAACTCTCCGCGCGTCGCCCTGATTGTGGCCATGGCAAAAAACCGGGTGATCGGACGGGATGGCGGCCTGCCGTGGCATCTGTCGGCGGACCTGAAATATTTCAAGCGTGTGACCATGGGGCGGCCCATCATTATGGGGCGCAAGACCTACCAATCCATTGGTCGTCCGCTACCGGGGCGGCTGAATGTCGTCATTACGCGCGACGAGGCATTTGCGCCTGAAGGCGTTACGGTGGTCCATTCCCTCGATCAGGCATTGATGACGGCCCGCGCTCGGGCGGACGATGATGGCGTTGACGAGGTTATGATCATCGGCGGTGGCCAGATCTATGCTGATTCCATCACCACGGCGGACCGGGTCTACCTGACCGAGGTCCATACCGGCGTGGATGGCGACACTCTTTTTCCCGAACTGCCCGATTGCCAGTGGCGGGAAATATTTCGCGAGGCACACCCGGCGAATGAAGAAGGTGAACCCGCGTACAGTTTTGTTGTACTCGACCGGACGGTGGAAACGACTTAGCCAGAATTGCTCTCTGCTCAGAATTACTGCGCCGTGGCCAATCTGCGTTCGCGTTCGCTGAACAGGTCTTCCTGAAGTTCCTTGATAGCTAGTTGCGCCTCTAACTTGCCGTTAGGACCATCCAGGTTATCGCTGATGGCGTGTATTTGGTTTCGTGCCAGTCCCCAGCGAGTCATGTGATAGGAGTAATCGACGATGAATTTCGCTAATGCAATAGCCTTTGGTCCCTGTTCCGATACGGCCTCGCTCCCCGATTCTGCCAATATCTTGTAGCTTTCCATCATCTTGTCACGCAACAGTTCTCGGTAATGGCTGATATCCAGTGGGTTGTCTGCCATCTTGATGGCCTGTTCAAGTTTGCCGGCAATTTCCAACCCATCACTGGCGATGGCCTTCAAGCGCGGGTAGGCCGCCCAAGTGTCGGCAAATTTATCCAGACTGCCACCAATCAACAGACCAAAGCTGTCTTTTAGTGCATCGTCTTCCGCCTGTTGCGATTCTATCAGCCAATCGTTGAGGTCACGGGTGTCGTTGGTGAAGTCTGCCTGCATGCGTGTCAAAGTCTGGCGTATGCGTACCAGTTCACGATCAATCTGATCGTCGCTTAGTTTGGCCAATTGTTCCCGGCGCTCCGTTTCGGTCTTGTAGCCGGAGGGAAAGGGTACATCGGTGATCCGCAGACTGGGACTGGTCGGCAGTGTGTCAGGCTCGTTCAATGCTGCTATCTGCACGGGTTCAGGCTCTGGTTCCGGCGCTGGCAGTACTCTCAGATCATCAGGATCGTCCGATGCCCAGATGTAACCTTCCGCCGGTTCCCATTTGTCTCCATTCCATGAAGTATTGGGGTAGTCTGGGTGGGAAGCGCCGATAGGCTGCAAGACCGTGGTTAAATCTTCCGGGTCGTCCGATGCCCAGATGTAACCGTCTGCTGTTCTCCATGAACCGCCATCCCAGTAAATATTGGGAAATTCGGAATGAGTTGATCCAATATCGCGTTCGACAGAGTAATCGTCTGGATCATCGCTGGCATAGTGAAAACCATCTTCTGCCTGCCAGTACTCGCCATCCCAGACCACGTTGGGATACGTGGGGTGAGAAGCACCGTAGTTCCGTTCTACCCGGTAGTCGTCTGGTTCATCGCTGGCATAGTGATAGCCATCAGCAGCCTGCCAGTATTCACCGTCCCAAACTACATTGGGATATGTGGGGTGAGAAGCACCGTAGTTCAGTTCTACACGGTAGTCGTCGGGGGCATCAGAAACATAGTGATAGCCGTTTGCGGGCTGCCAGTATTCTCCATCCCACACGACATTGGGGTGCTCCGGATGATAGTCACCAACATTGGTAACCCCGCCGCCGTAGTAGGAATCGTCGTAGCCGGTAGCGGCACACCCGCCACCGCCGTAGCCGCCGCTACTCTCATAACCACCACCACCGCCATCGTCGCAATACATGACGCAGACGCCCTCAAGGGCAAGAGCCGAGTTTTTCGGAATGACGGGAAAGGCCAGCGCCAGAATTACAATGGAGACTGAAAGGGCAATCTTTGCTATTCGGGCCAGGAATATGGAAAAACGATACCGAGGCATGGAATCCTCCTGCAGAGATTCAACAACGGCGTTCCTTTTGTTTATTGTTTTTGTCCGGGCCCACCCTTGATGATACGCGACTGTTGTCAGGCATGTGGTTGAGCGATAGTGCATAATTGTGCACTTAGGGCAGTATATCATGAAATCGTCATTTCCGATAATACAACATGGTAGATCGCAGTGTTCTGCCTTTTGATCCGGGCTTTAAGCTGGTGTCGGAGGGATAGACAATTTGATGAGTTAATCGATACTGTTAGGGGTGGAGAATGTGTCATCCTGTCACGAGAACTCATGCAAGACGCATCCTTTAAGAGAGAGCGGTGAATCCGCGTTCGGTTTTGTTATACTCGACCGCATGAGCACCTGAAACAGGAGGAGAAGATAATGGCCAAGGTATCCATGTCCGCGCAACTCGGCACGTCCGCCGATGAAGCCTGGAAATTGATCGGCGGGTTCAATGCGCTGACCGACTGGCATCCGGCGGTCGAGGCAAGCGAGTTGACAGAGGAAGGCCAGACCCGGACTTTATCACTGGTTGGCGGCGGTCAGATTGTTGAGAAGCTGGAAAAGATCGACGATAGCGCCCGCACCTATACCTACAGTATCAAGAACAGCCCCTTGCCGGTGGCCAACTACACGTCAACCATCACCGTTCGCGACGAAGACGGCGGATGCGTCGTCGACTGGTCTGGAGAGTTTGATGCCGTGGGCGGTGAATCCGAGGCCTCGGATATTGTTACCGGTATCTATCAGGCCGGGCTCGACAATCTGAAGAAGATGTTCGGCGGCTGACGGGGTTTAGATTTCCAGTTTATGAACGACAATCTGCGCGGCGCTTTGTGGATTCTGGTGGCCGCCACCTGTGCCGCCGGCATGAGTCTCAGCATTCGCGGGCTGGGCGGCGAAATAGCGGTTTTTCAGATCGTATTCGTCCGCTGCATGATCGGGATTGCGCTGGTCATGGCGTTCTCGGCGCGGCGCGGCGGCATCAAAATACGCTCCCGGCAATGGAAATGGCTGGTGGTGCGGAGCGTCATGACGACGGGCGCGTTGTTCTGCGGTTTCACTGCCATTTCCCTGCTGCCACTGACCACGGCGACCGTACTGTTCTTCACGGCACCGCTCTACGTCACTATCCTTTCTGTTCCGTTTTTTGGCGAAACGGTGGGGTGGCGGCGCGCCGGAGCGACGGTGTTGGGCTTTGTCGGCACCATCGTCGTATTACGTCCGGGCGTCGACGGGTTTGACCCCAATATGTTGTTTGCCATCGCCAGTTCAATGCTGTTCGCCGGCGTGTTGCTGATTGGCAAACGATTAAGCCGGACCGATACCATCGGCACCATGATGTTCTACGCCATGGTCATTGCGGGATTAGGCTGCATGCCACTGGCGGTGATGCACTGGCAGGCACCGGTGTGGCAGGAATGGGGCCTGTTGGTTGCGGTGGCAGTATTTGGCACGCTTCGCGGTTTTGGCGATACCAAGGGATACGCCATGGGCGAGGCCAGCGTCATGGCACCGTTTCAGTATTCCCGCATTGTCGTGGTTGCCGTGGCGGCCTATGCATTATTTGACGAGGTGCCTGACCTGTTCACGGTCATCGGCGCGGCAATCATTGTCGCCAGTTCCCTCTATATCGCCCAGCGCGAGGCGAAGCTCGGCAGGGGCGGGGCGGGTGCCCCCAAGACCGGGATCGCCGCACCCTGACCCATTTTTGCCGTACAAGTCTTACTGAATGACGATGCGCGGCGCGCCCGCCGCCCGGGCGGCCTTTGCTTCGCCGACTTTCTCCCAGACTTTGTCGGCGACGGCCCGGTAGGCCTTGGCGTGCTCGCTGTCGGGTTTGGAGACCACGATGGGCCGACCGGCATCAGATGTTTCGCGGATATCCAGATGCAGCGGGATTTCGCCCAGGAAGTCGACGCCCAGCTCACTCGCCGTGGCCTTGGCACCGCCATGGCCGAAAATATCCGTCTGCTCGCCGCATTTAGGGCAGGAGAAGTAGCTCATGTTCTCGACAATACCGAACACCGGGACTTCCACTTTGCGGAACATGTTCAGGCCCTTGCGCGCATCCAGCAGGGCAATGTCCTGTGGCGTCGAGACAATGACCGAGCCGGTCAGCGGTACGCGTTGTGCCATGGTCAATTGCGCATCACCGGTGCCTGGCGGCATGTCGATGATCATCACATCCAGTTCACCCCAGTTCACATCGCGCATCATCTGTTCCAGCGCCGACTGCACCATGGGGCCGCGCCAGATCATGGGTGTGTCTTCTTCGACCAGGAAGCCCATGGACATGACTTTGACACCGAAGTTTTCCATCGGATCAAGGGTGCGTCCATCGGAGGACTCAGGTCGCCCCGAAATACCCATCATTCTTGGCATGGAGGGGCCATAGATATCGGCATCCAGCAGGCCAACCTTGAGGCCCGAGGCGGCCATCCCCATGGCGATATTGACGGCCGTGGTGGATTTGCCGACGCCGCCTTTGCCGGACGCCACGGCGACAATGGCACCGACGCCACTCAGAATTTCCATATCAATGCCCGGTGCGGCACCCTGGGTATTTCCGGGAGGCGGAGTATGGGAATGTCCGTGAGAATGATCATGGGCGTGATCGTGCGAAGGTGCTGTACCACCATTGCCACCGGAGGCGGCGCGTTCGGCTGTCAGCACCACGGTTGCGGTAAGGACACCGGGCAGCGCATGGACCGTTTGTTCGGCTTCCTTGCGCAGAGGCTCCAGGTTTGGGCCGCGCTCCGGGTCGACTTCGATGGCAAATGCCACATGCCCGTCTTTCATCTGCAAGCCCTGAACCATGCCAAGATTTACGATGTTATCACCCTTGTCCGGGTCATTTACATTCTTGAGAGAATCGAGAATCTGTTGTTCTGTTATGTCAGGCATGCTTGCAAACTCCGCGTCATAGACCGATATTCCGAACGCGCAGGCGAAATCGCCGCGCGCGGGCCTACCTTATAAGTAGGCAATGACTAAAATAAAAGTGGATCGGCGCAATTAATTTTCAATAGCTGATCGCGACACATGAATTAATTGATGGGACGGAATTCAGCATATGCCGTGGAAAAATCAAGGCGGAGGCCCCTGGGACGGGGGTGGAAATGGAAAAGGACCCTGGGGCGGAGGTGGCCCCGGTGGTGGTGGCGGACCGCAGCCGCCTGACATCGAGGAGATGCTTCGCCGAAGCCAGGACCGCTTCAAGAGTTTCCTGCCGAGCGGCGGCGGGGGAGGGCGTGGCCTGATTCTGGTTGTGCTGGCAGCCGCCCTGATCTGGCTTGGCAGCGGGGTTTACCGTATCCAGCCGGGCGAGCAAGGCGTGGAGCTGCTGTTCGGCAAGTTTACCAAGCTGACGTCTCCTGGTCTGAACTACTGGCCGCCATCACCCATTGGTGAAGTGATCAAGGTGAATGCCGAAAAGACAAACACTGAAGAGATTGGTTTTCGTGGATCTTCAGAGGGCAGCAGTATCGGTGGCCGGGACATGCCGCTGGAAAGCCTGATGCTGACCGGTGATCAGAACATTATCGACATCGACTTCGTGGTGCAGTGGCGGATCAAGAATGCCGCCGACTATCTGTTCAATATCCGTGATCCTGAAAACACCATCAAGGCAGCGGCGGAAAGCGCCATGCGTGAGGTCGTTGGTCGCACACCACTTGAATCGGCGCTGACCCGCGAACGTCAACGGGTACAGGACGACACCCAGCTTCTTTTGCAGGAAATCCTTGATGATTACGGTGCGGGTGTGGTTATCGTCAGCTTGCAATTGCAGAATGCCGATCCTCCAAAAGAAGTGATTGATGCGTTCAATGATGTGCAGCGCGCCAAGCAGGATCAGGAACGTTCCATCAACGAAGCCACGGCATACAACAATAACATTGTGCCGCGCGCCCGTGGTGAAGCGCAAAAAATGATTCAGGGAGCCGAGGCCTACAAGGAACAGGTAATCAAGGATGCCGAGGGTGAAGCCCAGCGGTTCCTGTCGGTCTATGAATCCTACAAGGGGGCGAAAGACGTAACCCGTCTTCGCCTCTATCTGGAACGGATGCAGAGCGTCCTTCAGGGTGCCAACAAGATCATCCTGGACCAGAAGAGTGGTGAGCAGGGCGTTGTGCCGTACCTGCCACTCAACGAATTGATGAAGGGAACAGCGCAATGAAAAAGACGCCTCTCGCCATTTTTGGCATCCTGATCGTTGTGGTCGGTATTGTGGCGTCCAGCGCACTGTTTACAGTGCGTCAGACGGAACAGGCCCTGGTCCTCCAGTTCGGTAATCCGATCCGTGTGGTTAAAGAACCCGGACTGAGCCTCAAAATGCCGTTCGTTCAGAATGTCGAATACTATGACCGCCGTATCCTCGATCTCGATCCGCCGGTGCAGGAGATAATCCTGGAGGATCAGAAACGTGTGAATGTTGATGCCTTCGCCCGGTACAAGATCATTGACCCGCTGGAATACCGCAAACGCGCCGGTACCGATGCGAACTTCCTGGATGTATTCGGACGGCGGCTGAATTCCGCCATCCGCGCCCAGATCGGCAAAATCCTGTTGGGTGACATGCTGACGGAAAAACGCGCCCAGATCATGGTCGTCATTGCCGATCAGATGAAATCCAACGCCAAGGAATTTGGTGTCGAAGTCATCGACGTGCGCATTGGTCGCACTGACTTGCCTCAGGATACGGCGCAATCAGTGTACAACAGGATGCGCTCGGACCGCGTGGCATCGGCGGCACAACTTCGCGCCGTGGGTGAGGAGCAGAAGCTGAACATTCAGGCCAAGGCGGATCGTCAGCGTACGGTCATCCTCGCCGAAGCACGGCGGCAGTCGGAAATCCTGCGTGGTCAGGGTGAAGGCGAGCGGAACCGTATTCTGATCGAAGCCCAAAACCGCGACCCTGAGTTCTTTGCCTTCTATCGTTCCATGGATGCATACAGTGCCGCCCTGAGCGATGACACCACATGGGTGTTGAGCCCGGATTCCGAGTTCTTCCGGTACTTCAACAACGCACCGGCCACAACTGGCTCGGTGCAGTGATTGCGCTGTGACGGATTTGCTGGCGGCGCTCGGTCTGGCCATCGCCATCGAGGGCGTCATCTATGCGGCGTTCCCCGACGCCATGAAGAAGTTCATGGTGCAGGTGCTGGCCCAGCCGGTCAGCCACCTGCGGCGGGCGGGGTTGATGGCCGCCTTCGCGGGCGTCTTCGTGGTCTGGCTGGTGCGTGGCGGAGGCTAGGATAGGGGTGGTGCTATCTGTACATCGCCACAAAACAATCTTTTCTTGGTCATAGTTCCACCATATTCCGGGACAATATAGGCACCACCAGAAAATTTAGTGGGAATCAACTCATGAATACTTTCCTTGCAGATCGACTTGTCGCTTCGAAACAACGGTTGGCAGCGGTCACCCTCGGCATAGTGATCGCCCTCGCAATCATGATGCAGACCGGTACGGCGTTTGCGAAATCCGCCCCGGAGAGTTTCGCCGATCTGGCTGAAAAATTGCTGCCCAAAGTGGTAAACATTTCATCCACGACCATGGTGGAGGGACGTGCATCTCCCGAGATGCCGCAGTTGCCACCCGGATCGCCGTTCGAAGATTTCTTCAAGGATTTTTTTGACCGCAACAATCCCGGGGGGCAACGCCAGCCGCAGCACCGTGCAACGTCGCTGGGATCCGGTTTCATCGTATCGGATGACGGATATATTGTGACCAACAATCACGTCATTCAGGATGCAGACGAAATCACGGTAATCTTGCATGACGATACCCGCTTGCCAGCGGTGCTCGTCGGGCGCGATCTGAAGACCGATCTGGCTGTCCTGAAGGTCGAGCCGGAAGGTAAACTGTCGGCGGCCAAGTTTGGCGATTCCGACGCATCACGCGTTGGCGACTGGGTGGTTGCCATTGGTAATCCGTTTGGGCTGGGTGGCACCGTGACTGCCGGTATTATCTCGGCCCGTGGCCGTGACATCAACGCAGGTCCCTACGATGATTTCATCCAGACCGATGCCTCCATCAACCGGGGTAATTCCGGTGGGCCGATGTTCAATATTGATGGCGAAGTGGTCGGTATCAATACCGCTATATTCTCACCATCGGGCGGCAGCGTGGGCATTGGTTTCGCTATTCCGTCCAGTGTGGCGGATCCGGTCATTCGCCAGTTGATAAAACATGGCGAGGTGAAACGCGGCTGGCTTGGTGTGCACATTCAGGAAGTCACCGACGAAATTGCCGAGACTCTGGGTATGGCGGATGCAAGCGGCGCGCTTGTCGCGAATGTCATCCCCGACGGCCCTGCGGACGCCAGCGGCATCAAGGCCGGTGACGTTGTGTTGACCTTCAACGATCAGCTTGTGACCGAGATGCGTCGCCTGCCCAAGATCGTGGCCGATACCGAAGTCGGTCGGGAAGTCGATGTGGTGGTCTGGCGTGACGGCAAGCAAGTTGATCTGAAGGTCATTGTTGCCCAACTCGACGACGAAGTCATCGCCGCCGCAACCGGGGGCGAGAGTGCACCGGACCCGGAAGTCACCATCGATGACCTGGGGTTGACGGTAATGGCGCTGACTGATCTGGTGCGTGACCGTTTTGAACTTGACGAGAATGCCAAGGGTGTGATCGTTACAGGTGTCAATGATGGTGGCGTCGCGGCGGAGAAGGGTATTCGTCCCGGCGACCTGATTGTCGAAGTCTCGCAGGAAGAAGTTTCCGACCCGGGCGATATTGCGAAACGTATTGAAGAGGCCCGGAAAGCCGGTCGCAAGTCGGTATTGTTTTTGGTGGAGGGGCAGGCCGGACTACGGTTCGTTGCCCTCCGCATCGGGGAAGGGTGATCTCTCGTTTCCCAGGGAGACCATCTTGCAGGGGCGTCGCCATAAGAGCGGCGCCCCTGCTTTTTTTGGGGTTCTAGGGAGACAATGCCTTTTTGACGCGGATCGCGGTCGACTCTCCACTGAGAAAGGCACCACCACAGGTCGTCGCCAAACCACCGGCGCAAGCTTCGCCAGCAAAATACAGTTTGTCATCAATGTCCTGTGCGAGCTTACCGCGCGCCAATGCGTGCCCGGGCATCGCTGCTGAGTATGCACCAAGCGACCAGGGATCATTTGCCCAGTCCGTCAGGGTTCCCTTGACGAAATGGCGGTCAATATTTGAACCCAGAGCGTTGCGCAGTTCACCACGAGCAAAGTCGACAGCAGCGACCTCACCTTCACCGCTCAATTCCCAAGCGAAACTACCACCGACGAACCCGATAATAATATCGAAGCCGAACGGTCGACAAAGGAAGTAACATGCCTCGCGCTTTTCTGTGTAGTAGCTCAACCACGCATTGGCCGGAAGGCCCAGCCCCGCAGCGTTGAATTGCAGTGGGATTTTGGCCAGAAGCCCCATGGGAACATGGGCAATGGCGTCCTGCTTCCATGCGGGGAGAAGTGGATCAAAGGCAATTGTGCCCGCGCCCAGGATGCCGGTAGAAACCGTAATGATACAGGCCCGCGCCCGGATGGTGCCGTCAGTCGTTTCCAGGGCGACACCCTTGCCACCCCAGTCGATGCGCTCAACAGGTGTCCCAAGCTTAACAGGAAGCTCCCGACCGAACCGCGAAACAAGTGATCCGAAACCCTCGCGAACCAGATAGTTGGGTTCGGTGAACTCCATGCTCCACCAGTCAGCGGTGGAGAGGTCCTCCAGATCAACGCCCATATCCATGGGGCCAAAGAATGCCTCGGACACTCCAATCCAGGGCATCTCCCGTGGCGATACGGACGCCGCGCTGACATCTTTCCCATGTCGACCGGCGGATGAAACTGATGCATTGAGCGCGTTCCATGCGCGCGCGTACGCATTCTTCTCGTCATTAGTGGCGCGGCGGTCTCCCACATAAACGAGTTCGTCTGCGTCGTCGTGGTACAGCGTTGTGAAGCCCCAATCGTCGGCCATTTCCTTGAAAGGGTTGTGGTTCGCTGAGTGGAGCCATGAGCAGCCATGGTCGAAGGGCACGCCAAAAGTGGAACTCTCGGTCCAGGCCCGTCCGCCGATCCGGTCGCGGGCTTCGAGAACCACGACAGACAGACCGCGATCAATCAGGCCGCGTGCTGCTGAGAGGCCAGCCGCTCCGGCACCGACAATGGCGACATCAGGGTTGGACGGGATGGCTTGCGCCCAGGCCGGTAGCGCCGTGGTCGCGAGGATACCCGCGAGCGCCCTACGGCGTGATATTGGTGACCTGAATGACGGTTTCCTGATCATGTGTCATGAACTCCCGGATATCGCCTATTACCAGACCAAATCGGTAGCACACATAATTGTTGAACACCATTTTTAGGGCGTATTTTTTCAGACGCCAACGATCTCGGCATCGCTGTAGCCCTGAAAGTAGAGTGCCGTCCTTAGGTCCGTATGCTCAATGCGCGCCCGTGCGGCGGCGGCCAGTACCGGCTTGCCGTAGTACGCTATACCGAGGCCAGCGGCCTCGATCATGCCCAGGTCGTTGGCCCCGTCGCCGATGGTCAGGGCATCATCGGTTGTGATGCCGCGTTCATTCACCAGACGATTGAGGATTTCGACTTTGGCAGCTTTTCCGAGGATTGGTTCGGTGACTGTGCCCGCCAGCTTGCCGTCCTCGATAACCAGCTCGTTTCCGGCGGCAAACTGGAATCCGCAGATCGCCTTCACCGGTTCCGTGAAGTAGGTAAAGCCACCGGACACAAGCGCTGTATAGGCTCCATAGGCATTCATGGTGGCGACCAGGGCTTTGGCACCCGGACTCGGCTCGATGTCGGCCAGTGTCTTGCGCAGCGCGTCTTCCGGCAGGCCTTTCAGCATGCCCAGTCGTTCGCGAAGCGCGTCCTCGAATTCAAGCTCTCCCCGCATGGTGCGGGCCGTGATGGCGGCGATCTCATCCTGCAAGCCCGCATGGGCGGCCATTTCGTCCAGCGTTTCGCGGGTGATGATGGTCTGGTCCATGTCGGCCACCAGAAGGCGTTTGCGTCGCCCCTGAACGGGGCCCACCATCAGGTCAACAGGTGCGTCATCGAAAAACGTGCGCACTCTGTCTTCCAGATCGGATGGCGGGTGGCCAGACGTCAGGGAAGCATCACAAGCGCGTCCGGTGGAAAGCCAGACAACCTTGCCCATGACGATGCCCTGATGGGCCAGGGTCGCGTCGAGGTTTGCCAGAACCCATGGATTCAGCGCATCCTTTGTTTGTTCTGAGGCGACCAGTGTTAATATGTCATCCATGAAATCTTGTTAGACCGCGTCTATGACTTCCGCAACCAACAATACCGGGCCATCGGGGGAAACTTCCAGAAAGCCCGCGCTCATCGTCGCCGGGCCGACCGCGAGTGGCAAATCCGCGCTGGCCATGGATTTGGCCGCCGCGTTCGATGGTACAATCATTAATGCCGACAGCATGCAGGTCTACGCGGAACTCCGTATCCTGAGTGCGCGTCCGAGCGAAGCGGATGAACGCCGTATTCCGCACCGCCTCTATGGCACCCTGTCGGCGCCCCAGCCGTGCTCCGTAGGCCACTGGCGGGACCTGGCCGCGCAAGAGATTGCAGACATTCATGCCGCCGGTCGCCTGCCCGTGGTGACGGGTGGCACGGGCATGTATATCCGCGCCCTCATGCAAGGGCTGGCTTCCATTCCGCCGGTTCCGACCGATATCCGCCACGAGGTTCAGAACCTTTACGACAAAGCGGGCGGTGAAGCGGCCTTGCTGGCGCTGGCGGAGGTGGACCCGGAGACCGCAGCGCGCCTGTCGCCCGGTGACCGGCAACGGGTGATCAGAGCGTTGGAGGTTTACCGCGCCACAGACCAGCCGCTCTCGCACTGGCTGGCAGAGGGTAATCAGGGGGCGTTGGCAAACGTGGAGTTTCAGGCGCTTGTGCTACAGCCACCACGAGAGGCGCTTTACGAACTGATTGATGCGCGGTTTGTCCGGATGCTGGATCAGGGGGCCGTGGACGAGGTGCAGGCGCTGCTCGCCTTGGGGCTGGACCCGGAGTTGCCGGCCATGAAAGCCGTGGGGGTAAGGGAACTGGCGGCGTACCTTGATGGAAAAACGTCTCTGGAGGACGCCACCGCCGAGGCCCAGCAAGCCAGCCGGAACTACGCGAAACGGCAATTAACCTGGTTCAGGAATCAGATTCCGGAAGCTGAGAGCATTTTCGCGCAATATTCGGAAAGTCAAAGGCCAAAAATCTTTTCATTTATTCGTCAGTTTTTGTTGACCCATCCGCTTTGAGCGATTAGGTTGCGCGCTCCGAAACTGGCATACCACAGGAATTGTAGCTCGATTCCGGTGCCGGATAAGGAAATCAGGCTGGAAACTGCCGCGTCGGCGGACTATTCATGCGGCTTGGAAAATAACCGGCTGCGGTCAACGCCTTGTTGTGCTGGCCGTGGGTTTTTGTTTGGTACGGAAGATCATGAGGCCGCCTGATGGATGCCTCGATAACGGGAAAGAAGACCATGTCGACACAAGAAACGCCGGAAACAATGATGAATGGGGCAGCCATCGTGCTGAAAGCCCTGGTGGATCAGGGTGTCACCGACATATTTGGTTATCCCGGCGGTGCGGTACTGCCGCTCTATGACGAGCTGTTCAACCAGAACAGCATTCGTCATATCCTGGTTCGTCAGGAAGGCGGCGCGGTTCATGCGGCGGAAGGCTATGCGCGGTCCACGGGCCGGGTCGGCGTGGTGGTGGTGACATCGGGTCCCGGTGCGACCAATGCCGTGACGGGGTTGACCGATGCGCTCATGGATTCCATCCCGCTGGTCTGTATTTCCGGACAGGTGCCAACCCATCTGATTGGCAATGACGCCTTTCAGGAATGCGATACCATTGGCATCACGCGTCCTTGTACCAAGCATAACTATCTGGTGAAGGACGTGAATGATCTGGCACGTGTCGTGCACGAGGCCTTTTATGTGGCCCAGAGCGGTCGTCCCGGCCCGGTTTTGATCGATCTGCCCAAGGACGTCTCTATGGCGATGGGGATCTACACACCGAAAGAGAAAGCCAAACCGAGGCATTACAAGCCGCAGGTCAAGGCCGACCCGGCGAAGATTGAACAGGCCGTGGCCATGATCGACAAAGCCAAGCGTCCGCTCATCTATGCCGGTGGCGGGGTCATCAACTCCGGCCCGCAGGCATCGAAACTGCTGGCCGAGTTCACCCGTCTGACAGGCAGTCCCTGCACGCTGACCCTGATGGGCCTCGGCGCGTTTCCGGCCAATGACAAACAGTACCTGGGCATGGTCGGCATGCATGGCACCTACGAATCCAACATGGCCATGCACAATTGCGATCTGATGATCGCCGTCGGGTCGCGGTTTGATGACAGAATTACAGGTCGTCTGGATGCATTTTCTCCAGGCTCCAAGAAAATTCACATCGATATCGACCCGTCCAGCATCAACAAGAACGTGCCGGTTGATCTGGGTGTCGTGGGGGACGTGAAGAGCGTCCTCGCCGATATCCTGACGGTCTACAAGGCGCGTAAGGTCAAGCCGGACCAGAAGGCCATGAAAGGCTGGTGGCAGCAGATCAATGGCTGGCGCAAGCGCGACTGCCTGTCTTACGACAAGTCGTCGAGCAAGATCATCAAGCCGCAGTACGCCATTGAGAGGCTGTACGAGCTGACCAAGAGGAAGAAAAAGGTCATGATCACCACCGAGGTCGGTCAACATCAGATGTGGGCGGCGCAACACTTCCATTTCAACAAACCGAACCACTGGATGACCTCCGGCGGCCTCGGCACCATGGGCTATGGTCTGCCTGCGGCTGTTGGTGCACAGATTGCACACCCCGATGCGCTGGTCATCGATATTGCTGGCGAGGCCTCCATCTTGATGAACATTCAGGAGATGGCGACCATTGCGCAGTACCGTTTGCCGGTGAAGGTGTTCATCCTGAACAACCAGTACATGGGCATGGTGCGCCAGTGGCAGGAACTGCTGCATGGTGGTCGGTATTCCCAGAGCTACATGGATTCCCTGCCGGACTTCGTGAAACTGGCAGAATCCTTTGGCGGTGTCGGCATGCGGGCGACGACGCCGGGTGAGCTGGACGACCTGATCAAGGAAATGATCGCCACCGACAGGTCAGTGATTGCCGATATCTGTGTTGATCAGATGGAAAACTGCTTCCCCATGATCCCGTCCGGCGCGGCGCACAACGAGATGCTGCTCGGCCCTAATGACACTGCAGAAAAGCCTGTATCGGAAGAAGGCATGGTCTTGGTCTGAGAAGACCAGTTCAAACGTGGTCTGAGAAGACCAATTCGCAAAACCGGAGTAAAAGACGTTGAACGCCCTACCCGTGGAAGAGAACCGACATACGATCTGTGTCCTGGTGGATAATGAACCGGGCGTGCTGGCGCGCGTTATCGGGCTGTTTTCCGGTCGGGGCTACAACATCGAAAGCCTCACCGTGGCCGAGGTCAATCTGGTCGAGAACCTGTCCCGCATTACCGTGGTGACGTCGGGTACGCCGATGATCATTGAGCAGATCAAGGCCCAGCTCACCCGTCTGGTGCCAGTGCACAAGGTGGCTGACCTGACCATCGACGGCCCCCATGTGGAACGGGAACTGGCGCTGGTTAAAGTACAGGGGACCGGCGACGCGCGGGTCGAGGCACTCCGCATTGCCGACATTTTCCGCGCCCATGCGCTCGATAGTACAACCGAGTCTTTTGTCTTCGAAATTGTCGGCAAAACCGCCAAGGTAGACGCCTTTATCGATTTGATGAGGCCACTCGGGCTTACTGATGTTTCCAGGACCGGCGTCGTAGGCATTGCGCGCGGGCTCGGAGCGCTTTAAAACGCCCCACAACACTGTTTGAATTTGAACAAGGAATTAGAGACATGCGCGTTTATTACGATCGCGACGCTGATGTAAATCTCATCAAGGCGAAGAAGGTAGCCATTGTCGGCTACGGCAGCCAGGGCCATGCCCATGCGCTGAATTTGCGGGATTCAGGCGTTACCGACGTTTGCGTGGCGCTCCGCGAAGGATCGGCCACCCGTAAAAAGGCCGAAGGTGAGAACCTCAAATGCATGACCCCGACGGAAGCCGCCAAGTGGGCCGATGTCGTGATGATGCTGACCCCGGACGAAGGCCAGGCCGATCTGTACCATGCGGAACTGCATGACAACATGAAGCCCGGTTCGGCACTCGCCTTTGCCCATGGACTGAATATCCATTTCAAACTGATCGAACCGCGCGCCGATATCGACGTGTTCATGATCGCCCCGAAAGGTCCCGGCCATACCGTGCGCTCCGAATATGTGCGCGGCGGTGGCGTTCCCTGCCTGATCGCTGTGGAACAGGATGCCTCCGGTAACGCCCATGACGTGGGCCTGGCTTACGCCTGTGCCGTTGGTGGTGGTCGCTCGGGTATCATCGAAACCACCTTCAAGGAAGAATGCGAAACCGATCTGTTCGGCGAGCAGGTTGTTCTGTGTGGCGGCCTGACCCATTTGATTGCGGCCGCTTTTGAAACCCTGACCGAGGCGGGCTATGCGCCGGAAATGGCCTACTTCGAATGCCTGCACGAAGTGAAACTGATCGTTGATCTGATGTACGAAGGTGGCATGGCCAACATGCGCTATTCGATCTCCAACACCGCCGAGTATGGCGACTATGCCACCGGCCCGCGCATCATTACCGACGAAACCAAAGCCGAAATGAGGCGTGTCCTGGCCGATATCCAGTCCGGCCGCTTCACCCGCGACTGGATGAGCGAATGCAAGGCCGGTCAGCCGTCCTTCAAGGCAACCCGCCGCATCTGGGCCGAACATGATGTCGAGGAAGTCGGCGAACGCCTGCGCGCCATGATGCCCTGGATCGGCGCCAACAAGCTGGTGGATAAAGAGAAGAACTAAGACAACTTTGGCAACGAATGATTAAAGGGGCACCTGATGATTTTGGATGCCCCTTTTTTATGCCTTCCGCGCCCTGAAGTGTGTTGGGCGTAACTGCCCCTGATCCAGCGCGACGACCATCTTGTTCCACACATCAATCTCATGCTCGAGGAACTCTTTACCAACATCTGAGGCCAATCCCTCATAGAGTGTACCGGCCAGATTATCCCGTTCACGGCGGGCTTCTTGCCGGTACCAGGCGTTACAATCATTGATGCTGATATCCGTGAATCCGGCATCTTTGAGGGCGCTTTGATAACCCTCTGCATTTGCGTGACCGAATTCCAGTCCTTCGGCGATGATGTAATCCCGCATTTCCGGCGACGGCTTGCCTTCAAATCCTGCCAGCCAGTCACTGGCGCAGAACCAGCCGCCCGGTTTAAGCACACGGTAGACATCGGCGGCCAGAGCGTGCTTGTCAGCGATGTGGACAATGGCGTCCTTTGAAAAAACAAAGTCGAGACTGCTATCCTCGACGGGCAGGGTACCGGGTCTGACATGCCGAAAATCAGTGATATGGGAAACACCGGCCTTGTCAGCTCGTGCAAGACAACGACAGATCAGGTCCTCTTCAATATCAATGCCGGTAATTTTTGCTGGGTTGTAGGTTAATGCGATGTGCACATCTGCTCCACCGATGCCGCAACCGATGTCGAGAACTGCGAGGCCTGTAAGATCAAGGCCATCCAGAATGCGGTCAACTTCCGCTGTGCCGCCCGGGGACAGGAATCCATCACCCCACACGGCTTCCAGCAACGCGACCATATCATCGTCGTATTCCAGTTCCGGTTCGGGTATATGGTCAGTGTCCATAGTGTTTGGCCTCCCGTTTTAGCCCTTTTTTATTGCCTTCTCCGTACCCTATCAGAATGGGCCCAATACAGGAAAATACCAATTTATCTTGCGATATTTAGTTAGAAGTCCTAAAAAATACACGCTCGATAATTGATTTGTCGGGTAAATGGAGATTGGTTTTTGGAAAGCGCAATGATTGTTCAGGCTTCCAAGTGGATCGGAACAGCGAACCGGGGGGCTTATGGCCGTACACCGGACGCGCCGGTTTGCGACAATCTCCTCGGACTCCTTTCTCTAGCGGGCGACCTTCGACTTAGGCTCCCCTGAACGTTTACGCCATTACAGTGCCGCTCGCGGCACGGCGTTCAGGGGTAAAGCGGCTTTAAGCGATCAACAGACGCATCACCTAAGAATTCAAGGAAGGAACCGTGCCATGAGCACAGATACCAGTATTCAACAGCCTAACCCTGATGAGCGACCAGAAGACAGGATCATCATCTTCGACACCACTTTGCGCGATGGCGAGCAGTCGCCGGGCGCGTCCATGAACCTGGACGAGAAGCTCCGCATCGCCGAAGTGCTGGAGGACATGGGCGTCGATATCATCGAGGCGGGCTTTCCCATCGCGTCGGACGGTGACTTCGAGTGCGTGAATGAAATCGCCAAGATGGTGAAGGATTCCACGGTCTGCGGTCTGGCGCGGGCGACCCCGGCGGATATTGACCGCTGCGGCGAGGCCGTCAAACCGGCGAGGTCCAGCCGCATTCATACCTTCATCGCCACCAGCCCGCTGCACATGAAGTTCAAGTTGCAGATGGAGCCCGAGGACGTTCTGGCCAAAGTCACCGAGAGCGTGACCCGGGCGCGGGGGTTCACCGACAACGTGGAATGGTCATGTGAAGACGGGTCGCGCTCGGAGCATGATTTCCTGTGCCGCTGTATCGAAGCGGCCATTGACGCCGGTGCGGGTACCATCAACGTGCCCGATACGGTGGGCTATGCCATCCCTGACGAGTTTGCCGCCCTGATCCGCATGATCAGGAACCGCGTACCCAATATCGACAAGGCGATCATATCGGTGCACTGCCACAATGATCTGGGTCTGGGTGTCGCAAATTCACTGGCCGCCGTCGAAGCGGGGGCGCGCCAGATCGAATGCACCATCAATGGCCTGGGCGAACGCGCCGGGAATGCAGCCCTGGAAGAAATCGTCATGGCCCTGAAAACCCGCCAGGATCACTTGCCCTATTCAACAGGCATCAAAACCGAGGACATCATGCGGGCGTCCCGTCTGGTTTCTGCCGTGACCGGATTTAACGTACAGCCCAACAAAGCCATCGTGGGTGCCAACGCCTTTGCCCACGAATCGGGTATTCATCAGGACGGTATGCTGAAGCACGCCGGGACCTATGAAATCATGACCCCCGAATCGGTCGGCCTGAACAAGTCCAATCTGGTCCTGGGCAAGCACTCGGGACGACATGCCTTCAAGGAAAAGCTCAAGGAACTGGGCTATGATCTGGGTGACAACGCCATTCAGGACGCCTTCAAGCGGTTCAAGGATCTGGCCGACGCCAAGAAGGAAGTGTTCGACGAGGACATTGTCGCCCTGGTGGATGATGAAGTGGTCCGCGCCAACGACACGGTCCGTCTGGTGTCGTTGGAGATTCACTGCGGGACGTCACAAATCAGCCCGAAAGCAGTGCTGGAACTGGATGTGGACGGGCATGTGAAAGGCTGTGAAGCGACCGGTGACGGCCCCGTGGATGCTGCGTTTAACGCCATCAAGAAACTGTTTCCCCACAATGCCCGCCTGCAACTCTATCAGGTCCATGCAGTAACCCACGGAACCGACGCCCAGGCGGAAGTCACGGTTCGGCTGGAAGAAGACGGGAGAACTGTCAACGGCCAGGGCGCGGATACGGACACCATGGTCGCGTCCGTGCGGGCTTATGTGAATGCACTGAACAAGTTGCTGGTCAAACGCGAGAAAACAGCACCCGATGCAATTTCCGCCTGACGATATTTCTGCTGGAAACCGCAGTTTTCTGCTGGATACTCCAGTGGTGCGTCGAGTATAAGTTTTTGCCAATACCGGAGAGCCAGTGCTCTCCGGTATTACGCGTCCGGGCTTTATTAAACCCGGATACCTTTCGTTAACGACTTTCAGGTACTGAGTTACCCGATATGTTTTCACGATTATTTGGATTTCTCTCGGCCGACATGGCCATCGATCTCGGGACTGCCAATACCCTTGTGTATGTGAAGGGGAAAGGCATCGTCCTGAATGAGCCCTCTGTCGTGGCCATTCAGGAAATCAAAGGCAAGAAACAGGTGCTCGCCGTTGGTGAAGAGGCGAAGCAGATGCTTGGCCGTACACCCGGTAACATCCGCGCCATTCGTCCGCTCAGGGATGGCGTGATCGCCGACTTCGAAGTCGCCGAAGAGATGATCAAGTATTTCATCCGCAAGGTTCACAACCGCAAGACCTTTGCCAGCCCCCTGGTCGTGGTCTGCGTTCCATCGGGTTCCACGGCCGTTGAACGCCGTGCCATTCAGGAATCAGCGGAGAGTGCCGGTGCACGACGGATCTTCCTGATTGAAGAACCCATGGCTGCTGCCATTGGTGCCGGTCTGCCCGTGACCGAGCCGACGGGCTCCATGGTTGTTGATATTGGTGGGGGCACCACGGAAGTCGCGGTGCTCAGCCTCGGTGGTATTGTTTACGCACGCAGTGTGCGCGTCGGTGGTGACAAGATGGACGAAGCCATCATCGCCTACATCCGTCGCAATCATAACCTGTTGGTTGGTGAAGGCAGCGCAGCGCGTATCAAGGAAGAAATCGGTTCCGCCTGTCCGCCGTCCAATGGCGAAGGCCTGACCATGGAAATCAGGGGGCGCGACCTGATGAATGGCGTGCCCAAGGAACTCATTGTCAGTGAGCGCCAGATTGCCGAGAGTCTGGCCGAACCCGTTGGCGCGATTATCGAAGCCGTGAAAGTCGCGTTGGAACATACCGAGCCCGAACTGGCCGCAGATATTGTTGATAAAGGTATTGTCTTGACGGGTGGCGGCGCATTGCTGGGCAATCTGGACTTCGTCCTGCGTCATGCAACCGGACTGCCGGTCAGTATCGCCGATGACCCGCTATCGTGCGTCGTGTTGGGTACGGGCAGGGCGCTTGAGGAAATGAAGCGCCTGCGCGACGTGCTCACAACCATGTATTAGGGTCATTCTGTATTGACGTGACTCATAAAGGGGATTCACATTTGGGTTGAGATGTGATTCAAGATAGAAGCTGGAGAAGGAGGCCAGCCTCTATGTCCCAATCCTATTCCCTTGATTTACGA